>ENA-ORBV01002154-ORBV01002154.1-microbial-mat-metagenome-genome-assembly--contig:-NODE-2154-length-42183-cov-13.748088_pt1 | contig 42183 bp, 45 predicted proteins | sample MGYA00237777_ERZ505514 | MGnify/ENA primary metagenome ERZ505514 (study PRJEB26160, sample SAMN06269048) | microbial mat metagenome | isolation source: Oligotrophic lake microbial mat | place... | reverse complement strand
TGCCAACTCATTTGTCAAAGCTGGTGGGACAGTCTGGTTTACATATTCGCAAGCATCCGCAAACGCCTGAAGAGTCGAATCAATTTTGATAGACTGCTCTGGTGTTACTTCAATCTTACAAGATACTGTCAGGACTTGTTTCACAGCTTAATTTTATCGCATATTGAGGTTTTATCATGTTCGATCTAGATAATTGGCTGCTCCGCTCCGCTACACAGCCTCGCTATCCCTCCCCGACCTGCTTCGCGAGGACGGGGAATCCCGCGAAATTAGTTGAATATCTACCCGCAGGTTATTTGGATGAACAAGGCTATTTATTAGCTGAAACAGAACGTAAGCTGCAAGGAGATATTGTTTCTGTTGCTGTTAGGGACACAAAAGGAATGTCTGTTTGTCTCTCAATTGAAGGGCTACCAGCATTTCGCAAACCTTTGAAATTTGGTGGAGTGGGAAAAGATCCCCTATGGCAGATCGATCGCAGTAAGATTGTTGGAGATTTGCAAGCTGTTCAAGACAACTCAATACACGTTAGCATTTTGCCAAGAGTTACAATGTCTCTATCAAGGTATGAAGCAGCTTTAACAAGTACCAAAAATGATTGGGAAAGAGCTGATTAACTTAATACACATAGGATTCTAGAAGAATGGCGTGGATATTCAGTTTGTCGGCTGAGTGTGGCTCAGATCAAAGCAAGGCAATACAGTTTTCTCAACACTTTGATGGGACAACTTGGGTACTTTCAAATGGGCTTCAATGCCAATGCCGTGCAGACATTTTCCAAGATATTGAGGAAAACTGGTGGTGTCGGGCTTGCCCCAAGAACATTACTGAGGTTGGCATTATCAATTCTGAAAGTGCTTACTTGATGACAGAATTAGGCATTCTTTTATACCAGCATCTCCAGTCTGCTCCTGCGTTTCTGTATGCTTTGGTTGGGGTCGAAGTCGATGAGTTTAGAACTTACAGTGAATTGTTGGAAGAATCCTCCGACCTGAATATTCCAGGATTGGTTTTAGCTATAGAAGTAGCGAACAAAATAAGTGTATCTTCAACTTTTCGCCCCTTTAGCTTTGGCTATGTTTGGCAGCCCTACAAGGGTGAAGTCTACAATCCACTTGTGACTTCACTAGATTTAAAAAACAAGTTGAACGTATTGTTAGCTGTGGTTTGAGCGTTAGCTTCCCAGATAAGCTTCTAAAACTTGCGGATTAGTTTGGATTTCGCTGGGCGTGCCAGTGGCGAGATTGCGCCCTTCTGCCATTACTGAAACTCGATCGCACAAAGACATGATCACATCCATATTGTGTTCGATGATCAAAAAACTCATGCCTTCGCGATTCCAAGTTTGGATGTAGCCGCAAATTTCTTCGATCAAAGCGGGATTAACTCCAGCCGCAGGTTCGTCTAACAAAATTAGCTTGGGATTGGTCATTAAGGCACGGGCGATCTCTAACAGTTTGCGTTGCCCACCAGAGAGCGATCCTGCATACTTGTCGCACATCTGAATTAAGCCGACAGATTCGAGAATATGCTTGGCTTTTTCTTTGTTTAGCTTCTCTTCTTGAGCAATTTTTTGACCTTGAAACCAAGCATTCCAGAACTTTTCGCCTGTTTGATTTTGGGCGGCGAGCAGCATATTTTCCAGTACAGATAGGCGCGACAAGACACGCGGCACTTGAAACGTGCGTACCATGCCTAATTGAGCAATGCTGTGAGACGGCTTTGCCTGAATTGGTTTGCCCAGTAGATAAACTTTGCCACTGTCGGGGCGGAGAAAATTGGATAGCAAATTAAAGAAGGTGGTTTTACCTGCACCATTTGGGCCGATTAAGCCTGTAATACTGCCTGTTGGGACATCGATCGACGCATTCTGGACAGCTTTAATCCCACCAAAGGATTTTGATAAATTTTCCGCCTTTAAAATGGACAGGTCGTTCATAGATATTCTCATGCAATGCATATAATACTAGCGGTATCGCTGGTTAAACACATATGGGATCGGGAAGACTATTAGGGCTGTTGGGGGTATTGGTTTACGTTCTGTTTACGTTATTGCCCGATAGTTCGACCGAAATGCTGCGCTGGCCGTGGGTTTTGATTTGGCAGACGGGGCTTTGCTGCTTTGTGTTCGCGGTGCTGATTAATCTAGCGCGACGACATCAACCTTTTTTGCTGTTGGGTAATAAGCTGGACTGGTCGATCGGTTTAATTTTTGTTTCGCTTAGTCTATCGACGATCTGGGCGCAGTTTCCTCAGCAAGCTCTGTGGAATAGCTTAATTGGCTTTGCTTTGCTGGCAACGGTTTATTTTGTGAATAATTACCTGCACCACAGCCAGAACTTAGCAAGATTATTGACATTTCAAGGTGTGCTTAGTCTTGTTTTCATTGTTGAAGGATTGACATTGTGGACGACGCAGACGTTACTACCAGCATTGACAAAGATTTCTCAACTGCGCGAACTGGGCATTACGACCAACTCTTTTAATTTTATTGAGATCGAATCCCGCAACTGGGCACCTCTAGGGCATCAGAACTATGTCGCAGGTTATTTGATGCTGGCATTACCCATACTGATGGGTTTGACCATCACGCGCAAGGGTTGGGAACGATGGATTTGGCTGACTGGCGTTGGTTTGGGCTTAGTTCATCTCTACACGACGAACTCCCGGGCTGGTTTTGTCGGATTGGGAGTTTTGTTGGTAGCAGGTTTGCTGATGGGACTGAGCAGTGCGGGACTGAAACGATGGCAGGTTGCACTCTTGGGTGGGCTAGGTTCGATCTCGATCGCAACTGTGCTGGTTTTGTCGATCGATCGGCTGCGAGATACGGTGAGCAGTTTAGGGACAAATGATTTGTTTCGTAAGATTACTCTGGCGGTGGGATGGCAAATTGGACTCGATCGCTGGCTTGTAGGATCTGCGCCAGGATCGACCCCATTGTTGTACCAGCAATATCGACCTGATTGGGCGGGGCGTGAGGCGGAGATGGTATTTCAGCTTCACAGTACGCCTGTACAGTTGTGGGCTGAGTTGGGTGTGGTCGGTGTAGTTGCGGCTTCGGTCACAGTTTTAGTTTTACTGGGTTTATTGGTGCGGTTGCATTCCTCTCCTAGTTGGCAGATCGATCGACAGGATCAAATTATTACCTACAGTTTGTTTGGGGCTTTATTAGCGTATGGCGTTCAGGCTTTGTCAGACTATCAGCTTGATGTGTTTGCAATTAGCGGCGGTCTGGCGATCATCTTTGCCAGCCTCGCTCATATCGGTCAAACCCATATCCCATCAGCCCAAATTACCCTCGGCGACTTTGCCCGTTTGAGAACATGGCTGACTGTAACTGCGACAGGATTTGTCCTAGGTGCGCTGGTATGGATTGCACCTATCGATGCTGCTTGGCATTTCTCAAGTGTTGGCTTTAGGCAACTAGATAATAAAAATGTGGATGGCTTTGTCAAGAACCTGACTCAAGCTCACGAGTTAGCTAGATGGGAATCTTATTACTCTTATCAACTTGGCTGGGTGTTGACCGAAGTAGCCCAGAGAGGCGATCCTAGCCAAACTCTCGCCAACCAACAAAAAGCTTTGGAGTCGATCGAACAAGCGATCGAAGCTAATCCCAATCAGGAATTTGGCTACAATGCCGCCGCTTGGCTGAATCTGGCAAAACAATCCCCAGAGGCGGCTGAAAAGATGTTTCGGCGTGTTTTGGAACTCGTTCATACCAAGCGATCTCAATCTTTTGGACTCGGTTTAAGTCTTTTACAACAAGGCAAAACCGATGAGGGCATCAAGGCAATCGCGCATGAATGGCTGAACGATCCGATCTTTATCACCAGTCCACTCTGGCAAGATCCGCAGTGGAAAGTGATTACGCCCAAAATTGCCGCTCAGTGGGAAACTTTGCTTATGCCTGCGATTAGAGCTAATCCTCAGCTTAAAGATATTCGGGCTGCTGTGCATTGGTGGTTGGGCAAGCCAGGTTCGATCGGCGAAATGGCGAATTCTAGCTCCACGACAGCTAAGGCGATCGCAGCTTTGACTGAAATCAATCAAAAAGATCGACAAAATCTACTTCAGCCAATTCTCCAAAATCCTCAGACTCCTGCTGAAATGTCGATCGCGGCTTGGCTTACTCCAGATCGCCGCCCAGTACTACTGGCTCAAGCTTGGACAACTGCAAGAAAGGAAGTGCCCGACAAAAATGCTGAAACTGTAATTGCGGCAATGGTGGAACGGATGAACCAAGCCAAGACATTTGATGCATGGTTACGATCGACGATTCCATCTGACAGCCCCTTAAATTTGCGATCGCGTCGCCAACGCGCCAACTTTGGGATTATTAGCCGTCACATCGATGGCATCAATCCTCTCGATCTGTTCAACGTCCAAGAAAACGCGATCATCACTTCTTTCTTTGCCGATCTATTCCCCACTCAAGGCAGCCTTTAACTTAATCGATCGACAGAGCCTGCTGCGCCTAATGAACCCAGCTATATATATGATGGTTATAGATCGAGAGTCAACATAAAGATGGAATCGCGGATTAAACGGAATATTGGATTTCTTGTTTAGAATTTTATACAGGAGCGCAAAGATTATGAACGCTTTTAAGTATGAGGTTGTGGTTGGTAAAAATGGGCGGATTGAAATCCCGTTTTCCGATCTGCCTGAAGGTGAGTCGGTGGAGGCGATTTTTTTGATGCGTTCGAGTGCTGTTGAGGCTCGGAGTGAAGAGATTTATCAAAATCATTTGGCAAGTTTGACTGAGGAGCAACGTGATGAACTGAAATTTACTACTGATATTGAAGAATTACAAAAGTTGCAGACTCAACTAAAGCCATTGGATAAATATGAAGTTTTTGTTACCAATAATGAGATCGTTTTCAAGAAAATTTCAAGATCTCTGACATGGGAGGGTTTGTCTGAACGTATTGAAGCAGTGGGAGACGATCCTAATCAACCATCGCTGCAAGAAATCAGTGAAATTGTTAAAGAGGTAAGGCAATCTCGCAGAACTACAAATGCATGAGGGTAGTTTTGGATGTCAATGTCTGGATTTCTGGTTTGTTGTGGGGCGGTGTTCCCAAGCAAATCCTTGGCTTAGCAAGATCTGGAGTCGTTAAAGTCTTTGTCTCTGAGCCAATTTTAATCGAGTTGAGAGAGGTTTTACTTCGTGACAAATTTCAACTAAGAATACGATCTCTAGGCATAAAAGCTGAAAATCTAATGGATATAGTGTCCCAGTTGTCAGAAGTTTGTATGCCTGTCTCTGTGAATGTTCCAAAATTGCGCGATCCTGATGATGCGGTGATTTTAGGGACGGCAGTTGCGGCAAATGCTGTAGTGGTTTCGGGGGATCGGGATTTGCTTGTGCTTGAAAATTTTTCAGGTATCCTGATTCTTTCCCCTACTGACTGCCTTGGTAGATTGGTAAGTATTGATGGCGATCGAGAGTCAACATAAAGTCGGGATCACGGATTAGACGGATTATTAGATTTCACGGATTTTTCTACTCACGATGAGGTTTATTAACTGTGATTGAGTTAAATGTCAGGTTTACAGGTATCGATCGAATTTGGTAAAGCATCGAAAAGTAACCTGATAAGCTAACTTATAGATTGATTGTCACGGCTTTAAATTTTTTATGCTCGATTGGATTACAACCACAATTAACTCACTGGGATACCTTGGCATTGGCTTTCTGATGTTTGTGGAAAATCTCTTTCCACCCATTCCCTCCGAGTTAATTATGCCATTGGCGGGATTTGTGGTGGCGCAGGGCAAAATGAACTTTGTCTATGTGCTGCTAGCAGGAGTAATTGGCACGATTTTAGGAGCCTTCCCTTGGTACTATGCAGGGCGTTTGCTCGGTGAAGAACGATTGAGTAGACTTTGCGATCGATATGGCAAATGGATCGGAATTTCGGGCGCAGATATCGCTCGGTCAAAAAGTTGGTTCGATCGACATGGTGGTAAAGCCGTGTTGCTCTGCCGACTCGTGCCTGGGGTGCGAACCCTAATTTCAATTCCTGCGGGGATTAGCAACATGAATATGGCAGCGTTTCTGATCTACTCCACAATTGGTACAACTCTGTGGGTGGGTCTGCTGACCTATGCTGGCTTTGCTTTAGGGCAACACTACGACCTCGTAGACCAGTACCTCGGCCCAGTTTCTAAATATGTGTTGATTGCGATCTCGATCGTATTTGTGATTTTTCTGATCGTCAAAAATCGTCGCAATAAAAAGCAAGAAAATTAATCAGGTGATTTGGCTGATGGCACAGGGAACCCGAAAGCTTGTAGATTGAGTCTAGCTAGATGTATGCAGATCACAAGTTAACTATGCGTCAGCCTATTATCTCGGAAATCGATCGACAAGCTCATGCCACTGAGATCGGCAAGATGCTTGAAGCAGCAATAAATCAATCCTTAGCTCACTTAAAAATTGCCGTAGAAGCCTCGATCGACGACAGTAGCTTAATTTTGAACCTAACATCAGATCGGGCGCAAGATCCAGTAAGACTCATGGAGCTTGTGAGCAGGGAAGTTGCGGCTTTAAGTGTAAGATCGATCGCACGGGTCAAAGTTTATGGGTGGCGTACAGGTCTAAATTCGTCAAAGCAAGATTCATCAGAACAAGATTCATCAAAGCCAACACCGTCTTGGCGGCAAGAATTTATCCTTAGCTCTTTTGCCAGCGATCCTAGACAATCTAATTCAAACTTAGATCGATCTAAGACTGAAACGGAAGATTCCCTACCAGATCCAAAAATGATTAATCTAGGTGTAGAGACACAAAAAAAAGAATTGGCAAAAGGATTAGGCAATAAAATGATAGGTAAATCCGATCCTCTCGATCCAAATCCAAGTCTCCGTTTTAGTCACGATGTCACAACTGAAATCCATGAGACAACCGCCGTGAATATTAAATCTTTAGCACCTAACTTCCGTCCACCTCAAATGCGACTGCTTTCTATTGGTGCAGCGATAATTTTGCTTGGCTTAGGATTAGGTATTTGTATTAAGTTCCTCACGGCAGGAAACAACTCTAATATTCCTAGTCAAACATCAAACTACCAAAATCAACCTTCCGATCTCAATCCCTCGATCGATCCTCAAGGTTCACAAACTACTAGTCCCAGTGATGATATTTCCCTGACTGAATTTCAGCAAATCAAAAAAGGGATGAAACTCGATCGAGTTCAGCAAATAATTGGCTCCGCAGGTCGATTGATCGCTGATAGTAAAGTCGGCAACGTCACTGGGCAAGTTTATTCTTGGAAAAATTCGGTGGGCAGTAACGCCATCATCGAGTTTAAAAATGGAGTTGTTGTTGCCAAAGCTCAAGCAGGGCTGCAATAGATTTAATCACCTTGACTGCTAAGTTTAAAGTAGTAACAACTTAGTCAAAGCTGCACATGACAACTCATCAGCCAGAAGTAAATCCAGATCTGAGTTCAGATCCACAACTCGCAAATCTAGACTTAAATTCAGGCTTACCGCCGAAACTCAACTTATTTACCATGTTTCGGCTGGGTTTGTTCCAAATGGGACTGGGCATGATGTCATTGCTGACTTTGGGAGTGTTGAATCGGGTGCTAATCAATGGCATGGAAGTCCCTGCGGTGATTGCTGCGAGTGCGATCGCCATGCATCAGTTTATGTCTCCAGCACGGGTGTGGTTTGGGCAAATGTCTGACTCAAAGCGACTGTTTGGGTTACACCGCAGTGGCTATGTCTGGATCGGGGCGGCGATTTTTGTGGTCGCTTCATTTGTCGCAGTTCAAGTTACTTGGCAATTGGGAGACAGCATCAATCTAACTTCAGGCTGGCAGTGGACAAACTCACAACTTGGATGGGCAGGAGTTTTGGCTTTTGTGTTTGCGATTTACGGTCTAGCACTCAGTTCTAGTTCCACACCTTTTGCCGCTCTCTTGGTCGATATTTCCGATGAAGAAGATCGATCGAAGCTAGTTGGCGTGGTTTGGTCAATGCTGATGGTCGGGATTGTGATTGGCGCGATCCTCAGCAGTAGTTTACTTAAGGAAATTGCTAATGATACCCCTGTAGCAGTTTTACGTGCGGCGATCGATCGACTATTTTTAATCGTGCCTTCGATCGTGTTTGGCTTAGCATTACTAGCCACAGTTGGAGTCGAGAAAAAATATTCGCGTTTTCATAGCCGCACTACGCTAGTCGAGCGGGAAGACAAAATTACACTAGGACGAGCATTACGAGTGCTTACCGCTAGCCGCCAAACAGGGTTGTTTTTTGCTTTTCTGCTGATCATGACTACTAGCCTATTTATGCAAGAACCGATCTTGGAACCCTTCGGTGGCGAGGTGTTTCAGATGACTTATGCCGAGACTACGAGAATCAATGCTTTTTGGGGTACGGGGACGCTAATTGGGTTGAGTGCAACGAGTTTTTTTGTTGTGCCGCGATTAGGTAAACAGGCGACCACTAAGTTCGGTTGCTTTGCTGTTGCAGGTTGCTTTGGCGCGATTATATTAGCAGGATTTACCCATAATCCTGCTGTCTTAAATACAGTGATGTTCGTATTTGGACTAGCCTCTGGGGTTGTAACTTCAGGTGCGATCAGCCTTATGCTCGACCTCACTGCTGCCGAAACCGCAGGGACATTTATCGGGGCGTGGGGATTAGCTCAAGCAATGGCGCGGGGGATCGCAACTGTGGCTGGAGGATTAGTTTTAGATCTTGGGCGAAAATTATTTTCTATGCCAGAACTGGCTTACGGCTTAGTTTTTGCGCTCCAAGCGATCGGTATGATTGGTGCAGTTGTGCTGCTGTCTCGCGTCAACGTGCAGGAATTTCGGGTCAGTGCTAAACAGGCAATCGCCAATGTAATTGCCTCTAATCAAGACTAGTGAATATTCAGCAGGTAGATTATTTCTCGTACAAGTTGCCCTTACGATCGACATTTCAGACGGCTTTAGGTACGATTGTCGATCGACAAGGGTTTGTGGTCAAGATCGCAACTAGCGAAGGAATCATAGGCATGGGTGAAGCTGCGCCTTTAGCTGGTTTTGGCATGGAAAGTTTAGCTGAAACTAGATCTGCTTTAAGCGAAATGTCAAAATTACTAGCGGGGAGATCGATCGAACAGATTGATGACGTGGTGGCAATGCTTTTGCCCTTTGCCAAAACTCCTGCGGCAAAACATGGTGTGGAGCTAGCATTGTTAGATTTACTAGCTCAGTCAAACCAGAAATCCCTAGCCGTTTACCTCAATCCTTTGGCACTCGATCGAGTTGAGGTCAATGCCGTGATTGGTGCGGTGAATATGGCGATCTCGATCGAGCAAACCCAGAAGATCTTGCAACAAGGCTACAAATGCATCAAAGTTAAAGTTGGGGCTAGAAGTTTTGAGCAAGACCTACAAGTTTTGACCGCAATCAGATCGGTTGCAAGCGATCGAATCCGAGTGCGGATCGATGCCAACCAAGCTTGGTCAGTCGATCGGGCGATCGATAATTTGCGACAACTAGAACAACTAAATATTGAGTATGTCGAACAGCCGATTGCCGCTTGGAATTTAGAAGGCATGGCAAAAGTCCGAGCTTCTACAAACATCACGATCGCCGCAGATGAGTCGGTCACGAATTTAGAGCAACTCGATCGAGTAATTGCCAATCGATCGGCAGATGTGATTATCCTCAAACCAATGGCAATGGGCGGTATTTTGACAGCTAGACGAGCAGCCTATATCGCTTTTGCAGCAGGTTTAGATGTGGTAATCACAACAACAATTGACGGGTCGATCGCGCGGTTAGGCGCATTACACTTAGCCGCATCATTACCAGAGATTACACGGGCCTGTGGCTTGGCAACTGGCGATCTGTTAGTTAAAGATTTACCATACATCACACCGCAGCCAGAACAGGGATTCCTCAAACTGCCCATCCTAACTGGACTGGGATTATGCCCCTTATAAAATCAAACAGCCTGTGTAGATTTGTCTACACAGGCTATTTTAAAAAACACAATTCAAACTAGAAAACTAGCTAGCAACAATTACCTTGCCAACCATGCCAGCGCCACGATGTGGAGCGCAGTAGTAGCTGTATTCACCAGCAGCCATAAAGGTGCTTTCAATTTCAGCTTTAGGCTTTTGCATCAGCTTTTTATGCGATAGCTCTGGTTGACCATCAATCACAACGTTGTGAGGAAAAGATTTATTGTTAACCCACTTCACTGTGTCACCAGGCTTGATTGTGACAGTTGCGGGTACAAATATGAGCTGACCGCTATCTGAACCCATTTTGACTGTAACGGTGTCAGCAGAAGCTGGAGCCACAGACATGAATAAGCTGCCGAAAGCCAGCATAAAACCGATAAACACTAGGCTTAAACGACGTAAAACAGAGTTATTTTTCATAATTACAAGAGATAAGTTTAGCGAGTATTTTGAATTAATTTTAGCTTAGTAATAGACCTTACCACCGCCCCATCCAGCACCTTTAACACCTGGGGCATAGAGCATATAACCTGCGATCGACTTGAGTTTGTCATCAGTTAAGCCACGCATCGAAGGGAAAATATCCGTACTGCGGAGGCTGGGATGGGTTTCATAGATTTCTTCGACTCCATCATATGTGGTGGGGTTTTTCATGTAATCTACTAGTCCTGCAATCGTGTTGCGGGGTGGGGTTGCCAGTGATAAGGTTTCGGGATCGAGCCCAACGTTAGGATTGGTGAATGTAGCACCGCCAACGTGACAGTTAGCACAGGCCGCCGCAAATAGCTTTTTCCCCGCCAGAATATCTTTGGTGGCAAGCACCGTTTTTTCTTTGTCATTGAGTTGAACAGTTCGCAGTTCTACTGGAATTTCAGCCGCCAAGGCGTTGCTAACAGAGATCTGACATGCTAACACCACAGTTGCGATCGCTAGCAAAAGATATTTATACGCATTTTTTATCATGTTCACAGTCATAGGAAGGTAATAATATATTTCGACTAAAGCAATATTACGATGATTTGAGTTCGCTTTGAACAGTAAGAATAATCGCTTTAACATCTTCTAAACCAAGTTTGGTTTCAGCATCTTGGTAACGAATATTGAGTCGATCGCAAATCTTTAAAACCTGCTCGACACCTAACTTATAGTCTTCCGCAATTTCCGCGATCGATAAATCAGCAAAACCCATATTTTTAACCTACTCAAGTTTAAATTAGTTCAAAATCCTGACTCGATCGACCAACCAACTAATAATTCGATCGCCCAAATTCACACCACTCAATCGATCGATTTCTCTGATCCCTGTGGGACTTGTAACATTGACTTCGGTAAGGAAGCCGCCAATCACATCGATACCGACAAAATATAAGCCGTCACGCTTTAAGACTGGCGCAAGCTGAGCGCAGATTTCGCGTTCTCTCGGCGTAATTTCGATTTTTGCCACACTGCCACCTGCCGCCATGTTGCCACGAAACTCACCACTGCTCGGAATCCGATTCACTGCCCCAATTGGTTCACCATCCAGTAAAACGATCCGCTTATCGCCATCTTGCGCCGCAGGTAAATAGGTCTGCACCATAATCGGTGTGCTGCCAAACTTGGTACTGATTTCGATTAAGGAATTGAGGTTTCGATCGATCTGGTCAGCAAATAAAATCCCTTCACCACCTTTACCATCTAGGGGCTTAATCACAGCTTTGCCCTTCGATATCACAAATTTCCGAATTACGGCTTTATCGCTAGAGACTATTGTTTCTGGGATTGCTCCTGCGAATTGCAAGGCGTAAACCTTCTCGTTTGCGGCACGAATTCCCCTCGGAGAATTAACCACCAAAGTCGTAGCAGGATTGACGTAATCAAGGATATAAGTGGCGTAGAGGTAATTAGTCGTTACAGGTGGATCGGTTCGCATCCATACCACTTGCATGGTGTTGAGGGCCTGAAACTTACTTGATTTCGCCTCATACCACGGACTTTCGGCTTGCCACTTCCGATCTACGAGTTTGACTGGATGCACCACTACAGGTTGCAACAATGCCCAAGCACTGCCACCAATAATACTCAGCGAACTCATCTCGGTAATAAACACCTCATGTCCCTGACGGCAGGCAGCCTCCATCATTGCCACACTGCTGTCGTGAGTAGGATCGAGCTTGTCGATCGGATCGATGATAAAAGCCAGTTTCATAAGCAAATTTTTATAGAGCTAAATTTTGAGCTAATTTCAAGCTAGTTAAAGCTGGCTCGTGATTTTTTAGACTATTTTAAGCGTTATCGGTAGGGCTGTAAAATTCTGCTTCGATCGAATATTAAGTTCATCTGCATTTCCTGACAAAAAAATCTGTATCTTATGGTTCTATTTTGATTAGAAGCGATACAATTGGCTCATAATCTTTCAGTCAGGAGGCTTCGATGCCAAAGTATCAAGAATTGCACCAGATATTAGTCGATCGATTGCAACAACACGAACAAGACGCTCAAGACGGTCTCATCCTTGCTGATAAGTTCGTTCGCAATCTAGCTCAAGCTTTGGAGTGGGACGAAGATGATATCGAGTACATTTATTTAACTTCCCCTGTCGATCATACTGAACTGCCCAAGGGTAGAAGAATCGATCTATCTCGATCGAATAAAGACATCCTCGAAAAAGTCGCCTATATGGTTGATGATTTCTGGTATTTCGGTTTAAGACTGATTCTCAAATCGAGAAAGTCTTTCGGCTTCAGAAACAGAGAACTGATGTTTGTTGTTCCGCTTTTTGTGAAGAAAGTTGACACAGATATTGCAATCAAGACCGATTTAAAAGGAGAAGAGTTTGGATCGGAGCAAGTAGAACGGTTTGCGGCATTAGTTTCAGAAAAAATCCAATCAATTCTGACTCAAGGTGCGCTACAAATCGTAGAGCAAGGGCACACTGGAGATCTTCGCCGCAAATTTGGTTTTTTGGTTGACTCAATCAAAGGACAACCACTTAAAGCCCTACAAACTGAGCAAGAGTCAGATAATACCTCTACAGACAAACCGACTGAAGCTATTAGCAAGTTATCTAGCAAGTCCAGTGGTGAATCTGTGAGCGATGCTGTCACTGAATCCTTCACCAGCCAACCCCCTAGTAATATCTCCGATCGAACATCTGGGGCTGAACAAGAGTCAGATAATACCTCTACAGCCGAACCAACTGAAGCTACTAGTAAGTTATCTAGCACGTCCAATAGCGAATCTGTGAGCGATGCTGTCAGTGAATCCTTTACCAGCCAACCCCCAAGCCACATTACCGATCAGACATCGAATGAATTACTTGAGCCTGTGAATCCTTCTGCCGATCGGCCTGGCAAACCTGCTGAACCACTAGTTACCGCTCACCAAAATGGCAAGGATAGAACACCACGATCGAATCGATCGAATCGATCCAGCAAATAGAGATAAGGTTTTACCTTTACCCAAAAGTAAATTTTTCACGATCGAATCTGGATGGATTCGATCGTGATTTTTTGGATATTTGCAGCTCGTAGACGAGTTTTGCTCATACAAGTTTCTTCAGGAAAGATCACTATTTTGGGGCTGACTCTGCTAAATTGACAGCCATAATGTGAGTCTTGCCAAAAATATGAAAACTAGAATTCTCGCGACTTTACCACTGGTGATTTCGATCGTCTGTGCTGATGCTGTCAAAGCTGAAAAACTTGAGCATCTCAATCAGTTGCTTTCAACGAAAGTCTGTCAAAAATGCGATCTCAAAGGATCTGGGCTAGTCTTTTCAGACCTTTCAGGCGCAGATCTGACTGGGGCGAATCTGAGCGGAGCCAACCTCAGTCGGGCGAATCTCAGTAATGCCAATCTCAAAAATGCTAACTTACGCGGCGCATCTCTGTTGGGCGCAAACTTGAATGGGGCGGATTTTACTGGCGCAAATCTGAGTGGGGTCGATCTGAATGGTTCAGACTTGTCTGGCGCGATCTTAATTAAAGCGAACCTGACTGGAGCCGATCTCCGCAATGCCTATTTACAGAACGCTGATTTGCAAGATGCGATTCTAGATAATGCCTATATGCGTGGAGCTGTAGGTATTCCCGCCACCGCAGGTAAGCCGAGTGACTTTTACGCTTGGGGAATCGAAGAAGCAAGAAGAAACAATCATAAAGGCGCGATCGAATTGTTTAATCAGTCTCTGGCGCTCGATCCGAAGTTTCCTTTTTCGTACATGGCGCGTGCAATCTCTCGTCAGCAATTAGGCGATCGAGTTGGTTCGATCGAGGATTCCAAATTATCAGAAAAATACTTCACCGAGATTAATCACCCCGAAGGTGTCAAGGTCGCCCAAGATCTCACCAAGGCTTTACAAACTCCGCCTAGCAATAATGGCGGCGGCGATGGTGGGAATTTCTTCAGCGATATCTTTATGACGGCTGGCTCGTTGTTTATGCAAATGCTAATGCGTTGACGTGAAAATCTCTGGGCAGAAGTTTCAATCTGCCTATATTCAAGCTGTCAGAGCTTCTAGTCGAGCTAAAACTTCATCAACCACTTCAAAAGGTGCTTTTTCGACAAAGACAGTGCCTCTGCTTTGGCAATCGATCGATTTAACCTGATCCACTAATACGACTCCCTTAGTCTGCATTTGAGAGGCTAGCTCTACTTCAAATGGCCATCCCTTTTTTCGGCTGGTAATCGGGCACACCACAATTAGCTTTGAAATTTGGTTGTATTCAGATGGAGAAATTACAATCGCGGGACGATATCCCGCCTGTTCACTGCCTGACTGCGGATTGAACTGAAGCTTAATAATGTCACCCCGATCTGGAACGAACCCACTAATTTTTAGCAAAACTCATCCCCTTGAGGTTCGCCCCAATCCATCTCTTCATGCTGCTGCTCAGGAGTTGCGCCTTTAAGTAACTCTTTGAGGGTGTACTTAGGCTTAGAAGGAGACAAAATTATCTTGTCACCTTCAGTGGATATGGAGATTATTGCTCCTGGTTTTAGTCCAATCTGCTGAACTATAGCTTGCGGCAGCCTTACCCCAAGTGAGTTACCCCATAAAGCGATTTTTTGGTTAGTCATAATTTTAGATCGCTAATGTTTATACATTAAATATACGTTATCCCAATCTGTCACATCAATAAACTTATGCAAGCCACTATTGCTGAGATCTCTACTAAGTCGGTTACGATCCCAAAGAAATAGCTAAGTTTCACAAATTTTCGTTCTAGCTTTTAATCGTTTAGGCAAAAATGAGAGATGTATATATGGTTGACCAATTCTGTACCTTGAATTTGCCAATAAAATCTGAACGAGATATTTATTGAGGTTTGCAATCTGGGCTACTTTAAGAACTAGCTTTATGGTTGTAAATTTCTTGTAGATTCTATCGGTGCGAATTCCTCAGCTCAGAAGCTCTAGAATTGGAAACATGAAGATCCAAAAAATTATTCAGATTACAGCAGTATTCTCACTAATCATTGCTGCCAGTCTTTGGTACAGCCAAAATCATGGTTTACTGCCTGTCCAAGCTGCCGAAGAAGCAGTACTATATGACAATTTGTTTAATGCTTTAATTGCAATCGTCACAGCTATTTTTCTGCTCGTTCAGGGCTTCATTATCTACTCAATGATTCGTTTTCGTCGGCGTAAAGGTGATGATACAGATGGGATTGCCCTGCATGATAATTTTGTCTTAGAAATAGTCTGGACTGCGATCCCGACCATTCTGGTGATGTGGGTCGGTATCTACAGCTTTGATGTCTACACGTCAATGAAGGGTACAGACTTTATGTCGATGCCAATGGCGCATCATCACTCCCCGATCAGTGCGGAGCAAATCGCTAACCTAGCAATGCCAGCAGCAATGGCAGATACTTTACCAAGCCAGCCTGAAATTGACTCTCAACAGGCTCCATCAGTTCAGTTGGTCGCAGATAGCTCATTGCCACTGGTAATCGATGTAAGTGCGATGCGCTATGCCTGGATCTTTACTTACCCTGGCACTGAAATTGTGACTTCAGAGATGCATGTACCTGTGGGACGCAAAGTTAAACTTAATTTGAACGCGCAAGACGTAAACCATGCTTTTTGGGTGCCCCAGTTCCGCCTCAAGCAAGATACGATCCCAGGGATTACGACCAACATGGAGTTCACGCCGAACAAGCTGGGTGAATATCCGATCATCTGTGCTGAACTATGCGGTGGTTACCACGGTGGCATGAGAACCACAATCACGGTGCAAACTCCAACTGAATACGATTCTTGGCTGAAGGAAGAAGCGGAAGTTGCAAGTAATTCACCGCAGACTGTCGCCTTCAAACAAGTGCTCAAAGCTCCAACTCAAATGAGCGATCGAGAGTTTCTGACCGAACAGGCTCAAGCCATGAGGATTGACAGAGATCTGCCTACTGAGATCCAACATGACGATCGAATGAATCATCATCATATGCATGAGATGGCGAGTTACTTAACTTCAGCCACTTCAACCAATTAAGATTTTGAATATTTTTATTTACTTGCGAGATAACGCTAATCGATCGACAAATTTATGACTCAAGTAATTGAAAGGATTTCAGCGACACAACCACCTGAACCGTCTTCAGACACAACGCATTGGCGGGAATACTTTAGTTTCAGTACCGACCATAAGGTGATTGGGATTCAGTATTTGGTCACGACCTTTGGGTTTTATCTGCTGGGTGGGCTAATGGCTTCGGTAATTAGAGCCGAACTCGCTACACCCGATACAGACCTAGTTTCATCAGATCTCTACAACGGTTTGTTTACTGTCCATGCCACGGTGATGATCTTTTTATGGATTGTGCCTGCGGTCACAGGTGGATTTGGTAATTACCTTGTGCCTCTGATGATTGGGGCAAGGGATATGGCTTTTCCCAAACTAAATGCGGTCGCCTTTTGGATAATTCCACCCGCAGGTGCGCTTTTACTCAGTAGTTTCTTTTTTGGTGCACCTTCGACTGGCTGGACAGCTTATCCGCCATTGAGCATCTTGACCGATCAGCATGTTGGTCAGGCAATTTGGATTTTTAGCATCATTTTGCTGGGAACTTCATCGATTTTGGCGGCAGTTAATTTTGTCGTCACGATCTTCTCGATGCGGATGCCAGGCATGGACTTTTTTAGTATGCCGCTATTTTGCTGGGCGATTTTATCGGCTTCGGGGCTGGTTCTAATTGCCACACCAGTCTTGGCTGGCGCGATGATTCTCTTAGGATTTGACCTGTTGGCGGGGACGAATTTCTTTAACCCGACTGGTGGCGGCGATCCTGTGGTTTATCAGCATTTGTTCTGGTTTTACTCACATCCTGCTGTGTATGTGATGATCTTGCCTGTATTTGGCATCATCTCTGAGATTTTACCCGTACACTCGCGTAAGCCGATTTTTGGTTACAAGGCGATCGCATTTTCCAGCGTATTTATCTGCATTTTGGGTCTGGTCGTATGGGCCCACCACATGTTTACCAGTGGCACACCTGACTGGTTGCGGATCTTCTTTATGATTGCAACGCTGCTTGTAGCCGTACCGACTGGGATCAAAGTATTTAGCTGGCTGGCAACACTTTGGGGCGGTAAACTGCGCCTAGAAAGTCCGTTATTGTTTGCGATCGGCTTTGTCTCGATGTTTGTAGTTGGTGGCTTAAGCGGCGTTATGCTTGGCTCCGTTCCTGTAGACATCCACTTACACGATACTTACTTTATTGTTGCCCATTTCCACTATGTGCTGTTTGGCGGTAGTGTATTTGGCATCTACGCAGGCTTTTATCACTGGTTCCCCAAGATGGTGGGACGGATGCTGAATGAGTTTTGGGGCAAGGTGCATTTTGTCCTAACTTTTGTTGGGTTTAACCTGTGTTTCTTACCGATGCACTTGCTTGGTTTGCAGGGTATGCCTCGCCGAGTTGCCCAATACGATCCGCAGTTTGCCAACATTAATGTGATTTGTTCGATCGGTGCTTTCATTCTGGCTATTTCTACGTTCCCCTTCTTATTCAATGCCGCTTGGAGTTGGTTCTATGGGCCAAAAGCTGTGGATAATCCTTGGAATGCTTTAACTCTAGAATGGACAACGAGTTCACCGCCGCATCCCCACAATTGGATTGGCGAACCTGTCTTAGCGACAGGACCTTATGACTACGGCGTTCCTATGGATGAGTTTGAGGAAGAGTCGATGTTTACAGGCACGATCGACTAGAAATTAATCATTTATTCACTTACCCCAAACAATCATGCAAGGTTCGACGATCGATTCAGCTAATGTAGTTGAGCTTGAACACTCAGACGATGCCACTATCGCTCATACTGCCGAACATCACAGCGAACATCCCGATTTGCGGGTGTTTGGCTTGCTCGTATTCCTTGGTTCGGAAGGAATGCTGTTTATGGGATTGTTTGCAGCCTACCTGACGTTTAGAGCTGTAGCACCCGCTTGGCCACCTGAAGGTACGCCAAAGTTAGAGACGCTTTTGCCTGCAATTAACACAGTTATTCTGGTTTCAAGTAGCTTTGTGATCCATCAAGCCGATCATGCAATCAAAAAAGATGACATCAAGGCGGTGCGCTGGTGGTTTCTCGCAACCTTTCTGATGGGTGCGACTTTCCTCGCAGGTCAGGTCTATGAGTATATGCATCTGGAATTTGGTCTCACCAGCAGCCTGTTTGCCAGTACGTTTTATGTGTTAACTGGGTTTCACGGTTTCCACGTTTTTGTGGGCTTAACCTTGATTGCGATTATGGGAATTAAGTCATTCAAACCTGGCGCATTTCTGGGTGGTAAACACTTTGGGATCGAGGCAGCTTCTATCTATTGGCACTTTGTCGATGTGATCTGGATTGTTCTATTCTTGATGCTTTATATTCTCTGAAAAGATTAGTTTATGGGTCTAGCGATAGACCCTTTCCGTTAATTGGGTTGCAGTTGCTTTAATTTATTTTGTCCTTGCAGCTTTAATTTCTGAGCTTTTAGATAAACGGTCGTACCATTTTGAACCTTGTCCAAATCATTAATAATGTTTTGAAGTTGGGAGATTGTCCGATTACGTTCTAGAGATTTTGCGTCAGTTGGCGTACTTGCGAGTAATCTTTCGATCGAATTTTGAGCACTTTCAAAAGAATTTACCGAATCTTCTTCAGCCTTTCGCCTAACCCTGATCTCGCCCAAATTCGCTGAATACTCTGCCATCAGTTTCCGTGCCTTGGCGTAACCTTCCAAATCTTGGGATGGAATTTGGCTCAGGTCGTCGATCGCCATTTGCCACAACTTTTCAATCTCTTGCCATTTTTCAGATTTATGGGGTGGATTTTGTCCCGTTTGAGCGGCTTGGCGCGAAAATTGTTGAGCCGAAACGATCAGGGTAGTTACTTTCTCGTTGCCTGCTGCTAGCCCTACTTCTTGTTTAAATTCACGTTGATAATTAACCAGTTTCTGTTGTGCGCTTCTTCCCGCTAAGGTGACAGCAGGAATTTCCTCTAACTTATCGATCGCGAGTTGCCATGAGGCGATCGCTACCCGCTTGTCAGTTGGTGTAGCCGCTTTTTGATACTGTATTTTAGCAGTATTCAATGCCAGTTCGGCATCCACAAACAGAGCTTGAGAGTTCTTTTCCTGAAAAACTTTAGCTTCTAGCTGACCGACTCGACCGCGCAGTTGCTGGAATCCTCCCCAAGAAAATTGCCAGTTGTACCAACCATAGTTATACCCCGACCATTCATCGCCAGAATTTAACGGAATGGCATTTAAACTTTCTTTGGCTTCCTTAAGTTTTTGCTGCCCTAAATCAATGTCCGCAGCACTAGTAGGTCTTTCAATCAATTGTTCGGCTTGCTGGAACAAACTCATCGACTGCTTAAAATTGCTATCGATATTAATCTGGCTGGGCAGTAATAAAATTGGTGCGACCTTTGCCACAGGACGACGAATCACAGGATAGGGGAGATTTACGATGTATACCGCCCCGACTGGAATCCCGATTAAAATAGCTGGCCAAAAAAGCTTTCCTGTCCAATTTTGTCTAGGCTTAGGCAGGGTTTTTAACTGAAGGGGTTGACTTTGAATCATTTCTTGATTCATCCGTGCTTCTAGTTGCATCAGTTGAGCGTTGGGATCGGGTTGTGATGAAGAAGAGGATTGATTAATTACGGGTGATAGAGGTGTAGGGGATTGATTAACTACGGGTGGCGAAATATTTTGAGATTGCTTCCGTTTAACTCGCTTGAACAGACCAGTCAGTATCCCCATGTGAATTTATGTGGTAACAATATGACTAATCCTAGCAAATAGATCTTCTATCAGCTCGAAGAAGGGCAAATGTGAACCTTGTTAACCAGTCAATGAGCGAAATATAAGTTTTACCTATATAAATCTACACATATTGCTAACATCAACCGTAGCAACTTCTTGATAGGATGATCCATAACTGTTTTACTAGTACAGAGATAGAGTCAAGAATCAGAAATTAAGGCTCTAAATCTTTTCTGGCTTTGCTTTAGAAGCTTTTGAGTAAATTTGCTTAAGTAGATTTACTCATGGTCATACTATAAGCAATGTAAATGAAAGTTGATGATTCGGCAGGGTTGAGTGTAAAGCTAAATACAAAAAACCTGCGGAAAGTGTGGGTTTCAAAAAAACCTAGTGTTGTCGGGGCTGAGAACTGACCTCGTTACGCGCTCGGAATATCTAGCAGATATCGAAAATATCTCTGATGCCACGCGAAGCTCAAAGTGATGTTACTAGAGTAATTTCACCCGAAGCTAGTTCATATAACCAATAAGGAGATTAGAATGTCTTACTCGCAAACTCAAACGCAGTCCAAAGCAGGCTTCAAGGCTGGCGTTAAGGATTACAAATTAACATACTACACACCCGACTATACGCCCAAAGATACCGATATTTTGGCAGCTTTTCGGGTTACACCTCAGCCTGGTGTACCGATCGAAGAAGCAGGTGCTGCCGTAGCTGCCGAATCTTCGACTGGAACCTGGACAACTGTGTGGACAGATTTGCTGACCGACCTCGATCGATACAAAGGTCGTTGCTACGACATCGAGCCAGTTCAAGGTGAAGATAACCAATACATCTGTTACATTGCCTATCCTTTAGACCTGTTTGAAGAAGGTTCTGTCACCAACATGTTTACCTCGATCGTGGGTAACGTATTTGGCTTCAAAGCTCTCAAAGCATTGCGTCTTGAAGATTTGAGAATCCCTGTTGCTTATCTGAAGACCTTCCAAGGGCCTCCTCATGGCATCGTGGTTGAGCGCGACAAACTCAACAAGTACGGTCGTCCTCTACTCGGTTGCACAGTCAAGCCTAAACTCGGTCTGTCGGCGAAAAACTACGGTCGTGCTGTCTACGAAATCTTGCGCGGCGGTCTAGATTTCACCAAAGATGACGAAAACATTAACTCTCAGCCATTCCAACGTTGGCGCGATCGCTTCTTGTTCGTCGCAGAAGCCATCCACAAAGCTCAAGCTGAAACTGGCGAAGTTAAAGGTCACTACCTCAACGTCACCGCAGGTACCTTTGAAGAAATGATGAAACGGGCTGAGTATGCTAAAGAGCTGAAAATGCCAATCATCATGCATGACTACCTCACTGCTGGCTTTACCGCTAACACCACTTTGGCTCACTGGTGCCGCGATAACGGAATGCTGTTGCACATTCACCGCGCTATGCACGCCGTAATCGATCGTCAGAAAAATCACGGTATCCACTTCCGTGTTTTGGCTAAAGCTCTGCGGATGTCTGGTGGCGACCACATTCACACTGGAACCGTTGTTGGTAAGTTGGAAGGAGATCGCGCTTCGACCCTAGGCTTTGTTGACCTATTGCGCGAAGACTACATCGAACAAGACAAGTCACGCGGCATCTACTTCACTCAAGACTGGGCTTCGATGCCTGGCGTGTTTGCAGTTGCTTCTGGTGGTATCCACGTATGGCACATGCCCGCACTTGTAGAAATCTTCGGTGATGACTCTGTACTGCAATTTGGTGGTGGTACTTTGGGACATCCTTGGGGTAATGCTCCTGGTGCTACTGCTAACCGCGTGGCTCTAGAAGCTTGTGTTCAAGCTCGTAATGAAGGTCGCAACCTTGGTCGTGAAGGCGCAGACATCATCCGTGAAGCTGCTAGATGGTGTCCTGAATTGGCGATTGCTTGCGAAACCTGGAAGGAAATCAAGTTTGAGTTTGCCACGGTAGATACACTCTAAGCAACGCGAATCATAAAGAATGAAGTCGAAATATTTAAGTTAATTATCTAAACTTCATTCTTCGATCTTTAGTTTCTTAAAACATGGATCTAAAGCAGCTTGCCAAAGCCACAACCAAGACTCTCTCTAGCTATCTGACTTACGAAGCAATGCGGATCGTGGTGGCTCAACTGCGGGAGACAAATCCGCCTCAAGCAATCTGGCTGAGTGGATTTTCTTCGACAGGGAAAGTTCAAGATGGAGAAGCCTATATTCAGGAGCTACTGCTTGTAGATCAGGACATGGCTTTTCGGATCATGACAGTGCGCCAACACATTGCCGATGAAGTACTGGATTTCTTGCCAGAGATGACTCGAACAGGGATTCAGGAATCCAATATGAAACTGCGATGCCAGCATCTCGAACGTATTGTGCATTTTCAGGTTGAGCCAGAACAAGATGAGAATTCCAAAATTTAGTCGGATTTGATTTATTGATTCGATCGACTATTCACCAATTACTACTAAAAACTATGCAAACTTTACCAAAAGAAAAACGCTACGAAACCCTTTCCTACCTGCCACCTCTTAGCGATGCCCAAATCACTAAGCAAATTCAGTACATCATCAGTCAAGGATTTTTCCCTGCGATCGAGTTTAACGAAACCTCCGATCCTACCGTCTGCTACTGGACGATGTGGAAGCTCCCTTTGTTTGATGCCAAGAGCCCTCAAGAAGTCATGAGCGAAGTGCAAGCTTGCCGCTCTAGCTACCCTAACTGCTTTATTCGCGTTGTCGGATTTGACAACATCAAACAGTGCCAAGTTGCAATGTTTATCGTGCACAAGCCTAACAGAATGTAATTTCACAGCTTAGTTTTAAGCTGGTTAGTTTGAGAAGAAGGGTGACAGCAGATATTGTTGCCCTTTTTTATGTCATAAATCCCTGAAATCCTCTGAGTAAAGCACGCAAATTGCTAGGTGAGCCAAGTTATAATGAAAACAAAAATTGAGCATGGCAAAGCTATGACAGTTCGACAGCCCCATTACAGCAAAGAAGAGTTTGCCCGTCTCGGCGATGAAATCTATAAAACTCAGGTGAGATCGCAGGTTGAACTAGGCAATCACGGCAAGATTGTGGCGATTGATATTGAATCAGGAGCATTTGAGGTTGCCGATGACAGTCTTACTGCTGCCAAACAATTGCTGAAGCGCCATCCTGAAGCTCAAATCTTTGGTGTTCGGATTGGACATCGTGCTGTACACCGCTTTGGTTTTCATGCCATCAGCACTACATGATTATTGGAAATGTGAATGCAAACCGAGAGGCGATTGTGCGGTTAGCAGTGTTTGGCATCAACCAAAAACGGCAGGGAATTAAAGCAGTCGTCGATACTGGATACACGGGCTTCCTCACCTTGCCATCCACTATCATCAATACGCTGGGTTTAACATGGTATATGCGTCAAGAGGGCATTTTAGGTGACGGTAGCATATGTCTGTTTAATGTGTATGAAGCATCTGTGCTCTGGGATGGTCAAGTTAGGATTATCGAGATTAATGAAGCTGAGACAGATCCGTTGGTTGGGATGGGATTGCTTGAGGGTTATGAGTTGAAAGTTCAGGGCTTGGCAGGTGGTTCGGTGACAATTACAGCGTTAACGTAGAAGTGAGTCCAAGGAGAATACCCAGACAGGGGCAAGGCAACAGCAAAAAAGAAGCTGAGAAACAATCCGCAAATCAAACCTCAGTAAACCTCAAATACCAAGAGCTGATCTAAGGGAATTTCTGGGGATGGCGAAATAGGTAAATTTCGCAGCAAAGCAGAGATAATGTATTAAGTATTATTAAGCAACTTTAATGCAACTTATCTCACAAGAAAAGCAGATCGATCGATCGAGTTGGCATAGCATCGTTAACCCAATTTGGCAGGGTAGTGCGACTGATATGCGTAAAGGCTTAGCATTCAGTCTGATGTCTCCTAACTGGCAAATGTTTCTGCTAGGTGATGGTGCGCCGACTAGACACCTCCAGCTTTTGACCCAAGCAGAGATTGTGGTTGAGGTGATTGCCATGACTTCGATCGGTGACGATGATGATAATGCTCCACCAGCGATTAATGCGATTCCGACTCCACGCACACGGCGACAGATCTGGCTCAGGAGTGCCAAAACAGGCGAGACTTTTTCTCATGCGACTTCCTGGTGGCACACGCCAAAAGTTGAGCAACATTTGAGTAATCCCTCTCTGCCGATCTGGGCGAGTTTAAACCAGAAACACACAGAGCTATATCGCGATCTGCAAGGTATTTCGCAGGGTTATAGTCCTGGTTTAGTCGAGACATTTGGGCAACCCGAACCTTATTGGGGTAGACATTACCTGTTATGGCATGGTGGACAGCCGCTAACGATGATTTATGAGATTTATTCGCCTTCGATCGACAAGTATTTGGGGCCGAGCAGCTTATAATTTTCTAGTAGTATTTGGTCAAAACCTTTGATTGCAGTCTATCCTGGTAGCTTCGATCCGATCACGCTCGGTCATTTGGATGTGATCGAACGCGCAGGTCTATTATTTGAGCGCGTCATTGTCGCGGTGCTGCGAAATCCGAATAAAGTGCCGTTATTTACGGTGAGCGATCGAATTGCCCAAATCACCACAGCAACCAAGCATATCCCCAATGTTCAAGTTGATAGTTTCTCAGGGCTGACTGTGACCTACGCTAAGCAAAAAAAAGCTGCGGTCTTGATCAGAGGACTACGAGCCGTATCTGACTTTGAACTAGAACTGCAAATGGCGCATACGAACAAAACTCTGGATGAAAATATTGAAACGATTTTTCTCTCTACCTCAAAGGAATATAGTTTTCTAAGTAGTAGCGTTGTCAAAGAGATTGCGAAATTTAGTGGGCCGATCGAACATCTTGTACCGCAAAACGTAGCAATCGCCCTGAAGAATCACTTTAAGGATTTAGCGCAAGACTTAGCTGTTAGTGATTAATTTGAGTTCAAACGCTCGATCGATAAATTCTTGCCAGATCGGATTCGGAGTCCAAATCTGCGTTAGATCTGTTTTAGCGATTTGATCATCTATGCCCTGTCGAATGCGACGATAGAGATACATAAATGCTGAAACTCGCATATTCATAGCGCAATGGACAAATATCTGGCGATCTCCATTAGCATCGATCGCGGCAAAAAATGCTTCTAAATCCTCGATCGTGGGATGTTCCCAAACAACAGGAATATGAATGTAATCCATTGCCTCAGATTCGACTAATTCTCTTTCATTGGGAATTGCATTAGTGGAATCTGGCATAGCAAGATTGATCGCGACTTGGTAGCCTGATGCCGCGATCGAACTAAACTGCGGTGCGGTGGGCTGTCCTGCTGTGGCAATTTCTCCTAGTTGCCTGAAATTATAGATTTGTTCGATCGAATCCGATCTCATCTTCTTGCCTATACTGATAATTAAGCCGAAACTTGAAACCAGTATGACATTACAGTTTGAATATAGCGATCTTTTAGAGCCTGACCAAGCGCGTCAGTTTGGCTTGATTCTCGATCGGTGCTTTGGTAGCCCATCAGGAAAAGGGGTTGAATATATCGATCGAGTTGGCTATGAGAATTTTCGAGTGATCGAGCAAGCAGGGCAGGTTGCAGGTGGTTTAGCCGTACTCAAAATGGCACAGTGGTTTGGAGGGCATTGTGTGCCAATGGCAGGAATTGCTGGAGTTGGGATTGCGCCTGAGTATCGTGGATCTGGAGCGGCGATCGAATTATTACAGGCGACGCTTCAAGAACTTTACGATCGTGGCATTCCAATTTCAATGCTCTATCCTGCTACCCAATATCTTTATCGTAAGGTTGGCTATGAACAGGCTGGAGTCTTTTGTAAATGGGAGATTCAAACAAGCTCAATCCAGATCAAGGAGCGAAATTTGCCCATTCAACCAATATCACTTCCAAGTTGCGATCAGGGCGATCAGGGCTTTGGGGAATTCGATCGAATCTATCGTCAGCAAGCAAAAATCACGAATGGACATCTCGACCGTCATCCCTCAATCTGGCGGGAAGCGATCGAGCCGAGTAGTAAAGATTCGATTAATTATGCTTATCTGTTTGGCGATCGATCGAATCCTTCTGGTTATCTCATTTTTAGTCAACCCCGCTCTGGGAATAGCTATAATATTCAAATTCGAGATTTGGTGCTTTTAAACGCCGAGTCAATCAAGCGATTTTGGTCACTTATGGCCGACCATCGTTCTCAAGCCTCAAAAGTGCAATGGCGACATTCGATCGTCGATCTTCTCACTTTAACGCTAGCCGAGCAGCCAGCTATAATCACCGAATCGATCCGATGGATGTTACGCATCGTTGATGTTGTTAAAGCTTTAGAGTTGCGCGGCTATCCTCAAGGGCTTGAAACAGAACTACACTTTGAGATCGCAGACGATCTATTACCTCCCAATCATGGCAAGTTTGTTCTAAACGTGGCAAATGGGAAAGGTGAAATCATCAAAGGAGGCAAAGGCGAACTAAAACTCCATGTGCGGGGTTTATCGCCTCTGTATACAGGCTTGTTTACGCCGCAACAATTACAGCTCACAAATCATTTAGAAGCGACCGAAAATGCTTTGTTAACCGCGACAAAACTATTTGCTGGGGCAACTCCTTGGACGCAAGATTTTTTCTAGGGCAAGATTTGAATAAGGTGAGTTACTTGCTGCTTTTAGATTTCTGTTTTTCTTTTTCTTTTTGACGTTTTGCCGATTCTTTAGCAGATTTCGCCGCCATCTGCGCGATATATGTTGCTTCGCGTTTCTCTTCTTCGATTTTGGAGAGATAGTAAGCGTAATTCCCTGCATACATGCGCAATTCACCATCTCGCACTTCGACAATTTTGTTGGCGACTTGAGAGATAAAATAGCGGTCGTGAGAAACAATTACGACTGTGCCATCATATTCTTTGAGGGCATCTTCTAACATCTCTTTGGCAGGGATATCTAAGTGATTCGTCGGCTCATCAAGAATCAGGAAGTTAACAGGTTGGAGCAGCATTTTTGCCAGAGCTAAACGCGCTTTTTCGCCGCCGCTAATATCCGCAACTTTTTTGAATACCGTATCGCCACCAAATAAAAATCGCCCTAACAGTCCGCGCACTTCCTCATTTGTGAGTTTGGGAAAGTCATCATGAATTGTGGCAAGCACGAGTTTGTGTAGATCCAATGCCTCGGCTTGGTTTTGCTCGAAGTAGCCTGGCAGGACGTTATGCCCTAACTCGATCGCACCTTCATTATAAGATTCGATTCCCATAATCATCTTTAGCAATGTCGATTTACCCGCACCGTTGGGACCGACAAAAGCAATTCGATCGCCGCGTTCGATGATTAGATTCGAGCCTAAAAATAGGATATTGTCGCCATAAGCATGAGTTAGATCTTTGATTTCGACCGTGACCCTAGCACTACGACTAGCAGGTGGGAACCGAAATTGCAAACCGCGAATTGTGCCATCGGGAGCTTCAACTCGATCGATCTTGTCTAGTTGTTTTTCGCGGCTTTTTGCTTGGGTGCTGCGGGTAGCACTGGCTCGGAATCGATCGACAAAAGCCTGTTGCTTTTCTAAATATTTTTCTTGACGCTCAAAGGCAGACATCTGGGCTTCTCTCGCTTCAGCTTTTTGGGCGAGGTAGGTGGAGTAGTTGCCTAGGTAAGTCGCAGAAACGCCACGTTCGGTTTCGACGATGATCGTACAGAGCCGATCTAAGAACTCGCGGTCATGCGAGACAATTACCATCGGGGTTTTCAGCCCTTTGAGATAAGTTTCTAACCATTCGATCGTCTCTAAATCGAGATGGTTGGTCGGTTCATCTAACAGCAATAGATCGGGCGTTTGTAGCAAAATTTTACCCAAACTTATCCGCATTTGCCAACCGCCACTGAATTGATCGACAGTTCGATCGCCATCTTCTGCCACAAACCCTAATTCGGGCAAAATCTTATCGATCCGACTTTCCAATTCGTAGCCATTTAAAGCTTCAAACTTACGTTGCAGTCGATCCATTTGCTTGAGCAACTGATCAAAGTCATCACCTTCTCGGAGATTTTCCAGCTTGTGATGGACTTGAGCAAGATCTTTTTGAGCTTGATTTGCTTCGTGAAACACAGCCCAAAATTCTGCTTTGACCGATCGCTCGGGATCGACTTCAAATTCCTGCGTCAGATAGGCAATCTTGAGGCTGTTGGGACGGATAATCTGCCCAGAGGTCGGCTCGACTTCGCCTGCAATGATTTTTAGCTGTGTGGACTTACCTGCGCCATTAACACCTACTAGGCCGATTCGATCGCCTGGCTTGACTTCCCAGTTGACATCCTTGAGCACTTCGCCCGTCGGATAAATTTTTTGAATATGTTCGAGGCGCAGCATGAGATTGTGTTAATGAAGTAGCAATAAAACTTAATCTTAAGGTTAACATTCTTTGACGCGATCGCTGAGTTGTCTAGATTACTAACTCGTACAAATCCTGAAGTTGGCGCGCAAAGTTGGCGGGCGAGTAGCGTTGCACGATCTGCCAAGAATTTTCGCCCATGTCTGCTAAGCGATCCTGATTTTTGTGCATCCAAATCATTCGATCGGCGAGTTCGGTAATCGAATTACCATCAAATCGCCAGCCATTTACCCCATCCTCGACTAGATGCTGCGAACAACCACACTGCTGGGATACCAGTACAGGTAATTTCGCTGCCATCGCTTCATTCACAACTAAGCCCCACTGTTCGTCATGGTGGCTGGGTAAAATCAACACTTCGGCCGAATTGTAGTACTGCACCAGTTCCCCCAAATCGTCAATTCGTCCTGCAAGCATGACATCTTCGACTAGATTTAATGCTGATATTTGGTCAATGATCCGATCTCGCAGATTGCCATCACCACAAATAATTAACCGCCAGACTTGAGCGCGATCGAAATCCTGCCGATCCCCCAGATGATCGATCGATTGTTTGTAGATCGCATAAGCTTGCAAGAGAGTTGGAATATTCTTTTTCTCAACCAGCCGCGAAACACAGAGGAAATACTTAGAGCTAGGTAAATCATCTGCTTCGATCGATTGTTTAGATCGCTGATTGGATAGAGCCGAGATCGAATCGTTATCAACACAATTGTATCCAAAGGCGACTTTGCGATCGCCAACACCGAGATGTTTGAGATATTCAAGATGAGTATTACCGCCAATCAGAAATCCATCAAACAACTTGAGATAGAGAGATTTAATAAATTCATACAACCATTTTCTCGGATGGTCATCGATCTGGTTATCTAACATCAAAAAAACTTTTACAAATTTAGTCCTAATCTTGGCGTAAATTACCGCCGCTAGAGTCTCAGGACGTTCATAACCACAGGTAAGAATCAGTGATGGTTGATGTTTCCGCAGCAATTTTAAGGTAGCTAGGAAAGAGGAGAAAAAGTTTAATTCTGATGAGTCGCGATTGCTAATTACTTCATGATTTTCAAGCATATCCCGAAAAAAAGGATAATCTTGGTGATTGCTAGCACAATGGCTGAAACAAATAATCGAGTCATCTGCAAAAGCCTGATCGATCGCTCTGACTCTAGCTAAATGATATGGGCCATATGTATTCCAAATCGTGACGATCTTCACACTAATTTCTCACTAGCTTAGGTTTGACGATCGAACATAGCATGATAAAAATCACAGAGCTTGAGCGCGTATTGCTGCCAGTCTAGTTGTTGCCGCGACTTGCTCAAGGCTGCTTGCGCCAGATTGAGCTGTAAATCTTTGTCATTGTAGAGTAATTCTAGGTATTGCGCGATCGAATCGATCGATCGAATTGGCACGACAAATCCATTTTTCCCATGTTCGATAATTTCAGACGCACCCGTATTCACTGTTGTAATCACAGGTAATCCACAAGCCATTGCCTCTGTGCACACAACTGCAAAACCATCTTCGATCGATGGCAACACGAATACATCCGACTGACTAAAATAATGACGGAGTTCGGTATTGGGCACACTAGGAATGTATCGAAACAATCCCTCATATTTGCTCAAAGTCGATTTCATCTCAGCATGTAGTCCACCGATCAATAGCAGTTCGGCATTGGGTAAATTCAGTTTTTTCCATGCTTCTAAGAGATAGATGTGTCCTTTGCGTGCCGATATTTGGGCAACACAGATCACTCTAAAAGTTTTGTCAGATCGGTCTTTTGGTTCAGGATAGAAACTACTGAGGTTAACACCGTAGGGAATTACCTGAATTTTATCTGAGCTAAAGCCTCTTTCGACATAGGATTGCTTCACAAATTGAGATGGAGCTAACAGTCGATCGCAACTACTAACTTCATCGATCAGCCGTTGAGATTGCACCGAAATGGATAAGTCTTGTTTGATCTTGAGTCGAGCATACTCCTCAGCCATGATGATTTGAGAGGATTCAGGGTGTGAGTTAACAGGCTCTCCCAAGATTAGACTGCCTTGACTTTTTGCTTTTTCGATCAAGTTTCGACTAGTGCCGTGCAGCATGACATGAAGAATGTCACAACTACTCCAATTAGCTAGTGATAAAAACTGCCAGAGATCGTGATAGAACGGCAACATTCGATCGAATTTACCATAGCCAAACGCTTTAATCTGCGCTCTGATCAAGTATTCCTTGATCCAAATATTGACCAGCTTTTCCGCAGGAACTGATAGAGATGCCGAATTTGTCCTAAGTTTGTGCGAATAGAAAAACCTGTGCAAAGCTTGATTTTGCTCAATGTACTTAATGTAGTTGTGATAATGAAAGCGACCGCAGACAGCAATGTTTACATTCATCGATCCTTAGTGTTTGACGACAAGCAGACTGGCTTATGATTAAAGTAACAGATCTCACCGACTATGATGCTCTTAGTTAGAGAACTCCATAGAAAAGATGATCCAATAGCCAGATTGTTTTACGCATGATTTCCACAAACCACTTCGGTAGACTTGGAAGTCTTTTAATCTGTTTTTCTAAATCTCACAGATCTACAACACTACCCTCTTTCTTGAACTCTTACTTCTGTATCTTTTGATGCTGAGCTGTAACGATAATAGTATTATGTGGTCAAGTACTTTGCTGTGTAAGTTGGGCTTGATCGAACTGCCTTAGCGTTATTCTGCCAGTGGAAAACTAGCCTTTTTGGTGAACTCAAAAGCTCCTGCGATCGAACCCCAAACATGGACATCAGTGAGAGGATCTCGTCCACGATCGAGGCTAGAGAGAGTATGTTCGCTGACCTCAAATTCGCTCTCAAGATAGGATTTTTTGCCATTACGTTCGACAGCACAACCTTTGCCAGGTTCGACAATACCTTTGAAGGTATGACGCTCCGTTCGTACAACCTGATAACTACATCGATCGAGCGGTTCTAGATGTTCTTGCTTAAGTGTGAGCAATTTTTCAGGATCGCGACTACCACCAAAATAGGCTGGAGCATCTTTGATCTTGTGGTTTTTAATTTCGATATGGTCATCCCGATCGAATAAATATAAAACCGCAGTCCGATAAGGACGATGCATTTCAAAGTCATAAGCCTGTTCTGAATATAACCAGATTCCGCCATCTGTTTCTGCAGTCAAATTTGCCACAACCGCCAGAGGTAGAGGTCTAATCGCCACCCGAATATGCGCGAATAGCGGTGGGTTTTCGATCGCTTGCTCCCAATTGCTAAAATCCCCTGCCATCCAAGTTGCTAGTGTCAAAACATCCGATGAAGTTGTGGGTGTCATAAGCTTAGTTAGTTCCTATATTTATTTTATTGAAAGATGTCACTACCTGACTCAATTTTTGCTTAAGGGCATCTCTATTAATTCAAAATTATTGAGAATAGCAACGAGATAATAAGCGTTTGAGCCTTGTCTTATTGCGAAAAAATCGATTTTTAGAGATGCCCTTAAGGATCTGTGGAGCATACTTTGAGATGTGGCTAGGGCGATAAACTGGAATTCCAATTCCTACTGTTGGCATCATCTACTCTGGCTAAAGACACAGGCGATGGGAAAGATTATATACTCCAAGTAAAATAATTTCCAGATAAATTGATAAAAGTCTGTAATTGAATTTCGATCGCTTAAGTCTACTCGCAAACTACGCCACCACAAAATCGCGGCAAACAGGCAATGAGTAATCACAATTACGGCAATATTCACCCCTGTTAAAATCGAAGTCAAACTGAGAATTGCCAGCCCAAGATATAGAGTAATGAGGATTTGTCGAGATAAATTAAACACAGCTCTTTGCCCTAACTTCAGAGATAAAGTTGAAATATTAAAGGTTCGATCTCCTTCGGTATCAGGTATATCTTTAAAGATTGCAATCACATAAGTAAATATCAGCACAAATGTGGTTAATGCCCAAATTGAGGGAGGGATATTTAAGCTCTGATTTAATATTTGATTGAAATGTAGAAACAATCCTAAGTTAACAACTACACCCCGCACCACAAAAATACAAACCGAAGCCCAGAGAGGAAACCGCTTTAATCGGATTGGCGGCAAAGAATACGCTGTACCGATCAGTAAACTAGAAATCACCGTGAAACATAAAAATAGACCATTAGCAGCAGCGATCGAAACGGCAAAAACTCCTGCCACAGCGACAATAATCTGTGCTTCTCGAACTGAGAAATCACCAGAGGCAAGAGGCAAATGTGGCTTATTAATCTTATCTATTTCGATGTCTTCGAGTTGATTTAATCCCACAATATAAACATTGCCACACAGACAAGCAATCAGGGCAGGAAATAACAACCATAAATTAGCGATTTGAAAAGTAGATTGAGCGATCGAGAAAAGCGCAACTGTACTTAAGCTAGTGCCAATTACTGTATGGGGACGACAAAACTGCCAAAAAGCAGGTAACTTTTGCCTGATTAACTTCTGTAGATGCAACTTTTGCACAAAGCTAAATAGTGAACGACAAAACCAGAGTAGCTTACAACCTTTGTAATTCAACCATGTATCTATATGTTTCGCTCGCGATAGAGTTGAGCGATTTTAGGATCAGAGGCAAAGGTGCTAAGCCTCTGTACTTGACCTAGATATTCTCCTGATTTTAATCCCATTGAAATGCTCTGGTTGGTTCTTAAGGCTTTTATCAGGCAGTTTAAACCTCAGACCTTATTTGCGATTCAACAGGTATTGCGAATCTTTTGGTTGCTCTTAGATAAATCCTTCTTCAAAAACTGGTTTACCAAATGCTGTTATTGTACCCCTTAGTTCCTCAATAGGCTGTATCGTGAGTGAGAACGAATATCACTATGAGAAGTTAAGGTAATTAATGGCAGCTAAGAAAATCATCCAACAACAAGCTGATGCCCCCACCTGTGACACTCATATGGTGCATCTTGACAGTGTGAGTCAAGGTAAGCAGCAACTTTTAGCTATGACAAAAGCACAGGAGATGTCAGAGTTTTTTGGCATCCTTGCTGACCCAAATCGTCTACGGCTCCTCTCTATTCTCGTAGGACAAGAAACCTGTGTATGCGATCTTGCGGCTGTGCTCCAGATGACCGAATCTGCCGTATCGCATCAATTAAAAGCCCTACGATCTATGCACTTAGTCAACTATCGCCGTGAGGGACGCAATATTTACTACAGTCTTGCTGACAGCCATATTGTCAATCTTTATCGAGAAGTTGCTGAGCATTTAGATGAGCCTAAAGTGTAAAGATTATTAGAGATAGCCTTGCATTCTGAGTAAGTTTGATGCAAATATATGAATAACCTTTCATATATTCAAGAGTATGGTTAAAAATAGCGGGTGTTGTGGTTGCAGCGATGACGATGATCGCCAAGAAGATCGAAAAAGCCACAATCATCACGATGAGGAAGGAAATGATCACGATCACGATCATGGTCATAGTCATGGTGATCGAGAATTTGACCTCAAGCGAGAAGCTATTCCTGTTGCCGCAGTAGTCGGGCTGTTCGCTATAGGTTCGATTTATAACACTCCTTTACACAATACCCCCTATGCTTGGGCTGAATATTTAGTCCTAATTCCTGCCTATCTTTTGAGTGGTTGGAATGTTTTGATGATCGCAGGAAAGAATATTCTCAAAGGTCGGTGGTTTGATGAGAATTTCCTGATGACTATTGCGACATTGGGCGCGATCGCTATTCATCAATTACCCGAAGCCGTTGGGGTAATGCTGTTTTACAAGATTGGTGAACTGTTCCAAGAATATGCAGTTGGGAACTCACGTCGATCGATCAAAGCTGTGCTAGAAATTCGTCCTGACTATGCCAATCTCAAGGTCGATGGAAGTATCACCAAAACCTCTCCTGAGAAAGTGCAAATTGGTGACATCATTACTGTTACGGCAGGCGAGAAAATTCCTTTGGATGGAGAAGTAATCTCAGGTATATCTCAAATTGACACATCTGCTCTCACAGGTGAATCTGTGCCGCGATCTGTGAATGTGGGTGAACCTGTTTTAGCTGGCATGATCAATAAAACGGGGGTTTTAGATATTCGTGTTACGAAACTGTTTGGTGAATCTTCGATCGCTAAAATTCTCGATCTGGTGCAAAATGCCAGTAGTAAAAAAGCTGAAACCGAGAAATTCATTACGAAATTCGCCAAGATTTATACGCCGATTGTGGTGTTTATTTCATTAGCGATCGCGATTATTCCACCTCTAATTATTCCCAATGCTACCTCTGCCGAATGGATTTATCGAGCTTTAGTGATTTTGGTGATTTCTTGTCCTTGTGGATTGGTGATTAGCATTCCTTTGGGCTACTTTGGTGGTGTTGGTGGTGCAGCGAAACGAGGGATTTTAATTAAAGGGTCAACTTTCTTGGATTCTTTATCAGATGTCAAGACCGTTGTTTTTGATAAAACAGGTACATTGACTAAAGGAGCTTTCCAAGTCTCAGTTGTTGAACCTGCCAATGGATTCTCTAAAGACGAATTACTTTCTTTTGCTACTTATGTCGAGGCACAATCAAATCATCCGATCGCCCAATCAATCAAAGAAGCTTACAAAGGTAACCTCGATCTAGCTAAAGTTACAAACTACGAAGAGATTGCAGGACATGGCATTCGGGCAATGGTAGAAGACAAACTGGTAATCGCGGGGAACGATCGACTACTCCATCGCGAGAATATTGCTCATGATACTTGTAAAGTCTCTGGCACAGTGGTTCATGTGGCTGTTGATAAAAAATATGCGGGCTATATCACAATTGCCGATCAAGTTAAAGATGATGCTGCTCTGGCGATTCATTCTCTGAATCAGATGGGGATCAAAACGATTATGCTGACTGGTGATAATCAAGGTGTAGCCGCAGATGTAGCAGGTAGACTGGGTTTGAGTTCCTATGTGGCTGAATTGCTGCCTGAAGGAAAAGTCGAAGCAATTGAAACCATTCTCAAAGCCGCAGATAAAAAAGGGAAAGTTGCCTTTGTCGGTGACGGTATTAATGATGCACCTGTACTCGCAAGATCAGATGTCGGGATCGCTATGGGTGGCATCGGTTCTGATGCGGCGATCGAGACTGCGGATGTGGTGATTATAAATGATTCTCCTGCCAAAGTTGCGGAAGCGATTCGAGTTGGGAAAAAGACGCTACAAATTGTCTGGCAAAATATCTGGATGGCTTTGATTGTTAAAGGTGTATTTTTACTTTTAGGAGCTTTTGGGGTTGCCAGTATGTGGGAGGCTGTTTTTGCCGATGTGGGTGTAGCTTTACTAGCGATCGCTAATGCCACCAGAGTCTTGAAGTAGAGATAACACCTTATTCTTCCACCTCGATCGAACCGTGAAACATTCCCATGCCACAAGAAAATTGATAATTCCCTGCGGTCTTATGACTTCGATCGATCATCCTGTCAAAAATTGACCTCGATCAAGATTTAGCAACATCCTGATCGGTTTGGATTTGCAAGCGGATCGTGCGAGAGTTCTCATCACTACCGAGCTTGATTTCCATGTTTTCACCTGAGAGAGTTTCCAAGGCAGAAAGGAGCGATCGAAGGTTTGGGGTACTTGCGCCACTATCGTCATAGAGCTTATCCATGAGTGAATTGAAACGTTTGGATGTCGTGTAGAGTTTGGCGATCGACTGTTCCAACTGTGAAGCATAATTCACCAGATCGGCGGCGGCTTTGAGGCTACCAATTCGTAGGGCTTCAGCTAAAGCTGCTTCCATACTAAATTCCACACCTTCTAAAGCTTGGATTTGGGTGGTATTAGCTAGGTATTTCGATAACTGTTGGGCTTCGGCAGTGGCTTGTTTGAGGCTATCCACATCATGGTTTTCAGCAATCTCTTGACGCAGGTAAGTCTGGTGATGCGATGGCAGCTTTTCCATCTCTTTGACTAAAGGCGCAAGATATTTGACAGGGATCATACTCGATGCGGCTTTTTCTTTAATCTCATCTGAGAGTAGATCGGATGACATCGTTGTCCACTCATTCGAGAGTTGACGGACTTCGCGGCGGGTAATTTGGTCGCCATTTCTTGCCGATGCTGCGATCATCTGCTGCACTTCGGGCGATGCTTGGGCGGTTTCGATAAACGCTCTCTTACTAAATCGCTCAATCACTTCGGGTTCCATTGGCTCTTGATCGAATAGCTGATCGGCACTATCCGCTAGCTCAATCCAACTATAAGCCCGACTTTTGCTGATTTCGCGATCCTTCAACCAATTTAGGAATCCAGGGCTTTGGACGATCGAACTTTCACTGGTAATATCCACCCCCTCTTCAGGCTCAATCCCCTTGATCGATCTTTCTCGATCGCGTATCGATCGTAAAATTCTGCCTCGCCAGATATCGGTTTGGAGGTCAAATCGATCGCATACTTGCCAAGCAGTATCGAGAGATTCGAGGAAATCTGGCTCAGAGATGCGGTTATCATTAGGATCGGGAAGTTGAAAATCGAGAGTTTCTATTGGCACGTTGATTGATTCGCTTAAAAATTAGGGTTAATGAATTGGATAGTTGGTCGTTGACGATGATTAAATTATACGTATATGCAAATCCTTAAGTGCCTCCATACGGCTGTTCCAGTCTCAGACTTGGCTAAATCCGAGCATTTTTACGGTGAGGTTTTGGGGTTAGTCAAAGTCGATCGACAGCTAAGGTTCCCTGGAGCATGGTATCAGGTGGACGACTACCAGATTCATTTGATTCAGGTCGATCGTTTAGAAAAGTTGCCTAACGATCTGCCCGAAAAATGGGGGCGCGGTCACCACATGGCCCTGTCGGTAGCCGATCTAGAAACAGCAAAGCAGGATTTACGCTCACATGGATGCGAGGTGCAAGTCAGTGCTTCAGGTCGCGCCGCTTTATTTGTACTCGATCCCGATCGAAACATAATCGAGTTGTCGGAAAACCGAACTTAGTCGATCGAGAAAGTAGTATAAACTTTCGTGAAGGCAATAGTTCGATCGCAAGCATAAATTAATCACAAGCATAAATTAAGTTTTATATGACGACTAAATTGGGATTTGGCAAGATTCAACCACAGGAGCTGATGGCGCAGGAAAAAGCCAAGGCAAATAAGGAGAAGCGGGCGGTTGCTGCCGAGAAATATGATGAAATGAAGAAGAAAGGGCTACCTGAATACAACATTTACACTAGACTTCAGGGGCAAAAAAATTGGTTGCCTAGTGGTTCTCTGACCGTAGAGCGATCGGATAAGATCAATCAAGCCTTGTTCCAACAAGAAGAAGAACTGTTCAAAGGGGTGATTCGCCTCTATCCGAAAATGCGCGCTCAAAAAGAAAATCTGGAGTATGGTTATCGCCTCAAAGAGTTTGCCGATGAAGAGGTCACGCTAGCAATTCGTCCTAAAGATAAATCTAGCAATTTATTTGAAGCTGCATTTCAAGAGATCAAACATCAGTTTTCAAAAGTTTCGGAAAAATTAACCCAAAAACCGAAATAATTACGGTAATTCCGCCACGATCGACATCACTTATATTAATGGAGCAAAACAATGGGACTATTTGGATTTGGCAAGAAACTGACTTTACCTACACCTGAACAAGCATTACCAGGTCGATCGGAGGCAATCAAAGTTCCTGCCCAACACTATGTCAATAACAACACTCTCACCCCACCCTATCCTGAAGGTTCAGAAATCGCAATGTTTGGGATGGGATGCTTTTGGGGTGCAGAGCGCAAGTTTTGGCAACAATCACAGGTTTTTAGTACTTCGGTCGGTTATGCGGCTGGGATCACACCAAACCCCACCTATGAAGAAGTTTGCTCTGGGATGACTGGTCATAACGAAGTCGTGCGCGTTGTCTTCGATCCCCAAGTTGTGAGTTACGAATCTCTGCTAAAAATCTTTTGGGAAAGCCACAATCCCACCCAAGGAATGAAGCAAGGCAATGATTCTGGCACGCAATATCGCTCTGGCATCTATGTCTATTCCGATCGACAAAAAGATCTAGCAAAAGCATCGTTATTGGCTTACCAAGAGCTTCTCACCGCCGCAGGCTATGCACAAATCACCACCGAGATCTTGGATGCACCTGAGTTCTACTTTGCTGAAGCATATCATCAGCAATATCTCGCTAAAAATCCTAATGGCTACTGCGGTCTGGGTGGTTGTAATGTCAAATTGCCTTCGATCGTCACCGCCTAGTAAACTTTTCCTTATCCCCCTTTCCTCAGTAATCTAAAGACAGGAGAGGGGTAAATATCCTTGCTGGAGTCGGAAATTTGAGTGGGAGGCTACCATTAGAGACTTTATGAAGAGAGTAAAAGAAGATATCCCCCTAGAGGAATGGGAGATTTTTCGTCCTCTGTACGGTGCAAGCTTTTCCTCAAGCGAAATGCTAGAATTAGGCTGCTATAAGATTTATTCAATTGCCAAATATCAAGAACATGTTCAAGCAATTCCAAACTCTGATTCTTTGCTAGACATAAGCTCTCCTGATCCTAAAAATCACTTGGTAATTAGTATCAGAGTTGATGCTCACGATTCGGCTAAAGCAAAAGTGCTAGCTGACATTAAATTTCATCAGTTCGATAATATTATCCGATATATGCTGGGAAACTCACACCGTTTTTGGGATGTAGCGGTTTTTAATTATATTGGAACGTACTTATTGAAAAATGTCTGTCTTTCGTCAACAGGATGGGAATCAAATCACACAATTGATGGGGTCGTAGATATTGTAGAACTAGACGGAAATTTTCCAGTTCCATTTGAAGAGATGAATCAAGAACGTTTTAAAGATTATACATCCCAACCATTCTTTAAGAATCCCTATTTGGGTCACGAATGGATTTGGAATACACTCAGCAAACCAAAGCCGACCGATTTACAAGGAAGATTGATCTCAGCGATTGAATGGACAGGAAAAAGTCTTAGAGATAGTGATAAATCTAGAGCATTTGTCCAATTAGTCTTTGCACTTGAATCCCTTTTTACCTTTAAGGAAAAAGGAGCATTAGTATCTCCAGGGATCGCTAGCCAGATCTCAGAACTTTCTGCGTTTATTTTAGGATCTGATTATGAAAGCCGAACACAAACTGAAGAAGCGGTAAAGGATATCTATGCTAAGCGTTCGGGTATTGTCCATGGCGGAAATAAGCATATCTCAGAACAAGATTTTAGAGAAGCACTGTCGCTAGTCAAAAAATTAATTTCCAAGATGACGACTGATCCTACCTTGAGGGATATTCCCACTAGTAAAGATTTAAACAATTGGGTGAAGAAACAAAAGTATTCCTATGGAGAGAAATGATGAATAATTGACAATTGATTACAGCCAATTACCGACGAGGATAAAAGGTGACCAGTAGTAAGGATGACTGAGATTGACTGATTCTCCCGCTTGAGACAGTGGGATGTCAGCCAAGCCAGTCACACCTTTGATCTTGCCTTTCTCAACTCGAACTTGTTTGTGAATTAGAGATAGTTGGGCTTTTTGCAACGCGATGGCCTTGCTGGCTGCTGCTTGGAAACCACTGTAAAAACTAATCATCAAAGGCGCAGTCCCAACGTCACTCACCGACCATAGCGAAGCTAATACACTTTTCGCACCCGATCGAATTGCGACCCCACCGATCCCCAGATTAGCTCCAACCGCAGTCCGACAAGCACTCAGCACCAACATCTCTACTTGAGGTCGATCGAGTTTAAGTGAGTCGATTTGAGTTATTTTTAACCGATCGTTCCAAAACTGGATGAAAGCATCACTGGCTTGGGCGGCGTTAAATTCTGCATGGGTAGCGAGATGTACGATCTGATATGCTCGATCGCGTCGTTGAGATTGCAAATTATCGACGGTGAAATCTTGATTTAAAAACGCACTGCCTTTAAGAATTTTTGATGTAATCACTTCCACCTCAGTCTCGGTTGATGGGATTGCTGGCAAGCCTTGTACGGATTGAGATAGCCCCATTGCCAGAATTGATAAATTCGTCGATCGATCCCGCTGAACCATTGAGGTTAATGGCATCGTTGTGACCGTAACAGAGGCATACTTCTCTACCAAAAATTGCTTGCCATCGTGAAACGCTGCGGTCGGTACAACTCTCAATCCTCCAGGCATCACAAATACCAAAGTCTTAATCTGCGATGCTTCTAAGTCAGATTCGATCGGTCGAATAATCAAGTCATAGAGCTTTTGCGCTCCTACGAGATAGTCATTGGAACCAGAATCTTGGAAGTCATTATAAAACTTTTGGATAATCGCATTGATTTGTTTATCAGAAATATTGTAAGTAGTGCGACGAAATGGTCGATCTGATGCTTGCTTGGATTGCTTATTACCCTTCGTGCTAGCTCGATCTGAGGGTGGAATCACTAAAACTTCAATTCGATCGCGTAAGATCACAGGGAAAATTAATGCAGTTCGACTTCCCGTGATTTGAGAAATCCTTTGCAGATCCGATGCATGACAGTCTGGGCTAGCGGGACTACTCGCAGAAGGTAATCGCCGACGCAGATAGGCCTCCATTTCCGAGGTGTAGCTTTTCTCTATGGCATCGCAAGCTTCGATCAACTGGTTTTGCAAAAGATATTGATTCGCTAACAACAATTGCAATCGGGCAATATTATTCCGAATATCGGCAATCTCTGGACTGAGATCGACTTGGGCATTGTTATTCCCAGAGCCACTGAGCATATCGATCAGTAACAAAATTGAACTTAGATCGATCGAAGAACCAGAACCTCGATCGCCAGAATGCGGAATCTCTCGCGTTGGAGTATCTTGCATTTGATAATCTGAACCTGTGCCTCTTTGGGCTTGGGCGACGGGAATATACCCAAATCCAGTCAAGCCGATCAGAATAGCGATACCGAGTCTTTTAAAACAAATGTTCATAGATCTCAGAATTTTAAGTGGGGCAATTTTATGGGTGACCTGGGATTCGAACCCAGAACCGGCGGATTAAGAGTCCGACGCGCTACCGTTGCGCCAGTCACCCGTGCTTTGGCTTGATATTAAGCGGTCATGATTCTACACTGTTTTGCCCAGTTATAGCAAACGCTTAGTTACCAGCAATTGCAAATTTAAAGGATCGGGAAGAATTGAGATCAGGGGAATAGGCAGAGAGCATAAAATCGATTAAATGCCGCCAACTATCAAACGGGAAAACTTGGTGAGACAGAGCCTTGTTGTTGTAGATCACCTAATTGGTTATACTAGTAAAAAATTTAATTTTGATTGAATTTCTATTCATTTCATGCTTTCAGGTTACTCTCTGCCTAATGATTTCTTTGCTTTGATAGCTTCAACCATCTTCTGCGCTATTTTTTGGCGAAATCTCCGATCGACAAGGTTAGATCTAAACTTTTACCAAGAAATTGGGTCTAAAGCCCCGCCGTTCTAGAGCGGCTTTAATTGATTATATGTATTTTATGGTGGCTATAGTATCACAAGACTATGTTAGTACTAGAGTTTAAAACCTACGGCAAAGCTGCTCAGTTCAGCGCAATCGATCGAGCAATCCGAACAACTCAGTTCATTCGGAATAAAGCAATTCGCTTGTG
>ENA-ORBV01002153-ORBV01002153.1-microbial-mat-metagenome-genome-assembly--contig:-NODE-2153-length-42185-cov-13.936117_pt1 | contig 42185 bp, 33 predicted proteins | sample MGYA00237777_ERZ505514 | MGnify/ENA primary metagenome ERZ505514 (study PRJEB26160, sample SAMN06269048) | microbial mat metagenome | isolation source: Oligotrophic lake microbial mat | place... | reverse complement strand
ATCTACACCTCTCTATTCGTCGGCAGCGTCAGATGTGTATAAGAGACAGGCGCTATTCATCGCAGTGGCATCGATGCTAGGCGACATGCCTACGCTGGTGCAGTTGATATAGACCTCGCAGCAGGAGTCGCAGAGCTTGTCCATTTTGGCCGCGACGACTTTTGATTTGCTGCCACTGCCACTGCCACTGTGTTGCGTGGGCTGATTGTGGAAGTCGCTGGCCAGCTGCGCTGCCTTGTCGAAGGTGCGGTTGTAGATGACGACAGTCGCGCCGTAGTGCGCAAAGCCTGCGACGATGGCGCGGGCAGCGCCGCCTGCGCCCAGCACCGCAATGCGTTTGCCTGCAAGCTGATCGCGGGTGATGCTCAGTCCATCGCAGACCGCATCGAGGGCTGCGCCGTAGTCGGTGTTGCAGGCAAACAGTTTGCCATCAGGGCGCACGATGAGCGTGTTGGCAGCGCCGATTTTTGCGGAGAGCGGTTCGATCTCGCCGCCGGTTTCCTGCACGAATCGCAGCAGATTCTGCTTGTGCGGAATGGTGACGCTGGCGCCTTTGAAGTGCAGGCTTTCACAGGCAAGCCAGGTGGCGACGGTGGCTTTGAAGTGTTCGTACTCGGGCGGAATGGGCATGGGCAGGTAGATGCCGTTGAAGCCAGTGGCATCGAAACCGGCGTTATGAAAAGCAGGGCTGATGGAGTGGCCCACCGGATGACCGATGACGCCAAAGACCTGCGTGGCGGCATCGATCTGGTCCCAGCGGTAGAGCGATTTGATCTGCGCCACACTGGGCTGACCCGGCGCTGTGCCCGCGCCATCTTCGACAGCGACGTAGGTGACCAGCGCGCCGAATTTTTTAGCGAGCACGCGCGAAGCCAGGCCTTCTTCGCCCATGCACAGCGCGATGGTGGGGCGGTGGCGCTGTTCGATGATCTGGAAGGCTTCGATGTTGTCGCGCAGGCTGCGCGCCCGCCAGACTATTTTCATCACCCGGCAGGCCGGTGCCGCGAGCATCGCTTCAATGCGCTGATAAAGATCGATAGGGCGCGAGGTGAAATCGTGATTGGATAGAAGTAAGCCGGTGTCGGTGGGATTGACCTGGCCCGGGTGCGAGACGAGCTGCTGTACCGCCATGCGAAGCTCGGGGGATTTTTGATAAGCGATCAGTTCCACATCGATGTAGGCAGGTTTTCGCGTGCCTGCGCAGGCTGCCTGAAAAAGCGGAATGCGATCGCTGTCGCTGCCGGTGTACTGGCCGCCTTCGAAGGTGGGGCGGATGGTGACGATCGAAGGCAGCGGGGAGTCTTCGATGAGCGTGGTGATGGCGGCTTTGTCGCTGGTGAACTCATCGAGCCGAAACTCGACAAGATCAGCCCCGCGCTCAGCAGCCTGGGCGGCGGCGGAAAGAGCCTGCGAAAGCGAACGGACCATGATGGCGACAGTCAGTTTGGTCATAGCGCGAATAGTGTAACGCTACGCGATGGGGCTGTGAGCCGCGACTCAACGAGTCGCGGACGCCACCGGCCTGTTGGGGTGTGAATCGCGGAGTGATTGCGTTCATCGAGGTTGTTCGTTTTGCGATTGTGTACGAAGAAGCACGGCGCGATGGAAGCTCCTTCAGTTCGCTGACGTCCGCGACTCGTTGAGTGGCGGCTCGTGAAAAGAAAAACGACCGCAGCAGTTGCGGTCGTTCGTGAGGGGGTGGTGCTATTCGCATCAATCAGATGACAGCGAAGCATGCCTGTCTGCTGGTTCACGCAGCACAACAAGGGCTCACCGTGGTGAGCTCGGCTGCCTGCTGCCTGACTCGGCTGGCGCGCTTGGCGTAACGAGCGGAGTCTTCGACGCGGCCGCTCATGGCCAGATCAAGCTGACGCTGACGCACTTTGGCGAGCAGGCGCTGGGCCCGCTGAGTCTGTGTGGCGGTGAGGTTGGTGCTGGTGGTCGTTCGTTTCATATCTGTCATCTCCCTGCAACAGGGTGTTAAACGGTCGGGCGTTAACCGGTCATACAAGGCTTTGAAAAAATGGGTCAGTTTCATGGTCGTGTTCATAGTCGTGTTCTTTGTCTGCGTCATCGGTTGACACGGGGTATGCGTTGTCATCTGCATCTGCATCGGTCTCGATCCTTTTCAAACTCGTGGTCTTCTCTTGTATCGCTCGCGCAGCTTGCCTCGAACATCAGAGGCAACTCACGGATCCGCACCTGAACAACTGCATTCTTGCGTACTTTTATTCCTACACCAGAACAACGCTTCTGGTTTCAATACTATTGCCCAAAACTGCGTGAAGGTAACTGGCTGACTCGCGAACATGTCGCTAACCTGTTGCCGCTGCTGATGTAGGTACAGACGCTGGCCGTGTGATTTTGTTCAATGTGACAAGTCACACGAATGTAAAAATTGCAGGCGGACAAAAAGTCCAGACTCCCGAGTCCAGACTCCCGAGTCCAGACTCCGGAGTCGCGCAAATGACAGGACTTATTTGTTGGACTCTGGACTTTTTAAGAACGACCGAGAAACCCATGGCTCAACTCCATCCCATCCCCGCCATCACTTACGATTTCCCACCTGAGGTGGACATGCTAGCGGTGATCGCTCCGCCTTACGATGTGCTCGATGAAAAGAGCAAAGCGGATCTGCTTTCGCGTAACGATTGCAACATCGTCGCGGTCGATCTGCCTCACCTGCCTGCCAAGACCGTGGGCCCCGATGCCACGTACGAAGCGGCGGGCGTGCTCTATCGCCAGTGGCTTGGCGAAGGCACACTCAAGCGGCGCGAAAAGCCGGCGCTCTTCGCTTATCGCCAGAGCTACACCCACAACCATCACACCTTCAAACGCAGCGGCCTGTTCTGCAATGTCACCATTCAACCCTTTGGTCCATCGCCCGACGGCAACGGCGGCATCCATCCGCACGAACAAACTTTCAGCGGCCCCAAGGAAGATCGCCTCAAACTGATGCGCGCTACCAAGGCTCAGCTTTCGCCGATCTTCGGCTTGCACTCGGATCCTGATGGCACACTCGAATCACTACTGGGCGAAATCACCAGTTCGCGCAGTTCCTCCTTCTATGGCACCACTTCCAACGATGGTGTGCTCCATGAAATGTGGGCCATCGAAGATGCCAAGGAAATCGCCCGCTTCCAAAGTGCGCTGAGCAAATCCGATGTCTTCATCGCTGATGGTCATCACCGCTACAACACCGCGCTCAACTACAAGGCTGAGCTGATCGCTGCTAACGGCGGCAAGCCGCTGGCCAAGGAGCATCCCGCGAATTTCTGTCTCTTCGTGCTCGTGGCCATGCAGGACCCGGGCATGATCGTGTTGCCCACGCATCGCGTGCTCGGGGGCATGACTGATTTTTCTCTGGCGGCTCTCGTGAAAGCTTCGCAAGGCAAGCTCAAAATTGAGCCGTTCCATGGCACTGATCTTCACGCGCTCGAAGCTGCACTGCCCAAAGCCGGCACGCACGCGATGGGGCTGTTTAATGCTGCATTCCCTGAAGCGCCGCTTGCCATTTTGACCACGGTGGACAGCGACCCGCTCAAGGCGACCCATGGCAATCAGTCCGAGGCCTGGCGTCAGCTTGATGTGGCGATTCTGCAGCATCTGCTGGTGGAGAAGATTCTGGAGCCGACGTTTTGCGCAAAGGCGAGCGACGGCAGCGCAGGAAAAGTATTGTGGAAATTTCCGCACTCATTGTCCGAGGTGCCTGCGATCATCGCGAAGGATCACTATCAGCTGGGTGTTATCGTGCAGGCCACGCCGCTCGATTCGGTGCGACTGGTGAGCGAAGCAGGCGAGCTGATGCCGCAGAAGAGCACGTTTTTTTATCCGAAACTGGCGACAGGCCTGGTGATCAATCCGCTCGAGTGAGGCATCGCGTTTCGGGTCTCGGGTGTCGGGTATCGGTTTGTGCCGATATTGAAGTTGACACGAACGATGAATCCGAAATCCGCAATCCGAAATCCGTCTTTTCAGATTTGAGATTTGAGATTTGAAATTTGAGATTTGAAATCCTGATCCCAATACCCGACACCCGACACCCGACACCCGACACCCGACACCCTAAACAACCCGCTCCCCATGCCCACCCCTGACGCTCAATCCGCTGCTGACTTCGATGATGAAAAACTCATCGACCTGTTCCGCAAGGGCAAGGATGATGCGTTTGAAACACTCGTCACGCGCTATCGGCATGAACTTTTTCACTTCCTGATTCGCTTCGTGGGCAACCGCTACTCGGCTGAGGATATTTTTCAGGAAGCTTTTCTTCAGGTGCATCAGTCGATTGAAACCTTCGACATCACCCGTCGTTTCAAGCCCTGGCTTTTTACGATTGCTGCCAACAAGGCGCGCGATTTTCTAAGGCGAAGCAGTCAGCGCCATGCAGCGGCACTCTCGGCGAAAGTGGGCGATAGCGACGATGGCATCGAGTTTATGGATTTGATGCAGTCCGACTTGCCGATGCCTCAGGCTAATCTGGAACAGAAAGAGCTGCGCGAAAAAGTACGTGCCTGTGCTGCGGCGATGCCCGACCATCTGCGCGAGATTTTGCTGATGGCGTACTTCCATCGCTTTCCTTACAAGGATATTGCTGACATGCTGGAGATTCCGCTGGGCACGGTGAAAAGCAGGCTGCACGCAGCCGTGGCCACCTTCGCGGAAATGTGGAAAAGCCAGTACGGTGAAATGGAGTTATAAGCTCCCGCCGCTAACGAGCCGCGCCCGTCAGGAAGCGGGGTTTGGTGCTTGAAAAAACGTAAAGCCCCACTTCCTGACGGTCGTGGCTCGTCAGATCGGCTCTTCCAAAAAAATCCTTCATCCTCACGAACTTCGCTCCAAAGCACCACGTAACAAACCCATGATGACACCCGACCGGGACACTCCATTTTCCTCCCCCGATCCGATCAGACAGCTTTGCGCTGCCGACGGCGAGGTGGTCGATGCCATGCTTCAAGAGGCGGGCAGTGGCCACAGCGGCCATGACAGCGATGCTGCTTCTGCTGCTCTCGTTGCCTCCGAGCGCGGTCAGCGTGTGTCGAATCTTCTTAGGCTTTTGAATCATCTTCCTGCGGAGTCGCCGGCGGAGGATCTGGTGGCTCGCACGATGGCCCGCATCGCGGTGGCGCGATCGGCAGTAAGCGAAAGTACTTCCCAAGGCTCATCCAATCAACAAAAATACGTCGCCGCCGGGCAGACCGATTTCGATGTGCTTGATGCACTGCTCGAATCCGGTGCGCGCGGTGATATGTCAGCCGCCCGCGCCATCACGCAGACTGAGCGTGGTCATCGCGTGAGCAAGTGGCTTGACTTGATCGATCAGATGCCCGCTCAGCCGCCTGCGGATGATCTGGTGGCTCGCACAATGTCGCGCATTGCGGTGCGTGGTCGCCGAGAAGCGGTGCTGGCGCGTATTGATGAACATCGTCCTGCTGCGATGGAGCTTTCGCCCACCGGCACCGATGGTCGTGCAACTGGTCGAGCATCCATGCCCGCCATCGCGTTTCGTTGGAATGAACTCATTGCCGTGGCGGCGGTGCTGATGATTGCGGTCTCGCTGCTCTGGCCGATCATGGCGCAGACCCGCACCGATGCCATGCGCATCGCCTGTGCCAACAATCTCGCCACCGCCAGTGTCGGCCTTCGCAATTACGCCTGGGACAACCAGAACACACTGCCACGCTACTCGACCATCGCAGGCTCGCCTTGGTGGAACGTGGGCCAACCGGTGAGCGATGGCGTTGTGCAATCCAACTCAGCACACCTCTACAAACTTCGCCGCGAGGGCTACGTCGCCACCGGCACGCTCAACTGCCCGACCAACGGCCAGGCCCCGCAGCAGCTTGCCGCCTCCGCCTTCGATTGGCCTAATGCTCGTGCGATTTCCTACAGCTACCAGAATCAGTACACACCTGAGCCGACGCGGCTCAACCGCACCAATTCCATCGTCGTCCTCGCTGACAAAAACCCGCTCTTTACGCCTGGCGTCGAAGGCTCGGCTTCGCTCATGTTCAACAGCGAGCACGGCATCGATTCGCCCGGCCGTCGCCACTCAAAGGTGGGCCAGAATGTGCTGGTGCTCGATGGCTCCGTGCAGTGGGCCCCGACCAACGCCATCAACGGCGACAACTTCTACGCCGCCGGCAACATCACCTCCTACCGCGGCACCGAAACGCCTGCGAATCAAAATGATTCGTTCGTCGTGCCGTGATCTACATCCCGTGTCTTGTCCTTGACGATTGGCCACAGTCGGTGCTTTCAGTGCCTAGGCTGTACGTGCCTTCTGGTCCCTATGTCGCAGGCTGACTGCCCTCTGCGGTTTTCCCCCATTTCATATATTCAGCATCACATTTCTATTGACCTGCAAGCTTCGTGTGATAAGCTGGGTAAGCGTGGTGAAGTGCGAAGCAGGGAAGTCAGAGAGAGAAACTCGCACTGCTGATTCGCACAGTTGACTGGGATGGTTTGGGCTTCGCAGTTTGTCACATCTTGCCTTTGAATAATCCGCTGTGGTGGATCGTTGCTTTTCGGCCCGGCGTTTGATGGAAAACAGTTGGAGAGATTCGCGGTGACGATCCGTGCCTTGGATGGGTGTGTACCTATTCATGGACAAACACAGCTTGTAGAATTCTCCAACATGGAGGTGCCTTATGTCACAGGAAATCCTGATTGAAAACGCGAAGAAACTATGGGAACGCGAGTGGTCCGCATCGATGAACAATCGCAAGGGCAAGCATGTTCCTACTGTCTTGCAGACCTGTCCATCGCCAAGTCTGATCGAGACGCTGGTGGATATGGTCGCTGAAGATCCCAGCAGGCCGGTGGCGGAGCTGGAGTCGATCATTCACCGCATGCTCTTCGAGAATCAATTCATCGACGACGGCGGCGACAGCGTGATCCTCGACAGCTTCGACTCCATCGATGTGCAAACGACGCTGCTGGTGAAGGTGCTCGAACAGGTCCGGCAGCAAGGCCTGGAAGAAGGCCTCTGGAGCACCGCACCCACCACGCCCATGATGTTCGGCTGACGGCCGCCACATCCCGCCAAATATTGATAACTGACGTGAGAATGCGCATCCGTGTGGCACTGCCAGGCCGTCGCTCTCGACGGTTTGCCAGTGGCGAAATAAACAAACCGCCAAGTCACCGCATATTGACCGCTGCCTTCCCCATTTCCCGTTTTATCGCTTTATCGCTTTCCCGCTTTCCCGCTTTCCCGCTTTCATCTCACCCTGCTACGCTTTGGATATGACCCACGATCCACCGCCCGCCTCTGAACCCGTTGAATCTCAAGTGCCTGACACTGTCGCTATTCCCCCCGATCATCGCGACATGTATCTGCTCATCGCCGGCCTGATTCTGGGCCTGATTCTGAGCCCGTGGATCATGGGCCGATTCATGGATGATGTGAGCTATCAGCGTTGGTACATGGGCGGCGGCGAGGCAGTCACCGCATACAACGAGTTCATGAAAACGCACGTCATCGACACCCGCGCAAAAGATAACGAACTGCTCGATCGCCTCAAATCCACGGGTGTCACGAAGGAAGCAGTCGATGAAATGCGGGCCAAATTGCAGGATGAAGCGCGAGCGCAGTGGCAACCCTATTACGATGCGGCAGCCGTTGAACGCGAGGCACACGCAGCCTGGCAGCGCGGCTTCATGGTGTCGCTGGTCGCCGCGATGATCGTGCTGATGCTCATGGAGCCAGTGTTTGAATTGGCGGGATCAATGGCGACGGTCAGGCGACGACTCGTGACGGGCAGGTACGGCCTCATCGCGGTATGGATCGTTTACGCACTGGCGAAACCTCATGCATTGACGGGAATCCCTTGGACCTTCGCAATGCTGGCGGTGCTGGTGATTGTCGTGGCGACGCTATTGCCGCTGCTGGTTAAGCGCATAGCGACCGAGGCAAATCAGTGATTCATCCTCGTTTAGCCGCGGAGCAAAGGCTCTGCGCCGCTCCGCGAGAAGGCGCAATAGCCGCAAAAAATCGCAGAAATCGCAAAAGAATCATCAGTGCAAATAGCATCGAAACAAAGTGATCTGCAGTGCAACAAGCGTGCGAAACCTGCTCGCTCTCTGGGCGATAGCGTCTCCCAGCCCTGACGTTATCCACATGATCCTCACGGCCCCATAACGCACCTCTCATCCCTAAATCATTGTAATTCAAGCTGATGGGGCATTAAAGAGGTGAAGCCCGTAAGCAGGGCGGCCAGGCGACTTGACATGCAGGCACAGGCCGATACACTTGTTCCCTCACTCGACATCAACGCCACCGCGAAACGGGGCCAAGATGACGAAGCTGATGGCAAGATTGCCCGCCGGTTACTTCCAGAACAGCTTGCTTAAAAACGACGCTGGACACGGATTTGACAACTGGAACCGAATCGACATAATGGACGACCCCGCAGAGAAGCCCGCCGCTGAAAAGTAAATCAGCAAGGCTTCATGAATCCCCCGCTCGTGGCGCTCACGACGAGTCACAATGCCCTGCAACGCAGGACCTGGTGACCCGCAGTGGGCGGGAACACGAGCAAGAAGGATGATGTGGCAAGGTTCGAATCAGAGATGATTTGAATCGTGTCTCGTCGTCTGCCTTGCAGATTGTTTTGCTCTTTGACAAGTGGATAAGTTGGGTTTTAACTCGTCTGTGTGTCGTGTCGATGTGGCATGACATAGCAGCGAAAACCGAGAGTAAGCGAGCGTATATGAGATGCTTGCTCAGGACTGGTCTGTCAGCCGTTTACGGCAAAGCACACCAAATGTCCTGGGTTGCTGTGTGTAATATCGTGCACAGCGGAAGCACTGATTAAGGATCGCTCAGGCACAGGAGGTAATACTTCTGTGATGTGATCGATTCGAGGTCGGTGTGATCAAGTTATTAAGAGCGCATGGTGGATGACTTGGCGTTAAGAGGCGATGAAAGACGTGGGAACCTGCGATAAGCCTAAGGGAGCTGGTAACCAAGCTGTGATCTTAGGATTTCTGAATGGGGCAACCCACCCGTAAGGGTATCTGCACCCGAATGCATAAGGTGTAGAAGCGAACCTGGAGAACTGAAACATCTTAGTACCCAGAGGAAAATAAAGAAAACTCGATTCCGTCAGTAGCGGCGAGCGAAAGCGGAACAGCCCAAACCAGGACTTGTCCTGGGGTTGTGGGCACCAATATGTACATCTGATTGACCGATGAACCGGATCTGAAAGCCGGACCAAAGAAGGTGATAGTCCTGTAAGCGGTTATGAAGGTGGCTAGGTGTACCCAGAGTAGTACGGGGCTCGTGAAACCCCGTATGAATCAGGAGGGACCACCCTCCAAGGCTAAATACTACTTAACGACCGATAGCGAAGCAGTAAGGCGACTGAAAGTTGAAAAGCACCCCGATAAGGGGAGTTAAAAGTACCTGAAACCGTGCGCTTACAAGCGGTCGGAGCTCGTCTTCGGACGAGTGACGGCGTGCCTTTTGCATAATGAGCCGGCGAGTTAATCTCTGTGGCAAGGTTAAGGCGTACACCGCCGTATCCGTAGGGAAACCAAGTCTTAAAAGGGCGTTAAGTCGCAGGGATTAGACACGAAACCTTGTGATCTACCCATGGCCAGGTTGAAGAGAAGGTAAAACTTCTTGGAGGACCGAACACGTGAACGTTGAAAAGTTCTGTGATGAGCTGTGGGGAGGAGTGAAAGTCTAATCAAACTGGGAGCTATCTTGTTCTCCTCGAAATAGTTTTTGGACTAGCCTCGCACAATAGTGCTAGGGGGTAGAGCGACTGGATGGGGACGAGGGGCTAACCGCCTACTCGCCCCAACCAAACTCCGAATACCTAGTACCGTACTGCGGGAGTAAGTCAGTGGGCGATAATGTCCATTGTCAAAAGGGAAACAACCCGGACCACCAGTTAAGGTCCCAAATTAGTGCTTAGTTTTGAAGGAAGTTAGGATGCCGTGACAGCCAGGATGTTGGCTTAGAAGCAGCCACCATTTAAAGAGTGCGTAATAGCTCACTGGTCGAGGATCCTAGCGCCGAGAATGATTGGGTATAAGCATTAAACCGAGACTGTGGACTGAGTAATCAGTGGTAGAGGAGCGTTCCTGTCGGCTGTGAAGCGAAACGGACAACGTTTCGTGGAGCGTCAGGAAGCGAAAATGCCGGCTTGAGTAACGATAAACCAGGTGAAAATCCTGGTCGCCGAAAGCCCAAGGTTTCCTGGGGAAGGTAAATCCGCCCAGGGTTAGTCGGAACCTAAGGCGAGGCCGAAAGGCGTAGTCGATGGACGGCAGGTTAATATTCCTGCACCCCATGCGTAGATTGAAGCAGCGTGACGGATCTCAAAGTTCAGGCGGCCGATTAGTCGTGGCCGTTGCTGAAAGGCTAAATTCTTAGATGATGATGCTGGATAGCGAGGTCTCTAGAAATAGCGTCTGTGGACGAAACATGGGTCCGTACCAAAACTGACACAGGTGGGCGTGGTGAATAACCTCAGGCGCTCGAGAGAACGGTTGTTAAGGAACTAGGCAAATTGACCCCGTAACTTAGGGATAAGGGGGCCCTCCTCCCGCAAGGGAAAGGGCGCAGAGAAAAGGCTCTGGGAACTGTTTATCAAAAACACAGGACAGTGCAAACTCGCAAGAGGAAGTATACTGTCTGACGCTTGCCCGATGCCGGAATGTCACGGAAGTCGGTTAGCCGCAAGGCGAAGCTGGCGACCCAAGCACCGGTCAATGGCGGCCGTAACTATGACGGTCCTAAGGTAGCGAAATTCCTTGTCGGGTAAGTTCCGACGCGCATGAATAGCGTAATCACTGGAGCACTGTCTCAACAACCGACTCGGTGAAATAGAAGACGCGGTGAAGATACCGTGTACCCGCAGCAAGACGGAAAGACCCCGTGGATCTTTACTGTAGGCTGGTATTGGCCACGACTGCATCATGCGTAGGATAGGTGGGAGGCTTTGAAGTCCCGGCCCAGGCCGGGATGGAGCCATCGTTGAAATACCACCCTTGATGCTGTTGTGACCTAACATCGTTCCATGAATCTGGGCGATGGACCGTGCTAGCTGGGCAGTTTAGCTGGGGCGGCTTCCTCCGAAAAAGTAACGGAGGAGTGCAATGGTCAGCTCAGCGTGGTTGGAAACCACGCATTGAGTGCAAGAGCATAAGCTGGCTTTACTGTGAGTCATACTCGACAAACAGTTACGAAAGTAGGTTCTAGTGATCCTGCGATCCCGTGTGGAAGGGTCGTAGCTCAACGGATAAAAGATACCCCGGGGATAACAGGCTGATCGCATCCGAGCGTCCATAGCGGCGATGCGGTTTGGCACCTCGATGTCGGCTCATCACATCCTGGGACTGAAGGCGGCCCCAAGGGTCGGGCTGTTCGCCCGTTAAAGTGGTACGCGAGCTGGGTTCAGACCGGCGTGAGCCAGGTCGGTCCCTATCTGCTGTGGGCGGAGCAAATTTGAGAGGAGTCAACTTTAGTACGAGAGGATTAAGTTGGACAGACCCCTGGTGCGCCAGTTGCACTGCTAAGTGCATCGCTGGGTAGCTACGTCTGGCAGGGATAACCGCTGAAAGCATCTAAGCGGGAAGCCCCCCTCAAGATAAGATTTGCATGGTCGCAAGACCGAGAGACCCCTGGAAGACCACCAGGTTGATAGGCCGCAATTGTAAGAGTAGAAATACCCTCAGATAAGCGGTCCTAACGGTCGAATGCTTGATCACATCGACCACGAATCGATCCTTCGATCCTTCTCGTGGTGCGATGAAGCATCTCAGGCAGACCCATGAAGACAATAGAAATATTGTTAAATAGTCAAACTCGCTGATTCTCGAAATCACTTGCCGTGTCATGTTCCCTCATCACACATACAGTCGAAAAACCCAACCATCCACTTGAAATTAAGTGGCCGCCCGTAGTGAAAACTGCGGGCGACCTTTGCCGGTGACCATAGCGACGGGGTCACACCTGATCCCTTCCCGAACTCAGTAGTTAAGCCCGTCGCGCCGATGATAGTGCAACAGCGCGAAAGTAGGTCATTGCCGGCTTTATCAACCTCGTGTCCCTAAAGGGCACGAGGTTGTTTTTTTTGTACCGCAAATATACTCACATCGCAGAACGCGCAGCGAGGACACTGTGGCTAAAAAGGAAGCAAGTTCTTTCATAGCCGCAGCGTCCTCGCTGCGCGTAGATTACAGCCACAACTGCGAAGTACGCAATACCCCGCCATATTTCCGATGTGAAGGTAAATAGGTGTGTACGAGATGATTGTAGTGCGCATGATCAGCGACACGCTTCACACTTCCCCCACGACTGAGAAACGGGCGACCATTTGCAGCGTGATGTCTATCTCGCATGCCCACATTCAAAGCCCGATGCAAGACTGCTTGAACTCGATCAATGGGCGTGAATGCTGCCCAACTCACCAATAGGTGAACGTGATTGAAAACCGCGACACCCATGTGAAGTTGCCATTGCCGCGAGGACTGCGAGCATTCGTTGATGGCCAGGTCGAGTAGGAAATCACAATCTTCGGAAGTGAACCGAACACGCTCATGCTTTGCTCGATGACGATAGTTTGTACTCATCTTCGGATCGGCAGGGAGTATGCCTTTCTTTCGCCTGACATATCCACGAGGATGATCGGGCAGCCACGAGCAATAGGAATGAAATGTGATCAGATACACTGCCACGCTTAGAAGCGTAATCAATTCGTTCAGACGAATCAAGACATTTTGTGGCATCGTAGAACGCGCAGCGAGGACGCTGCGGCTATAAATGAAGCGTGAAATTTCGTAGCCGCAGCGTCCTCGCTGCGCGTGCTGCGCTGAGTTATTTCTCAGCTTCGTGCGTCTGCGCTGCGGCGATGAGTGTTTCAATACGCCCCAGTGAGCGATCGAGCTGCGCCCTAAATGCGTTGTACGGAAAGAGCACGATGATGGCCACGGCCAGGCCGGCCGCTGTTGTGATCAGTGCCTCGGCAATCGCGGGGCTGATAGCGCGGGGGTCGGTGACGCCTTCGATGGAGAGAATGTTGAACGCCCGGATCAGGCCGGTGACGGTGCCCAGGATGCCCAGCATCGGCGCTGCGGTGATGATCGTCGAGAGCGTGCCCATGAACCGTTCCATGCGCGGCCGCTGCTCATCGACCGCCGCCACCGCAGCGGCTTGGGTCACTTTTTCTTTCATCAAGGCAGTGACGATCTTTCCATAAATGGAATGATCTTTTTCACTGAGCATTTTCGCGGCTTTGGCGTCGCCATGGCGCAGCAGTTCGCCCAGGTGTTTGGCTCGCGCCAAGGTTGCGCCGCTGCTCATGCGGAGCCAGAACCAGGCGCGTTCGAAGGAGAGCGTCAAGCCGACGATGGACAGCGCCAGCAGGGGCCACATGACCCATCCGCCGCGGCTCATCAGATCAGCGAACGATTGCAATTGCGTGGCTAACAACATGGCAAGAGTGTAACGGCTCCATGCGACTGGCGCACGGCGTGCATCAACAGGCGTGCATCAACAAACGCGTCACTGAGCAACGGTCAGAATCAATTCGACACGCGTACCATCGGCCTTGGCGAACTGGGCGACCCAGCCGTCATGCCCACGCGGCGTAAAAGCCAACGGCTGATCGCCAGCCACTTTGATCGCATCACCGCCGGTCGCCAAAGCCGGGGCCAAGGCTGCGAGGTCCTTCCCAGACAGCACAATGGAGAGCGATTCATCGGCAGGAATGGTCGCCGCCGCCGTGTTCAGGGCAACTTTTTCGCCTTCCACTTTCATCGCAACGGTGCCAACGGGCCTGGGCATGTTCCATATCACTTCGTTGTTGCGGTCAGCGGTGCCTGTGCGCATCGAAAGCGTGTAGTTCGCCGATGCTTTCTTCAACTTGGTGGTGAAGAGATCCTTGCGAAGGGTTGCCCAGAGGCGGGTGATTTCGGGAATGGTCGCGTTTTTGTTGCCGCGCATTTTCGTTGCGACTTCTTCCACATCCGGGCCAGCGCCGCCTGCGCTAGCGACCAGTGTGCCGATAGCGCCCATGGCCAGTTGTTCGTCGCCCGCAGATACGAGCAGCAGCAAGCGATCTTCGCCTTGATAGGGCACCGCCCACTCGGCGGCGTGAGGCAGCGAGCCGCTGGAAATCTGCCGGGCGAACCAGGCTGCGGAACTCGTTGAATCCGCCTTGTCGCGCAGCAGGTTGACGGAGTAGGGGGCTTCGCCTTGAATGTTCTCGTAGAACCGAAGTCCGAAGGCATGCCGATCCGCCTCGCTGGTTAGGCCGTTGATGACCGGTTCCAACGACCAGCCTGATCCGAGCAGGGCAAGCGATGCGGCTTTGGAAGCATCACCATCGCCGCGCAGGACCAATTGCGTGAGCGCCTGCGGCACACCCGGCTCATCGTGCTTGGCAAGAAACGCCACTGCAGCGACCGGTGTTGGAGTCTGCGTGATGGCCAGGCTCAGCACGTTGGTCGTCCACTTCTCCCGATCAGCCGATGCGCCGGTTTTACTGGGCATCATCTTCATTTGGCGCAGCGCTCCCCATGCGAGGTTTCGCAGTTTGGCACTGGCCAGAAGACGGAAAATCGTATGATCGTTGGACTGGATGCCGATGTCGTCGAGCAGCATCGGGCGAGGCTCATTGTCCGTTGCTGCGGTAGCTGTTTTGGCTGGTGCGAGGGCATGAGCGATGTTTTTTTCAAGCTGTGAGTGACGGCCTCGCCAGAGGAATTGACCATCGGCACTGGTGATGATGGTCTGCGGCAGCTCCATCACTGCGAACCTCTTGGCATACTCGCCATCGAATCCTTTTTCGTCCCACACCGTAGGCAGCGTCAGCTTCGATTCTTTGACGAAGTTTTCAAAGCGTGCTTTGTCGCTGTCCAGATTGATGGTGACAAACCGCACCCCTTTCGCGGCGTAATCAACGCTCAGGCCTGACAACGATGCAATGGTTTCAGTCGGCTGCGCCATCGTGGTGGACCAAAAAGCGACGACGACGGGTGAAGGCTTGCCGGCTGCTGCGGGAGCGAGCGCGATGGCGTTGCCATCAGCGCCGGTGAAGGTCAGATCAACCTTGGGCCTCTGCGCCCGGCTGATGAGATAGAGCGTGCGCTCTACCAATGCTTCATCCTCTGAACCAAGCAAGCGGCCATCGACCAGGCTCATCGCCACAGGATCGGTGACAGCGGCGGCAAGAATCGCAAGCAGGATTTCATCGCGGCGCTCACCCGTTGCATCAATGCGCAGCCCCTTGGCAATCGGATCCGCCAGCGCGGGCTTTTCTTTGGCGAGTTTGAACATGGGCGTCAGAATCGTAGTGACCGGCGGGCCTTTCGCATCAGCGAGGTAACGATTGATGATCTGAAGCGCGGAGTCAATGCTCGCGTTGGTGTCGCTGCCCAGCGTGCTGATCATGCCCAGCACGGAGCTCAGCTGCGCCTTGGCGTCGAGCAGGCCATCTTTGAGCGCCTTGGCCATCAGGCTGGCGGAAGCTTTGCTGGGGCGTACGGCGAGATACTTCATCAGTTCGCCGGTGGATTTGCTGTCCTTGGCTTCGAGGATTTTTGCGACGACCTGATACTTCCCATCGCCTTCTTCCATGTTGGCCAGGTAGGTCGAAAGGGTCAGGGCGTGAGCCACCAGGCGAACGGTGTAGGGATGAACCTTGTCGGCTTCGAGTGCTTTGAGAAGTTCTTTTTCCACGGGAGTGGTACTGAAGGTGAGGCCAGCCTGACCCAGTTCGGTGGAAACTTCGCCGATCTTGCCGTCGGCTGCGGATTTCATCACCCGCTGAAGCTGATGAAGCAGGTCCAACGAAAATTCCCAGGGCAAGGGTGCAGGCCCATCGAACTCGACGGATTTGGAATTGGCGCGTGCTTCATAAACTGCCCAGAGCGTGGGCGGAAGCGGGCCGGAGAATTCATCAGGCAGCTTCGAAAGCATCAGGCGCGTGTCGCGGTAGAGCGCCAGTTTCTTGCGATATTCTTCTTCGATGGGCTGCTTACGCTTGTTGAAATCCGCGATACTTTCGCCAGCGTTCTTGAGCGTGCGTGGCGGGTTGCCGGGGTTGATCGTCTCAAGCACGGCAGGGCTGAGTTTGATGTTGTACGCACCGGGCGTTGTCTCTACGACCTTGGCGCCGGGGATGGCACGTTCCATTTTCCAGTGCACTTTGCCTTGAGTATCCAGACGCACGGATCGCGCTATGCGAGGCACGCCGGGGGGCAGGGTGTCTTCGCTGTTGGGGCGAATGGCTGCGCCGCTGGCCAGGGGTGTGGTGACGCCGGTGATTTCTTCGGTGGGGTCGATCAGTTGCCAGCAGATGAACCTGCCGCCGCGCACTTTCATGGCCGAGCCGGAGACGACGATCTCAGTATCAGGCTTGCTCACTGAGAGCGGAATGCGAACGATGGTGCGGCCGGGGTTGGCCTCGAGTTGCCAGATCGAATCGGTGAGCGACGCGGCATTGGGAAACACCAAGTCGCGATTGAGCAGCTTCACCAGATCGACTTCCGTTTCAAGTTCGACCTCCTTGGGTTCAGGTGCTTTGGGAATCGAAAGCGGCGGACGAGGCGGCAGATCCAAATCAGCACCCGGCAGCGGCGCAGTGGCCAACAGCAGCGAGCCGATGAGTAAAGACAATGCGGAAGCACGATGGCGAAGTAGTGACAACATAAGCAGCTCTCCCAGAGTGGGTGAGAAGGAGTCGCCCGATCGGTGATGCCGAAGGCGAAGAGGGTGGGATCGATTCAAACAAACATCGCTGTGAGAATGGTAACAACGACCGAGGAAGGCTTCCAGTTTCACCGGAAGATTGCCCGCGCTTTTGCCCCGTCGCTCGCGGCTTCGCTCTGCCGCCGCTCGCGGCGCAGCGTCGTCAGCGCGAAGGCTCATCATGTAGCTTCCCCCGCAGTCCGGCAATCCTGCGTCATCGAGTTTTCCTGAAAATCGCAATCACCGCAATGAAATAAACCCAAGTGTCCTGCGTTGCTCCTAGAGTCCTGATGGAACATGGAGTTTCCAAGCCCCCACTGATGCTCGAACCCAAAAGAGATGACAACGACCGGCCGAGGCGAAATGCCTCCACCCGGACGGGCGATTGTCGTAGCTGATTGTCGCAGCTGATTTATCGCAGTCAGTGGCCGCGCGAGGCCTTGATACTTTTACAAGGCCGCGATCAGGTCGAATACTTGCTCATAACCGGGCCAAAGTGGTCCGGAATCAACAACAGTCGGCGAAAAGCCGAGATTTCACGAAAGGGTGAATTTATGCAACGACGAGTCATGCTTAGCGTGTTGGTGTTTGCTCTGCTGGGTTCCTTCGTGGTGGCCAATGCCGCCGAAGAAAAGAAGGACAAGGGGCACGGCGATGTGTTCACAGCCGCACTGGCTCAGGCCAACCTGAGCGACGAGCAGAAAGAAAAGATCAAGACGATCAACGAAGAAAGCAAGGCCGCCATGAAGGCTGCCCGCGAAGCCAAGGACAAGGAAGCGGGCAAGAAGGCCATGGCCGATCACCGCGAGAAGGTCATGGCTGTGCTGACTGCCGAGCAAATCGAAAGCGTCAAGAAGTACATGGCTGAGCACCGTCCCGAAGGCGACAAGAAGAAAAAAGAAAAGGTCTGAGCCTTACTTCACTTCTCGTGATGCACAAGTAATCGCATGACAAACGCCTCGCGGATTTTCCGCGAGGCGTTTGCTTTTGCGCTTCTGCAGTGCCACACGACAAGGCCTCACTCAGCAAGCGATCAACCGTTCCCTCACCTCACTTCTGAAACGCCTTGTCATCCTTATTCGCCCCTGAGCGCATGTAGGCGATCATGTCGAGCACTTCATCTTTTTGCAGGATGGTGACCAGGCCGCTGGGCATGAGCGAGGTCTTCGACAGGCCGCGCTTCTCGATGTCCTTTTTGAGGATGACAGTCTCGTCGCCGCCGAAGGGGTTGGTCATCAGGCTGACAGATTTTTCATCTTCCTTCATGATCTTGCCCACGAGGTATTCGCCATCTTTGGTTTCGATTTCCGTCGGTGCGTACTGATCGGAAACAACCTTCGAAGGCAGCACAATCGCTTCGAGCAGATCAGCCGGGCTGAACCTGTTGCCGATGGTGGACAGATCAGGGCCGGTGGAGCCGCCGTCGCCGCCAAAGAGGTGACACTTGGCGCACTGAGCTGCTTCGAACGCTTCCTTGCCGCGCTGGAAATTGCGACCGCTGGTCGCCTGATTGATGATCGGCATCAGGTCATCCATCTGCCAGTTGTGCACATACTGGCGAGGCTTGGTGTCCTTCACGACATCGACGGAAGTCTCACCCTTAATCACCGCAGCGAGTGAAGTTTTTTCTTCATCGGTCATCGTGGCCTGCGCATCGCGGCGAGCTTGTTCGATGAATTTTTTGAAGCTGTTGCCGCCCGAATATTTTGAGCTGGCCAGATTCATCCAACTGAAATGAGCAGTGCGAAGCGCCGGCGTCCAACCCGCTTTGGCAGCGCGAAGAACGTAAGCGTAATAGAACTGATCTTCCTGCGTGACGAGGTTGCCCATGTGAGCAATCGCCTTGCTGACGATTTTGGCATCGCTGAGATAAATGAGCAGCGATGCCGCTTCGCGGTTGACGAGTTCGCTGTTGCCCGGGAAGAGCGGGGCGATTTTTTTTGCCACGGCTGCGGCCAGCGCTGCATCGGGTTCACCAGCCGAGTGCTGCTTGGTGAGCTCGCCGCCCAGACGAATAAAGCAAAGGCCATAGGCGCGCAGGGCTTCGAGCTGTTGCTCTTCAGTAAGGCGCGCAAGATTGAGTTTGTTCAGTGATGCGATTGCCTTGCCCAGCAGAGCTTTGTCATTGGTGCGAGCCACGGCAAGCATGCTCGTGATCACCGCGCTGGGCTTAGTCTCTTCAAACGCTTTGCTCAGCCAGGTCGAAGGCTCCTGCCATTCGATAGCGATGCGAGCGGCATAACGAATCGCGCGGTCGCTGCTATTAAGATGAGGCCAGGCGAATTCGACGGCTGCCGCATCCTGCTTGCCGTGAAACGATTCAAGCTTGCGGCGAAGAGCGCGATCTTCTTTACCAATAGGATTCTCGCCCTTGGGTGCCAGCGCGGTGGACTCATCGCCTTCATAAGTCACGCGGTAAAGGCCCGACTGCGTACCACGTCCGCCGATGGTGAAGTAGAGCGCACCATCAGCGCCGACAATCGCATCAGTCAGCGGCAGTGGTTTTCCTTCAACAAACACTTCGCTGGTGGCGGTGTAGCTTGCGCCACTAGGTTGCAGGTGAATGGCGTAGAGCTTGCCGAAGGTCCAGTCGAGAATGTAAATCGCCTTCTGATATTTGACGGGGAACTTGGCACCGCTGCCTGCGGTGACGCCGGTGGGGCAGCCGCGGCCGATGTTGATGACAGCGCCGAAACTGTCCGCGTAATACTCAGGCCATTTGCCGGTGCCGTAGCGCCAGCCGAACTCAGCGCCGCTGATGCAGTGGTTGACGCGGGTTGGGCGGAACCAGGGAACGCCGGTGTCATATTCCATATCGGCGTCGTAGGTGAAGATTTCACCATCGCTGTTCCAGTCGTAGTCGAACTGATTGCGGAAACCGCTGCTGTGCATCGACCACTCTTTGCCATCTTTATCGATCTTGCAGATCCAGCCGCCCGGTGCCATGCGACCGGTCGCGTGGCCGTTGCCGTCAGGATTGCGCGGGAGCAGTTGATCTTCAGCGAAGTTTTTTACAGGTGATGTGGCGAGCAGACCCTTGGGCGGATTGGTGTGATTACCCGCCATAACCCAGAGATAACCATCAGGCCCGAGCTTGACCGCGTGTGGCCCGTGTTCGCCGCCGCCTTGCAGAGCCATGAGAAGTTCTGCGTGATCGAGTTGATCATCGTTGTTGGTGTCGCGCAAACGGTAGAGGCCGTTGCCGATGCCGCCGCCGTCGCAGATGACGACGTAGAGCGAATCGAAAGCCCAGCATAGGCCGTGCGCTTTGCCGATGGGTTGGCCCTTGCGCTGGGGCTTTCCATCTTTGTCATTCTCCATGATGTAAACTTCGATCGGCTCGATTTTCACTTCGCCCTTGCTCGGCGAATCGACGGTGATGCGATAGAGCATGCCGTTCTGGTTCGAGGCAATGAGGCGACCTTTGTGATCAACACACAGATTGACCCACGAGCCTTGCTCGCCTTTGGGAACGGAGTGAATCAGTTCCGCTTTGAAGCCGGGGAGCAGTTTGAGTGAGTCGGCAGGTGTCGCCGAACCAGCCGTCACAGCCCGGCCGCCGCCGCTGGCTGCTGCGCCAGTGAAAACATTGCCCCAAGGTCCAGCGCCCAGTTTGGCAATGGTGGTTGCTGCTGCAAAACCTTTGGCATCGAAATCGAGAGCGTTCCAGTTGGCCGCGCCCTTGTCGCTGGCGAGCCAGCTTGTGTCGCTGACGATCGTCGTGGTTTCCTTGTCAGCGGTGGTCAGCTTGAGCATCGCAACCATCGCGGCAATGCCGCCATCATTCTTGCCTTCGATGGCGATAATGTTCTTGCCGGTCTTGAGCTCTGTGGTGACATCGACGCGGACCGGCTCGTTCCATTCATTGCTCTTGCCGACCTGCTTGCCGTTGATGAAAACGGTCAGTTGATTGTCGCAGCTTGCAGTCAGCAGGGCGCCATTTTTGGCGGCCAGTTTGCCGGTGACTTCAAACACATGACGGAAGTAAACGGTCTGCCCATCCTTGGGTTGCCCCAGCCAGATCCACTGCGGCGTTTCATCTGCATTTTTCTTGGCCTTGCCGTTCTGGGCTTGCGTGGGCAGACCGATGGCGGCCAGTAAGAGCGTGAAGACAAACGCTGCCGAGAGTTGTCGCTTAATCATTTCTTTCCTTCGATGCTGGAGGGTTGAACTTTCAATTCAAGTGCGGAACCGAGCCATGGACATTGTGAGCATAGTTATTGTTGCAACGGGCTGCGCAAAAACAAAACGGTGCGCAGTTGCTCATTCATCGCAATCTGATCACTTCGGTTCTTCCACTGCTATTCATTGGTACGAGACGAGTCGTGGTTAACAGGGCACAATGCAAGAAATCACACATCAAACAGACTCGCCAGAATCAGATCGCGCACCATCGTACAGGGCAATTCCTCTCCATCGGGTAGCGGCTGATGCGAAATGACCACCGGCTGAATCTCGGCAGGCTGATCGATCCTGCCGTGCGAGCCGCGCACCAGTTTTGTATCCAGCGGAATCAGATCGAGCAGCGCCCGCTGCTTGAGAAGCTTGCGCTGAAAAAGTCGCCAGGCGATTTTCAGTTTCGGAAATGCAATGGCTGGATCAATGAAAAGTTCCAGCGGGTCATAGCCTGGCTTACGGTGAATATCGACGGTGCGGGCAAAGTCAGGAGCCTTGGCATCATCGAGCCAGTAGTCGTAGCTGAACCAGTGTTTTGAATCGGAGATGAGCACCAGATCGCCGCTGCGCTCGTGGCTGATGTTCCACTGTTTCTGTGCGTCACGATCCAGTACATGCTCGACGCCCGGAATCGACTGACACATGTCAATGAGTTCATTCATCCGAGCGAAGCCGCGACCGGCATAAACATGCGCGATCTGATGATCCACCACCGCAAACGCATCGCTGGCACCCGCATCGAGAAGCTCAAGGCCTTGCTCTTCGCGCACATGTAGCAGGCCGGCTTCGCGCAGTTTGCGATTGATGTGAATTGAATCGTCCACTGCTTCGATGCCGTACTCACTGACGATCATTGGACGAACGTTGTGCTTCGCAAAATAATCGAGCAGATCACCGACCACGACATCAATCTCGCGCACCGCATTCCAAGCCGCAGCGTCCGCGCTGCGCGTAGGAGGCCCATACTTCTGTAGCGGATAATCCAGATGCGGCAGATAAACCAGCGTCAGCGTCGGATGCGTCTGGCGATGCGCCAGCATCGTCGCATCCGCAATCCAGCGCGAACTTTTGATCGATGAACCCGGTCCCCAAAAGTGAAACAGCGGAAACGTGCCAAGCTCTGCCTGAAGCTCATCGCGCAGCGATGAAGGATGACTGTAGCAATCAGGAATCTTGCGGCCATCTGCTTTATACATCGGGCGCGGCGTCACCGAATAATCCGCTGATGAGTACATGTTGTACCACCAGAACATGTTGAGCACGCTGAACGACGCATCGCGTTTTCTGGCTGTTTCCCAGACTTTTTCGCCATGTACCAGAGCGTTGGACTGTTTCCAGAACTGCACCTCGGCTTGCTCGCGGTGGTACCAGCCGTTGGCCACGATGCCATGCTTAGAAGGCGACATACCCGTGAGCATTGATGACTGCACCGTGGTCGTCACCGCAGGCAATACGGGCTTGAGCCTTCGCGATCCGCCAGCTTTCATGAAGTCACGAATACGCGGACAGTGATCACCGATGAGCGAGTGATTGAGACCGACAACGAGGATGACAGCAGTAGGATTCACGTTCCAAGTATCTTCCGATGTCCCCACGCGGTGAGGATGAAACAAGCGCAGGCCAGCAGCGCCAGCGGCAGCGCGCCCAGCAGCGTCAGGATATACGCATCGATCAGACAGATGCCGCTAAGCCAGGTGAGAATCGCTTTGATCGTCTGCGGCGGCTGTGAAAAAACAAAACGCACCGGCTGCGCCAGCCAGAGCGACAAAATGAACGCGGCCAGAGCCGGCGCTTTCCAATCGGTTGGCCGAATGATCGCGAACATCGCCAGCAGCATGATGGGCATGACGACGGAAAGCCATTTGCGCTGATCGATGCGATTTTCCGTTTCGCCTCGCGCAATGATTGTGATAGCGACGATGTACACGCCCATGATCGCTGCCAGTGGCAGAGCGACGCGGTTGAACTGCGATGATGAAGCGCCTGTCGCTGCGGCAAGAATCACCAGCGACCGGCAAGCGCCCATGAACAGCACTGAGGCGGGGAACGCTTTGTGGGTGAAGTCGTAAGCCAGGATCATCACCAGCAGCAACAGTGCATAACCCATCGACGCAGGCTGATGCCACCAGAGGATGAGTAGCCCCGTCGCAAAACAGGTAACGATAAAATTCAGTGCAGCCGTGCGCGAGACACGTCCCGAAGGAATCGGTCGGCCAGGCCTCTCTTTCTGATCAATCGCCGCATCTGCCACGTCGTTGAGCGCCATGCCCGCGATGTAGAACAGCGACAGGGCAGCGCCCAGAATCGCTGCATTTTTCCACTGATATTCAGGCACAAACGTAGAGCCATCGCGATAGACCGCATGCCAGCCAAAGCCCCATGAAATCGCGCAGCCGGTGAGCACGTTGGTCCAGACCGTGGGCAGATTGCTGATGCGACAAAGCTCAAGCCAAGCGATGAGACGAGATTTGCGCGGTGCATCGCTCATGGCGTTCCTGCCGCGTGTTGCCTGACCCATTTGAGTTCTTGCGCGATGCCATCGACCAGATCCACAAGCTTGAGCTCGGCTGGCAGTACGCTCCACGCGTAGGTTTCCACTTCAAAGTGTTTGCAGTCGGTCAGTGTCTTCACCAGCGAGATGCACTTGAGCACATCATCCTGTGTCGATTCGAGCAGGCCGAATTTTTCGAGAAACAGCGGCACGTGAAAATGCGTGCGCCATTCCACCGTAGGCGGCGGCGTGTGATCGAACTGCGCAATGGCCAAAGGCAGATCATCGAAGAAGTGCCCGCCGGTGATTTTTGCAACGGTCTGATGCAGGTACCGCTCTTCGCGAAATTCGCCCAGCTGCGCTAGGGCATCGATGCGATCGCGATCATCCATCTGATCAAAGCGGGCACGCACCGCACTGGAGAGTTGCACCTTGCCTACAGCGATGCCGTGCGATTGATAATTGCGCAGCGCATCTTCCTGCGCCTCGAACATCACAGCCGCGTGACAGACATCGTGACACACGCGCAGGTATCTGCGGATGCGATGCTCATTGCCAAGTAGAAAAAGTTCATCCTTGAAAAAGTCCACGACATCTTGCGAGGTGTCGAGGTAGCAGCCCGGCTCAGGTTCGAGGTCAACGTGAATCAGCTTGCCGGTGACGTCTTCGAGCTGCGCCAGATGATCGCAGAGCTTGATGAGGTTTTGTGCAGCGGCGAAGGACTTATCTTCATCGGCGGCAATCGATTCGCGCCAGCCGATGGGCAGCGTGGAGATGGAGCCTTCTTTGTCGTCTTCGCCCAGGAGGTGCACGAGAATGTCAGCGAGATTTTTTGTGTAGTCGAGTCGCGACTGATCGCACCACTGAGGGTGATAGACCTTGTGTTTGACGTGAGCTTCGTGGAAGTTGCCGTAGGGGAATCCGTTGATGGTGAAGGCGATGAGATCGCGTTGCCTGAGCCAGTTGGCGAACTCGATGACGCGATCGCTGCCGAGCATTTGCGATGCCGCTTCATGCGCCAGCCAAAGGCCCACACCCATCGGCTGATCGGGGCAGACGATGTCGCGAATCGGCACGGAATACGCCTGAAGATTTGCCTGGGTCTGCGCAAAGGTCGGCCCGGCGTGAACGTTCGTGCAATAACCCAGAATCGTGTCTTGACCAAGTAGGTGACGCATGGCAGTAAGGTAGAACGAGCAGCGCTTCGTGCCAAGTGCGCGGCTTGCTTATTTCGCCTCGGCTCCCTTGCGATCACTCTCCGCACGAGTTGTTTCTAAAATCGGCCATCACTTCGCGTTCTTCTTGCCGTTGCCTTTGACCTTCTCTTTAGCCTCATCGAAATTAGGATTCTTCACCGGCGGCTGCGCGCCAACACTCGTGCGCCACTGCGAAAGCTGCGCGAGCAGCGCGTCTTTCATCTTGCTGCTACTCGCTGCCAGATCTTTCTTTTCGCCGACGTCGTCTTTGAGGTTGTAGAGTTCCACGCGATCATCTTCGTAGAAGTGGATCAGTTTCCAGTTGCGAGCGCGGATGGCGCTGTAAGGCGTTGCGCCGCCGGGGTGGTAGTGGGGGTAGTGCCAGTAGATGGCGGCGCGATCGAGTTTGTTCTCAGGTGATTTGAGCAGCGGCACCAGACTTAAGCCATCGGCGCTGGCGCTGCCGCGTGGGTCTTCCTTCACGCCGGCCAGTTCAAGCATGGTGGCGAAGAGATCGCTGGTGATGACCGGCTCTTCGCAAAGCGTGCCCGCTTTGGAAATGCCCGGGGCGTAGATGCAAAGTGGCACGCGCGTGCCGCCATCGTAAGCGGAGCCTTTGCCTGCGCGGGCGGGCTTGTTGTCGGTGATGTTGCTGCCTATATGGCCACCGTTGTCGCCGGTGAAAAGGATGATGGTGTTGTCCATCAGTTTGAGTTCCTCGAGCTTGGCGACCATCGCGCCCATCGCTTCATCGAGGCTCTCAATCATCGCGGCATAGACCGCATGATGCTGATCGCCCAGCGTGCCCGCCTCTTTCATCTCAGTAATTTTATGCTGGTATCTGGCGATCTTTTCCTTTTTGGCCTGGATCGGCGTATGCACCGCATAATGAGGCAGGTAAATGAAAAACGGCTTGTCCTTGTTCACCGTCATGAAGTGACACGCCTCGCTCGCCTCGCGATCGGTCAGGTATTCGCCGGTGGGGCCTTCTTTGAGCGTAGGAATTTTGTACGGAGCGGTATAGCTGGGCGGCTGGCCACGCTCGTAGCCACCGATATTGACATCGAAACCGTGTGCATCGGGGTAGCCTTCTTTGGCGTTACCCAGGTGCCATTTGCCGATCGACACGGTGGCGTAGCCTTTGGCTTTGAGCGCCTCAGCGATGGTCGTTTCATCGTGCGGGAGATACTTGGTCCAATCAGGCGGCAGCAGTTTCGCGTTGGGGCGGTTGTGGCCGGCGATCCAATCGGTGATGTGAAGCCTGGCGGGGTACTTACCGGTAAGCAGCGAAGCGCGGGTCGGCGAGCAGACGGTGCAGGCCGAGTAAGCATTGGAAAAGCGCACACCGCGCGCTGCGAGTTTGTCGATGTTGGGCGTTTCGTAAAGCTTGCTGCCGCCGCCTTGACCTGCGCTGTAAGAAAGATCGGTCCAGCCGTAGTCATCGACCAGTACCATGATGATGTTGGGCGGCCGGTCAGCCGCCGCCACTGCGATCACCATCGGCGAGGCCAGAAACATAATCGCGAATACCGCATGGACCAAAAGTGTGAAAAAGCGTGAGTGCATAAAGTAGGTTCCTGAAAAGTCAGAGCCAGTGGTACTCGTGGTTAGAAGCCTCTGAATACCTTGGCTCCATTTTTTTTAAGGAGGGCAAGATAAGAAAGGAACACAGGAAAATAGCGGATATCAGATCTCTTCCTTGGTTCCTTCCGTATCTTGCTTTCCTAAGCAAAGAGAGCGCGCGAGCATCGCTTTGATCCCGAAGTTTCAAGTCGCTTGTGCCAGGCGTATTCGTTCTCAACGCGTTCTACGCAAGATTCATTGCCCCTGCAAACTCAGCACAGTTAGATGACGGTGAAACCTTCGACGCTATGATGTCAAGATTGGGATGACAAGATTTATAAGTTCGCCTGCGCCCGGCTTGCAATGATTGGCGCAACTGGGGCACGGAGTTTCAGCCTTGGACAAAGATGCCACATTTTCAGTGAGCTACACCCATCGCACGCGGTTCACCACCGATGCCTTGAATCCGGCCAATCCGGTTCTGCTTTCGGTCATGCCCCAAGCTGTGCCCGGCAAGCCCGCCAAAGTACAGTTCTTTATCGATGCAGCGCTGGCCGGTGCCGATGTCACGCTGCTCGATCGCATCCGCGATTATGTCGCCGCATTTCCCAACAAGCTGATCATGCCTTGCGATGTTCGCCTGGTGCCCGGCGGCGAAGATGCCAAGAACGCCCCGCGCTGGCTTGAAGATATGCTGCGCCACATTCACGATGCCACCATCTGCCGCCAAAGCTACGTCGTCGTCATCGGCGGCGGGGCAGTCCTCGACTGCGTCGGCTTCGCAGCGGCCATCGCTCATCGCGGCGTGCGCCTTGTGAGATTGCCCACCACCACGCTCGCTCAAGCTGATTCAGGTGTCGGCGTCAAAAACGGCATCAACGGTTTCGGCAAAAAAAATTACATGGGCTCTTTCGCTCCGCCTTGGGCGGTCATCAATGATGACGCCTTCCTGCGCACGCTCAGTGAACGCGACTGGCGCTGCGGCTTTGTCGAAGCAGTGAAAGTCGCCTGCATCAAAGACCGCGCCTTCTTCGAAGAAATCGAAACAGGGGTGCAGGCCATTGCGCTGCGCGATCATGATGTCGCTGTGCCCATCATCGCAGCGTCAGCCAACTGGCATCTCAAACACATCACGCAGAACGGCGATCCGTTTGAGATGACCACCGCCCGGCCGCTCGACTTTGGCCACTGGGCAGCGCACAAACTTGAACAGATGACGTGGTTCCGCCTGCGTCATGGCGAAGCCGTCGCGATCGGACTGGCCATTGATGTGACTTATGCCGCGATGATGGGCATGCTCGATCAGAGCGAAGCGACCCGCATCAAGGACACGCTGCTGGCGCTGGGTTTTGATCTATATGATGATGCGATGCAGCAGGTGCCTGAGCTTCTCAAAGGCCTCGAAGAATTTCGCGAACATCTGGGCGGCCAGCTCACAGTGACCATGCTCACATCCATCGGCTCGCCAGTGGATGTGCACGAGATCGATGTCGATGTGATGCGCGAAGCGATTCTGAGCCTGGCCCCCGCCAAGCGCGAAGCCGTGCGATAAATCCAATCCCGTTTAGCCGCGGAGCAAAGGCTCTGCGCCGCTCCGCGCGAACGCCGCCCATTCATTTCACCAACGAATACTGTTGCGATCCCCTGCGACCGCGCGCCTCACCGCATACAATCCCCACATGCCGCAATCCACTCCCACCTGTCCCATGCCGCAGCAGAAAGTGATCGATGCTTATTTCATGGAGCACCGCGCCAAGCTGCTGGATATCGCCGCTTTTCTCGATCGCATTGAAAGAGCGCAGGCTTCTGGAAACGCCACCGCCGCCACCAACAAGCCCGGCGAAGACTTTCGCATCACTGCCTACAAAGACGCCATCGCGATTCTGCTCGATGGTCAGCCGCAGCGCGCTCGCCGAATTCTGGAACTGCTCAGCGATCCGACGACTGAACCCATCGACGCCGCAGGGATGAAAGGCGCCAGCGGTGCCTGGCCCGGGCGATGACTCTCCACGTGGTAGTGGAGTATTGACGTGAGGGATGACTAGCCATAGACTTTTGTTATGAAGAAAACACCTTACCGATCTTGGGTTCGGTTTCTAGCGGGCTGGGCTTCAATCACGCCGGCCACAGTTGAGATCGTTCCGCATGTCGAAGTGGACATCGGTTCTATTTTTTCTGACGGACAGGCGATAAAGAATGATTGGATGATGATTGGTTCCGATATTCGTTGGGGGATGGAACAGTTTGAGAAGAAGACCTTGGTAACCCATCAGCGAAATCTTTTCGATGCCAAATGACAACATTCCAGCATCAGTCTCCGGCGAGCCGGCAACGCCAATCACTCCAGAACAGCAGATTGATGCTAAGTCTGCAAAGGTGATGCGATTTCAACACCTTGAAATGGTCGGTCCACTGCCACCAGCTTCGGAATTCGGGAAGTACGACCAAATATTGCCCGGTGCTGCCGAACGAATTCTTCTTATGGCGGAGAAAGAACAGCAGCATCGTCATACTCTTACTGAGCGCCATACTGCCATAGCATCCGAAGCCCGTAACGACGAGAGTCGTCACGTAGAACGTGGGCAGCATTATGGTTTGGTCGTGTCTATGACGGCGATAATCTTGGGCTCGATCACGATGATCGTAGGCATTGTTTATGGCAGCGTTGCTGGAGCTATTACGGGCGGTGTCGTAGGAACAGGAGGGTTGGCAAGCGTGATACTCGCGTTCCTTGGCAAGCGTTCTGAGACAACCAAAGCGACAGAAGACGAATCCGCATGATCCATGCCCTACATCGACCCGCACATCCACATGGTCAGCCGCACGACCGATGACTACCAGCGCATGGCCCAGGCCGGCTGCGTCGCCATTACCGAACCCGCGTTCTGGGCCGGCTTTGATCGCAGCAGCGCTCAAGGTTTTTTCGACTACTACCGCCAGCTCACCGAGTACGAACCCGCCCGCGCTGCTCAGTACGGCATCAAGCATTTCACCTGGCTCTGTATCAATCCCAAAGAAGCCGAAGATGTCGGCCTGGCCCGCGAAGTGATGTCGCTCATTCCCGAGTTTCTCAAGAAGCCAAACGTCCTGGGCATCGGCGAAATCGGCCTCAACAAAAACAGCAAAAACGAACTCAAAGTCCTCGAAGAACACATCGCACTCGCCGCGAAACATCAGCAGATGATTCTTGTGCACACGCCGCACTTGGAGGACAAACTCAAAGGCACGATACTCATCATGGATGCGATTGCTCGCAACAGCGCGATCGATCCCGGGCGGGTACTGATCGATCATGTGGAAGAACACACGGTCAAGGCGGTACTCGATCGCGGCTTCTGGGCGGGCATGACGCTCTACCCCGATTCGAAGGTCACACCCCAGCGAGCCGCGGACATTATCGAGGTGTTTGGCGACGAGCGCATCTGGATCAACTCCGCCGGCGACTGGGGCCACAGCGACCCGCTGGCCGTGCCCAAGTGCAGACTGGAAATGAAACGGCGAGGCCACCTGGCAGCAACGATTGAAAAAATCTCATTCGATAACCCGAAAAAGTTTCTGGGGCAGAGCGAGAGATTTAAGATTTGAGGGGAGGGAGGAGATCTTTCCCGCCGCTTGCGGCGTAGCGTCGTCAGCGCGGCGATCTACGGCGGCTGCTTTGCCTTCATCTCAATAATTTAACACTTGAAATAATGTTCGATATGTGCTAAACTATGCCCGACAGGACGGGTTTGTTGAGTTTCGTCATTTCTTCAGCATGCAGGGGCAGGGGGGTAGACGTCTACCCGTTTACCCCTAGACATGAGTTAAACGATCTTAAATAAACAAGTTACGACGATAGACACGATTGAAAAATCGCTCGGGTAGACAAAATTCGGCTACAAAACAGTATCGGATCACCTTCCATGCAATCGACATGCTCCACTTTCGATCCGCCTTTTGCATCTTTCGCCACACTCGTTATACTGCTCGGCTCGCTATTCCCGCTCCACCTTCAGGTGGCCGGGCGATCACTCCCAACCGGCACGCTTCTAGCCAGACTGGCACGGTCGAAAATAGCTGTTTTTCACTAGAAATACTCTCCGTTTTGGAGTCGTTCCCATGGCTAAGAAAATTACTACCGTATTTAAGATTCAGGCTCCCGGTGGCAAAGCGACCCCCGCGCCTCCGATTGGTCCGGCTCTGGGCGCCAACGGCGTCAACCCCGGCCAGTTCATCCAGCAGTTCAACGCTGCCACTCAGGCTCTGGGCGGCAAGATGGTCGGCTGCGTGATCACGGTCTATGCTGACCGCACCTTCAGCTTTGAAGTGAAGTCGCCCCCGGCTTCCGTGCTCCTGGCTGATGCCGTGGGCAAGGACAAAGGCTCAGGCATGCCCAACAAAGAGAAAATCGGCAAGGTCACCATCGAGCAGCTCAAGAAAATCGCCAAGGAAAAAGGCAAGGAAATGACCGGCCAATCCGAACGCGCTCTCATGCGAACCCTCGCAGGCACCGCCCGCTCGATGGGTATCGATGTCGAAGGCGAAATCTGAAAATCAGCAGCAGATGCAGTGGCAGCAGCAGTGGACGATACTCACCTGCCTCCTGCCGCTGCCAAGTGATAGCAAGGCTTACCACGAGCCACTTAAATCGTGGAAGACTGACCCGGTTGCGCAAGCGTGTGGCTTGCGATGGATCGGGCTTTCGAAAGGAATCGCATATGAAAGTTTACGGTAAGCGCATTCGCGCCGACATCGAAGGCTGGGATCGCAACATGGCTCTGGCGCTGCCCGATGCAGTTGGCCGGGTCAAAGCATTCCGCAAAACAAAGTTTGATCAGTCGATCGACCTGGTGCTGAACTTGGGCGTGGACCCCAAGCAGGCGGATCAACAGATTCGCGGTGCGGTTTCCCTGCCCCACGGCATCGGCAAAAGCAAAAAGGTCATCGCCTTCTGCTCCGCTGACAAGGTCGAAGCCGCCAAGGCAGCCGGTGCAATCGAAGCGGGCAGCGATGAGCTGGTCGCCAAGATCGAAGGCGGCTGGATGGATTTCGAAGTCGCCGTCGCCAGCCCGGATCAGATGCGAATCGTGTCCAAACTCGGCAAGGTTCTGGGCCCCAAGGGTCTGATGCCTTCGCCCAAGAGTGGCACCGTGACGCCTGATGTCGTCCGAGCCGTCAAAGAATACGGCGCCGGCAAAGTGGAATTCCGCAACGACACCAACGGCAACGTACACGCGGTCGTCGGCAAGATGAGCTTCGATGCCAAGCTGATCGAAGAAAACGCCCAGGCGTTTATCGATGTGATCAACCGCATGAAGCCTTCGTCCTCCAAGGGCGTTTACATCAAGAAGGTTTCGATCAAAGGCACGATGACCCCCGGCGTGACGGTGGCCATCTAATGTAAAAGCTAATGTAAAAGGGATGAGGGACAAAGGCCTAGGGCCTAGGGCAGAAATGCTCATTGTGTCCGGCTACCGCTTCCCCCGATCTCCGCATTGCGTATTCGCAGGACTCGAATTCCGAACCCCCTAGGCCCTAGGCCCTTTGCCCTAGGCCCTTCAAGAGCAAGCCCATGAGCAAGCCCATTAAGAATCTGATCGTTGATACCTACAAGAAAAAGTTCGATGGCCTAACCGGAGCCGTCGTCATTGATGTGCGCGGCATCAAGTCGAACGAGAACAACGTTCTTCGTTCTGACTTGGCCAAAGACGGCATCAAGATCACGGTCGTCAAAAACAACCTTGCCAAGAACGCATTCAATGCGACCATCATGGAAGGCATAAGCTCCACCCTCGAAGGCGCCAGCGCCCTCGTCTATGGTGGCGAGAGTGTCGTCCATGTCGCCCGCATCCTGATCGACAAGCTCAAGAAGCTGCCCAATGTGCAGTTCAAGGGCGCGATCATGGATGGCGAGCTCTTTGGCCCCAAGCAGGTCGAAGCCCTGAGCAAGTACCCGACCCGCGTAGAAGCACAAGGCCAGGTCATCCAGATCATCCTCAGTGCAGCCGGTCAGGTCATCAGCGCCTTCACCAGCGCTGGCAGCCAGATCGCTTCGCTCGTCGAGCAGGTTGAAAAGAAACTGGAAAAAGGCGAAGCAATCAGCAAGGTGGCGTAAAGCAGGAGCAGTTCGGAGTTCTGAGTTTCGAGTTCTGAGTCGTTATTTCCTCGGAATCGAATGATGAAGTTGTATCCACATGCTTCACCGACTCAGAACTTTGAACTCAGAACTTTGAACTCGGAACTTACCTATCGTCTTCGACTGGCCCCCAAGTGGGGTTAAATGAGCGACGTTCGCTCACCTCTTGAAGACTCAATGTTTGATGGAGCATTCACTATGGCAACGATCCAAGAAATCGGTGATTCGATCGCAGGCTTGACCCTCACCCAGGCGGTCGAGCTCAAGAACTATCTGAAAGAAACCTACGGCCTCGAGCCCGCCGCTGGTGGCGGCATGATGATGGCTGCCCCCGCAGCCGCAGCCGTTGTTGAAGAGCAGACGGCATTCGACGTCATCCTCAAGGCTGCCGGCGACAAGAAAATTCAGGTCATCAAGGTCGTCCGCGAAGCGACCGGCTTGGGCCTCAAGGAAGCCAAGGAAGTCGTCGACAGCGCCCCCAAGGCCGTCAAGACCGCCCTCTCCAAGGCCGATGCCGACGCTCTTGCCGACAAGCTCAAAGCCGAAGGCGCCGAGGTCGAAATCAAGTAATTTCGATTCGCTCTTTCTCTGGCTACGAACAAGAGCCGCTCCTCCAAAAGAGGGGCGGTTTTTTGTGGGCTTGCCCCGAGCTTGCACGCGCATCGGTGAATCACCGGTTGTGTATCGGTCTCAATCCCCGATGGACGATTAAAGGTTGTGGGCTTGAAATGTCATTCGTTCCACATGGGTGCTCTCCGCCGAGTCGGGCAGGAGATTTCAGGCCCAGTGGAAGAAGAGCCCCCGAAGTGCCCGTCTGCTGAAAGGTTCCATATGACGATTCAAAATCATTCGCTGAAGACCGGTGTGTTTGGTCTGCTTGTTATTTGTTCGAGTCTTGTTGCATGTGGTCAGATCGCCACGGCGCCTGATGGTGCTCAGGTCGCAACTCAGACAAAGCTGCCGCAGGGCCAACATGCCAATCCAGAATTCGAAGGCGTACGTCACATGATGCGAGCCAAACTCGCGCATGCCCAAGCCGTCCTCGAAGGCATCGCGACCAATCGGCTGGACATGGTGCAGACCAACGCAAACGCGCTGGTGAATCTCAGTGAGCTTTCCGAGTGGCAGGTCCATCGCACCATGGAATATGGCATGTACAGCGATGACTTTCGCGGCAACGCCAGAGAGCTTTCTCGTCACGCCAAAGAAGGCAAGCTTCATGCCGCCACACTCGACTACATGCAACTGACCATGACCTGCATCCGTTGCCACGACTACATGAATCGGGCCGGCTTGGTGCAGGTGGATCTGAAATCACTCCTGGTTCAAAAGCCCTGAACGATACGTCGTGTGAAAGTTGGGGAGGCGAAGTACGGCTTCATAAGAGAACGAAGCGAAGTCTGATTAACAGGCCTCGCTTCTTCGTTTTAGATGCTGTTATTCTTGCGCCCTGAGCAATGTTTATACCTGAATTCGGATAAGGCCACGCGATGTATCATCGATGTGGCATGGATGTCAAAAGGATCATTGGTGAAATTCGTGGATCTCCGGATCGCTTATCAACTGGTCCGTGAGAGTTTGATGCGCGTCAGTGGTTCCCAGCAGTTGCCAGTGGCAGACCATGTGGGAGTCTCGTTTCATCTTTCGGCGATGACTGATGATCATGCCGTGATCGTGAAACAGTTGTTCGAGTCGCTCCGGTATGCGGGGGTCCATGTCGAAATGGATTTCGTAGTTGCGTCTATCGCGCAGGCGGGTGAAGCGACGTTCGAAGAGGGGGAAGGTGAGCAGCACGGTCATGGCGGTCACGGTGCCTGCGATGGCGAGCGCGATTTCGCCGATGCCGATGCCGATGCCCAGCGCTGCAACGAGCCAGACCACAGCGGCTGTGGTGAGGCCGACGAGTTGACCTTTTTGATGAAGGATAACGCCCGCGCCCAGAAAGCCGACGCCTGACACGATGGTGGAGGCGATGCGGCTGGGGTCAGCACCGCTGCCTGTTGCGATCTTTACAGAAAAGAGTGTGAACAAGGTGGAGCCGAGGCAGATGAAGATGAGCGTGCGAAAACCTGCGGCCTTGTCGCGGTATTCACGTTCGATGCCGATGAGGCCGCCGCACACGATGGCGATGAGGAGTTTGAGCAGTTCATCGGCACTGACGGAAAGGTCAATGCTGTGGCTGGCGGCGAGGGTTGCGAGGAGGTGACGCATTAGCTCAATGATAGGGATGTCGGTGTTGGAAAAGGGCAGGCCCGCGCGGAGCGCCGGCGGACCACTGCTCCGCGGCTAAACGGCGACACGCAAATTCGAGGCTACAGGTGTGCGCTCAAGCCTTGTACAGCACCGCACGCACCGCTTCGACGATCTTGCGCGTGTTGGGCAGCATTTCCTGCTCCAAGGCGCGGGCGTAGGGTGCGGGGACATCGTCGTTGTTGACACGGATGATTTTGTTGTCCAGATGATCCATCGCACGCTCGTAGATCTGCATGGCAATTTCAGAAGCGACTGAAGCGAAAGGCCAGGACTGATCGACGACGACGCAGTAGTTGGTCTTCTTGACGCTGTTCACAATCGTGTCGATGTCCAGGGGGCGGTAGGTGCGTGGATCGATCACTTCGCAGTCGATGCCTTCTTTTTCCAGTTCCTCAGCGGCGGCGAGTGCGAAGTGCACAGGGCGACCGGCGGCGATGATGGTCACATCCTTGCCGGGCTTTTTGATGTCGGCTAGGCCGAAGGGAATGATGAAGTCGTTGCCGTCGTCGGTGCCGTTGGGTTTGTAGTCGCTCGCAATCTCCGGCGGCGCCCAGCGGCCGTTGTCGAGATAGCGCGAGAAATCCTTGTCCCCACGCGCACCGAATCCGAGCATGCGCTCAGACTCGAGGAAGAAGACCGGATCATTATCACGGATGGCCGATTTGAGCAGACCCTTGGCATCGCGCGGCGTCGAAGGCACGGCGAGTTTGAGGCCGGGTACTGTGGCGAACATCGATTCGACACACCATGAGTGGGTGGAGCCGAGCTGGCCGCCTGCGCCGTTGTTGCCGCGGAAGACCATCGGGCAGCCGAACTGGCCGCCTGACATGTAGAGCATTTTAGGGGCGTTGTTGATGATCTGATCCGCTGCGACCAGGCAGAAGGACCACGACATAAACTCGATCACCGGGCGCAGGCCATACATCGCAGCAGCGACACCCAGGCCAGCGAAACCAGTTTCGCTGATGGGTGAGTCCACGATACGGCGGGGGCCAAACTCATCGAGCATGCCTTCGGAGACTTTGTATGCGCCGTTGTACTGCGCAACTTCCTCGCCCATGAGGAAGACATTGTCATCACGGCGCATCTCCTCGTTGAGGGCTTCGCGGAGGGCTTCACGGTATTGAATGGTGCGGTTGCTCAAAGAAAGACGTCCTTCGGATGAATCTCTGGTTTTAGGTTTTGGAAGGCAAAATACGTGTTGGTCAATGCTCAATCTGAAAACTTCGTGAACAATTCTCGCAACTTTGATTCACCATGAATCGTGCCATCGCTCTTGAAAACTTCGATTTCTACGGAGCCGTCTTCGAGAATGTCGATTTCCCAGCGTTCGCCTGGCACGGTGATATCAACGGAGACTGCCCCATCCCGATCATCGCGAACCTCGTGGTGAATGCCGGCTTCCTTGAGGCGATCGAGCAGGAGGAGTAGTCTGCTTTTCGGTGTCCTGCCACCGATCGCTTGGGGCACCATGTCGCCCTGGCTTCGCACTTTAATGATTCGGTAAGCCTTATTGGCGACGACAGAATGAGTAGTACTACGCTTCGCGCCAAGCGACTTATTTCCCGCGCTAGTGGACTTGGTTGAATCAGATTGTTGACTCTTCTTGCTCATGGTGATCGCTGATTAATAAACGGGTTTTCATCGATCAAATCGCGAATCAGTGAGAAGCTTGCGAATCGTTTTGAATCCAGTCCCATCCGCTTTAGCTGCATCATCGACATCTTCCCAGAGCATGGACTCAACAACGGTCCACGAAGGCGAACCGGGAGGAAGCGGAGCGTTGCGAACGCTTGCTTTTTTCAACCGGAGAATTTCATCCACACGCTTGCCGGAATATTTGTGAGGCGGCATCTGGCATCCCCGATCTTGAACCACTCACATCACTTCCTCAACATCACCGGCAACTCGCCCACCTTGTACGGGCCATAAGGCTGCGAGTACACATCGGTGAACATCTCATCCACGCCCAGGTCCGGCGAGTTTGTTGCAAATTCAATCGCATCGATCGCCAGCTTCTGCGCCTTCTCATCCATCGCATCGATGTCTTCCTGCTTGGCGAGTTTGCTGTCGATGACGTGTTCGGTCAAACGCAGAATCGGATCGACTGCGCCGCTCTTGCGCATCGCGTCATACGCAGCTTTGTCGCGGTACTTCTGCGGGTCGGACATGGAGTGCCCCACGTAGCGCTCGGTCTTCACATTAATGAAGCAAGGCCCGTGGCCTCGTTGTTCGAGACCAAGAGCCTTGGAAGTGGAGCCGCGGGTGAGTTCGAGTTCTCGTTTGAAGACGTTGTAAGTCTCAAGGACATCCATGCCGTTGCATTCGGTGTAGCGCATGCCGTAGGCGGCGGCTTTGACGGAAAGGTCATCGGCGGCGCTGGTGCCTCGATGGATGGCGGTGCCCATGGAGTAGCCGTTGTTTTCGAGGATGAAAAGAATCGGCAGATTCCAGATGGCGGCGAGATTCATCGCTTCGTGAACAGCGCCCTGATTGAGAGCACCATCGCCGAAGTAGCAGAGGGTGACTTCATCCTTGCCGGTGTACTGCGATGCGAAGGCGAGGCCGACGCCCAGGGGAGCTTGGCCGCCGACGATGGCGTGGCCGCCGTACATGTGATGTTCTTTATCGAACAGGTGCATCGACCCGCCCTTGCCCTTGGAGGAGCCGGTGACCTTGCCGAACATCTCCGCCATGGCGTAGTTGGGGTGCATGCCGCGCGCCAAGGCGTGGCCGTGATCGCGGTAGGCGGTGATGATCGGATCCGTCGGCTGCGCAGCAGCGATGGAGCCGACAGCGACGGCTTCCTGGCCGATGTAAATGTGACAGAACCCGCCGATCTTCTGGCCCTGATACGCCTGCTGCGTGCGCTCTTCAAAGCGACGAATCACGAGCATTTGCTCGAGCATGGTCAGCACGACGTCTTTGGGAATGGCGTTCGACAAGCGAGCCTCGGCACGGGGGCTGGTGGCAGTAGTCATATATCACCCTTTTTGAGTACCGGACCATTATAGGGCCGACGCAGTTGCTAACCCTAATCCGGTCAGACGGAAGCGGGCACCTCAGTTTAAGGCCTATTGGAACCATCGGCAAGAGCAGCCTTCAAAAGAAGACAGAGCGGGTCTGATCCTCGATGACTCTCGCATTTCTATGTTGTGAATTAGCGGGGTTGGGTACAATAGAACTCGTTGGGGCCACAGGGCTCGGATGGTCTGGTGTCCCACGTACCACTTCGGGAGTGTTGTCATGTTGAAAGTGCAATGTCAGTGCGGGCATCGCATGGCTGTTCCGGATGATTTTGCAGGCAAGCGCGTCAAGTGCGCCAAGTGCAAAGGCGCTGTCGCTGTGCCAACGGCTGCGGGTGCGGCTGCTTCGCCGCGCCATGTGTCTCGCGCAGTGCCGGTGGCAGTGGCAGCGGAATCCAATGAAGCTGCGCCATCATCGCACACCTCCGAAGCTCGCATGCAGCGCAGTCGTCGCCATGCCATGGAACGCAAACGCAAGTCGCACAATGTCACCGTCGCCATCGTCGCCGGGGCCATGGTCGTGCTGGGCCTGGGGCTTTTGCTCTTCATCGGTTCGATGAATCGCCCGGCTGATCCGCCCGCTACTTCGGTCAATGTCGCATCAAACGGTGGGACCAACGATTCGACGAAAGCATCGAGCTTGCCTCGCATCGAAAAGAAAAAATCATCCGAGACCGAATCGACTGAGCCGATGGCCAATCAGAACACTGGCACCAGCGGCGAAGGCGAATCAGCGCAGTCCAACCCGTCCGCCGAGTTCACCGCAGGCAGCGCATCGCCCGCCATCGCGGGCACCACTGCCACCTTCGATGGTGATGCGGGGGTCACCACGATTCAGTGTCAGCCGTTGCCTTTGAAGGTCGGCGAGAAGACGTTGCAAATGGCGATGACGGTGACGCACGATGGGCGTGATGTTCGCGCTGCCACGCAGGTTGGTGCGCTGATTCGTCTGACGGGCGATTTCACCGGGCTGATCTCCGGAGCCAATTCGGATGAGCCGCGATTGACCATCGAAGCCGACGGCCGGGATGTCACGTTTCAAATGCCCACCGCTCAAGGCGAAAGCGACGATCGCAAAGGCGAGAACGGCGTCGTACGACTCCCCAAATGGGTCGAATACTCGCTAGGCAAATCCGAACTCGACGCCATCGCCAAATCCAACACGATGCGCGCCACGCTAGGCGGAACGCTATTCGACTTCTCGCCGGAACAGCTCGCGCTGTTTCGTGCCATGACATCGGCTGGCAATGCGAAACCCGCCGCACCTCGGCCGGTGGAAAATGAAAACGATCAGCCGGGCGCATCCGATCCTGCTGCTGCGCCGAACGATGATCCCGCCGCAGAGGTTGAGAAGGAAGTGATGGATGAGAAGATGATGAAGATGAAGAAGTGAAGATGGCGAGCAGAGGTTTTTTATCCAGTCATCATTAAACCGACAGAACGTGTGGCACGGTCAGGCCGCTGCTCTGAGCGGTTTGCTAGAGCAGTAGCGGTACGCCACGAGCCACGACCGTAAGGGAGTGGGGGAATCAAGGCGCAGACCCGCTTCCTGACGGGCGCGGCTCGTTGCGGACACGCAACGATTGAACTTGATTTGCTCTAGTGGCGGAATGATCTTATGCGGTACATAACGCTAATGCTTCTGCTGATCTTCCTCGTGCTCGGAACAGTGGCCTACCGAGCGCTACAGGTCGCTGGGTACCCGATGGGGCTTGGATCATTTGAGCTATCGCCCAACGGCTTTTACGAAGCCCATGCATCCAACGTGATCGACAAAACTTTTTGGGATCACGAAACTCATTACTACGAGTTTCAGATTGTCGAAACGAGAGGTCGAACCATTGTTAAAAAGTATCGCATGGGATATGCCCCCGGTCTACCGGCTGTAACTTTTCGTCAAGATGGCATGATTCACTGGAACACAACATCATCGCAAGTGACGTTCGGAGATGCCGCCACGACAGTTTGGATGACGACGGTGCCGTAAACTCCGCTCGCTTACGCTTCACGGCTCGGATAGATTCTTAGTTGAAGCGCTCAATACTCCTTGCGCTGCCGCGCTGGCGCAATGTTCAGTTGCTTGCGGTATTTCGCCACTGTTCGCCTGGCGATTTCGATGCCTTTTTCTTTGAGCTTATCGACCAGTTCGTCATCGTTGAGCGGGTTGCTTTTGTCTTCTGCTTCGATGATTTCGTTGAGTTTGGCTTGCACGGCTCCCCAGCTCATGGATTCACCATCTTCGGTTTCGGTGCCGCCGGAGAAGAACATGCGCAGGGGGAAGATGCCGCGCGGGGATTGAATGTATTTCTCGCTCACCGCTCTGCTGACCGTTGCTACATGAATGCCAAGCTGATCCGCCACCGTCGTCATTGGCAGCGGGCGCAGATGCTGAGGGCCGTAGTCGAAAAACTCGCGCTGGGCATCGATCACCACATTGATCACGCGCATCAGCGTGCTGTGTCTTTGTGCGATGGCTTCGATGAGCCACTGCGCGGTGTTGATATTGTTCTTCACAAAGTCGCGGGTCTTGCGGTCGAGCGCTTTGTCCTTGGACATTTTCTCTGCGGTGCCGCTGATGCGAAGAGCAGGCAGGCGATCATTGCGAAGGCGGGCGACATAGCGATCCTGATCTTCATCAAAATCAATGATCGCATCGGGAATAATCGTGCGCGGGCTGTCATCGACGACCAGCCGACCCGGGTGAGGCTGATACCTGCGAAGGCGAGCGATGGCTCCCTTGATTTCTTCGATATCGCGGTCAGCATCCTTGGCGATCTTGGGCAGACGATTGGCCTCGATGTCCTTGAGGAAATCGCTGACCATCAGTCGTTCCAGTTTCAGTTCTTCTTCATCAATGGGATCATCGGGATCTTCATTGCCGCGGCGGAGCTTGGAGTCGATCTGAATCAGCAGACATTCGCGCAGTTCACGAGCACCGACGCCGATGGGTTCCAGATTCTGCTGAATGAGCGAGAGCGCTTCATCGAGAAGTTTGACATCGACACTGGCGGGTGCTTGTTCGCTGAGTGTTTGTGGATCGACGCGCAGGTAGCCGTCCGCATCAATGAAGCCGATGAGGTACTCACCAGCCGACCGAAGCTCCGGGGTCATTTCAATGAGATGCCACTGCCCCAGTAGCTGATCCGCCAGGCTCTCGCCGCGTGCTGCGGTGTTGGCCATGGCGTCCATCTTGGCGTCGCGTTCGCCGTTGTCACGGGCTGGTTTGTAGCTCTCGCCTTCGTAGGTGTTGGAGTCCCACGACTCGCCATATTCTTCGCTGATGTTGGTGAGGCGTTCGAAATCGTCTGCGTGGTTGGGGTCGTTCTTGTCATCGCTGACTGTCAGTTCCCGTTCGCCTTCCTGCGAGTCGCGCACATCCGCCTGGGCATGAGCCTCGGCAATTTCCGCACCATCTTCATCGCCAGGCTCTTTGAGTTCGAGCGTGGGATTGCTGGCCAGTTCCTGTTCGATGCGCTCTTCCAGGGCAATGCCCGAGAGCTGGAGAATCTCCATCGACTGAATCAGCCTGGGCGCCAGCGCCATGTGCTGGCCCATGCGTTGAAATTGTCCGGCATCAAGTCTCATGTAGGTTTCGTCTTAATCTCAAATCTCAAATCTCAAATTTCTGTGCCACGCTTCGAGTGTATGCGAATCCTGGGCCGCTCACACAAAGGTCTATTGCCCGGTTTCGCACACCAATTCTATTATCGGCTGGTCGCTGGGGAACCATCATGTTCAGCACAATGAACTCAACGCACGCCCGGCTGTTCAGTGTCTGTCGTCGTCATTGCTGCGTGAGTGAAGCATGGATGGCGGAATCAGAAGAGGGTCCAGAGGGATTTGAACAGGCCGATTTCCTTGAGACCTTCGATGACTTCGAGGATGCCGACGATCCAGATGAACCAGAGGGCGCTCATGAGGTTTCGCCGATAGGCCTTGGGTGTCACCTGGTAGGTTGAGGGTTCGGTGAATCCTGCTCGTCGCGGAAAGAACGCAGGCACGGCTTTCATGTACTGATCGAACGTTTCGCCAAACAGCTCCCGGAGTCTGGCTTCTTCCTTGCGGATGATGAAGCCGTAGTAGGACACGAAAATAACGAAGAAAACGACGGGGAATGTGAAGGTTTCAGTGGCGCAGCCGACGCCGATCGTGCCGACCAGGCTGAAAAAGTAGAGCGGGTTGCGGCAGAGCGAATAGGGGCCTTGCGTGATCAGCATCTTGTCCTTGTAGCCTGCGATATAGAGCGAGCACCACATCCGTCCCAGGGATGAGATGGCGACCAGAACGATGCCGATCAGAAACAGAATGAAGGAGACGATTTCGTTCGCTGTTTCCCAGTAGCTTTGCGTGGTGATGAAGAAGAACAGGAAGATGCCTGCAACGAGTCGCGTCAGCAGTATGCGATAAGATTCGAATTTGGTTTTCATGGGTAATCTGTGGGCGACTGGCGGTGCGATGTCGAGGAAGTGAAGGAGGGGCATTTAATTTTAATTGCGTTGCGTTTATTGCACACGCTGCCTGCCTTGTAGAGCATCGGCGAGCACGGCTTTGCTGACGAGTTCCATTTGCGAACCGAAGGGTAGGCCGCGCGCCAGTCGCGAAACTTTCACACCCAGCGCTTCGAGTTCCTGCGCCAGATAGAGCGCGGTGCCGTCAC
>ENA-ORBV01002152-ORBV01002152.1-microbial-mat-metagenome-genome-assembly--contig:-NODE-2152-length-42202-cov-15.523632_pt1 | contig 42202 bp, 48 predicted proteins | sample MGYA00237777_ERZ505514 | MGnify/ENA primary metagenome ERZ505514 (study PRJEB26160, sample SAMN06269048) | microbial mat metagenome | isolation source: Oligotrophic lake microbial mat | place... | reverse complement strand
CCGCCGCCCACGCCGCCTCCTCCGCCGCCGTCCACGCCGCCGTCCACGTCGCAGTCCACGCCGCCGCCCGCGCCGCCGCCCGCGCCGCCGCCAGCGCCGCCGCCGCCCGCGCCGCCGCCCGCGCCGCTTTGGCTGCGGAATTAAATTCCGCGCTGAGATTCTCTTCTGCTTCGCCGGCAATAACGCGCCGCCATAACTCAATCACTCTGTCGATGACAATCTTAGAGCGGTCATCCGCATAAGGTGTAACACGCTCTAACAACCAGACGTATAACGATGCGTCCACCGTGCTTAAATCTGCGCCCGGTTTAATTGCCGCTAAAAATTCTTCTGGAAACATCGACCAGAGATGATCAGGTAGGTGCTCGAAGATCGTGTCCTCAAAATGAGCCAACGCCTGGGGAATGCCCAATTCCGTTTCGTATAGGGCGTGATCGTAGCTCTCCAGCGTACAGCCGACTCCACAACCGAATTCTCCATCCCATCCCGTGCCGCGCATCAGTTTATCTGCTGCGCGATGTGCGCGCACACGAGCGAGATACTTTTCCTTGATTTCTGGACTTCCGTGAAATGCGTTCATGATGTTTCTCCTGTGTGTGATTGAATGTGATGCGAGTGAAATGAACCTAGTAAACATTGTACCATCAGTATGTACACACTGTCAAGTGTGTGATTGAATGTGATGCGAGTGAAATGAACCTAGACTTTCCCTTCGTGGCGCTTTCCGTCGGCGTCATAGCGCCAGCGGTACGCACTGCGGCGTGGCTCGGTCACATGAGTGACACGCACGATGCGAATACCGCCCAAAGCACCACTTGTGACCGCAACAAAGTGCATCCGCGTTGCCAGGCGCGCTTTTGCAGCGTTGCCAACGTCTGCGGCTTTGACGACATACAAACTTGGTGGCAGCCAGTCAGGAGCGTTTTTGCGCTTCCACTGGACGTGGTAAAAGCCGCCGTCCGGGAATTGCGGAATTGACGGCTTAAACATGGCTCGCCTCCTTCGCGACGCCGATCAGCGCCTCGATGTCGGCGCTTGGCGCAAACATCGGAAAGCGGGCAGCGTCGGGTAAAACGACACAAAGTGAGCGTAGCACAGTGAAACGCGCGGCTTTGCGGACGTATAAGGTCTCGTGCTGATCGTCGGCACGGCAAGCGATGACGCGCAGCGATACGGAGTCGCGCAGGCGTTCGATGGTGATCACAACCAGATCGCCGCCATCTGTGGCGCGGCGAGTCAGTTTGTCGCCGATGGCGATGGCGTCGCCGCGCAATGTCATCTGATCCCAGACGGTCGCGGCGGCTGCTTGTGCCAGTAGGCGTTTTCCCTCCAGTTGCGCGCGCAGCGCCTTCAGGCGCTCAGTGCGGGTTGTTGATTTTTGGCGGCGCGCTTCATAGGCGGCTTGCGCAGCGCGCGCGATCGCGGGACGTAATCGAAGCAGATGAAACCATACGCCGACAAGACTTCGATAATACGGATCGTCACCGCCGCGCCCGCGCACAGCGCGATAAGCGCGGTACGCGAGCGTCCAATAGTCGCGCGTTGAGACCGGGATCGTGCGCGGCGAATAAAGAAGGCTCATGACTGCGCCGCCGCATCGTCGGCGGCGATGAAGTGCGCGATCAGCCGCCGCGCTGAATTCAACACGCGGGACTTTTTGAGTGCTTCAAGCTGCTCGCGCAGTTGGGCGGCGGTCTGTTGGTCGATTTCGTTGAGGTATTCCGCGTTGCAGCGGATCGCGCAGGTAGTGTTTTCCATTTTGTGCTATCCTTTTTGTAGAGGTCGCGCATTGCTTCCTGGCGGCGCGACCTGCTGCGAATAATTGGTTTGGCGGCGACTAGACGGCTTCGGCGGTTTGGTTAGCCGCCACGTTCATTTCATCCCACAGGTACGCGACGATTTGATCGCGGTACACGTGGTAATCGGTCGCCAGCCAATACTGGTCGCGCGACCAGCGCCAAACGCGGACGGTAATTTCATCGAATACGTTATCAACTGCGACGATTTCGCCATCCGCGCGTACCCACCGCTTCGTGCTGCACGTGTTGGGGTTCGGGCGGATAAAGCGCACCGTCGCGCCGATCATCGTATCGGGTGCGGTTGCCGCCACGATCTCGTCTTGATCATTGGCGGGCGGCGCGATGACAAGCAATCTCACGACTGCTTTGAGAACAATTTGCGCGTTTTTGTAAATTGCCATTTGCGTTGCTCCATTTCCGTGCTAATCTCAACATGTAAACATTGTACCATCAGTATGTACACACTGTCAATAGGTAAACATTGAGAATGAGGCGGCAATGAACGAGGAAAAGCGAAACGAGCGCATTGCTTTTGACGTGTATCCCCAAGAAAAGGGGGAGTTAGAGGCGTTGCGAGAGGATGCGGGCTATAAGCATTTAACGGATTACATTCGCGCGCTTGTTGAAAATGACGCTAAGCAGCGTGGCAAAACGTTCAAATTTAATGTTAATCGAGGCGGATACCGAGAGCGTAAATCGGATCAATCGTCTTGATTGGCGAGGTTATATGCTGCGCCCGCTTTGTTGTGTCGTAATCGGTCGCGCACGTCGGCAAACTTTGCGCCCATTTCAAAAATGTCGTCGGCGACTTTACGCCCCATCGTCTTGATTTCACTCGCGCGCTGCAGCACGACAATTCGCGGACTGCATGATGTCCGCTGTCGTGTAATTGGAACAGATAGTTCATGTTTAATCCACAACCGTTGTGTGTCAAAAATTGCTGAAAAACTGGCGTTATCAAACACTTGACAAATTGACTGATTAATGAGACAATATGTTTATTGACAGATTCAGCAAAGGAAAACACACCATGAACCGCGACGCCGTGAAAACACAAATCCAAAAAGTCATCGACACTCTGCACAAAGAGCTTCCCCCAAAGGCGGTGCGTAATCAGTACAAGGTAGGCAAAGCACAGAATCAGGCGTTAACCGATTTAGGCATCATTGACTTGATGCCGGTTGGGTTCGGGTTCGCGGACGCGGACGCGGTCATACGTGAGGCACGAGATGGCGCGGACGTAGTTATGAATGTGCACGGCGAAGGCGAAAATTCTCCAAGCTCAATACTCTACAAGCTGATCAATGCGGTTGAAGTCGTCGGTACGGATACGATCGTCGATCAACCAGTAGTGACTACCAGTGCAGGTGACGTTGAAGTCGTCGGCCTGGATACGGTGACGATCTTTGTCTCCGAATACGACAACCAACACACGATTGGCGAACACACAGTTCGCTGCGAATTTTCTAGCTTCGAATTCGATAATACAATCCGTGTATTCGGCTGGAACACTAAAAATACAAACAGAGGTAACTTCATAATCAGCGTTGAAGGCAAGGAATTGAACGAAGATGAAAACGTCGATTTTCATGGAAACATCTTTTTTGCGGTGACTATCACCACGAAACAGATCGAAGCTGCGATCGTGGCGTACCGCGACAATGTGGCAAAGCTGATCCAAGAACAGCTGGCGGAACTTCACGCCGGTCTCAGAGGAAAGGTGGCATCGTCTTTGAAACCGCGCGCTGCGCTAGTTGAATCGCGCGCTGCGCTAGTTGACCGGATTATTCATACGGTCACGATAAACGTGTCAGCGAACGACAACGAACGCCAGATTGGCGAAGTTTATGTCCGATGTAGTTTTCCGATATGGTCTTATGACAACAGAGTTCGCTGCTATGCCTGCCTGACCAAGAACACAGACGAACTCATAGAAGTGAAGTTTGCTTCGATTGAGTGCGCCGGTCTGGATCATCCGGATACGGATGAAGACACGTATTTTACTTTGGTTATCAGCATGATAGACGTTGAAAATGCAGCAAGTATCTGCCGCGAAATGGAAAAACAAGTATGACAGATACCAACCAATGGATGACAGTCGCACAGGCGGCTGTCTTCAAAAACACGAGTACGCGCACGGTGACGCGCATACTTAAAGACCAGGTGACGCGCTTAGCTATATTTCCGCACGCTGAGCGCGTCACCACAGACCGCAACCTCCTCACTTGGAGACTCCACGTAAGCGATGTCCTTGCGTGGAAGCCGCGCAAGCCTGGTCAGCCGCGCAAGACAACACAAAGCTGAACTGCACACGAAGCCGTAATTTCGGAAAGGCGGAGAAAATGGGAAAACGAAGCGATCCTGCTCACGGGTGGCAGCAACGACAAAACGCACTACAACGCAAGCGCGTTCGTGCCGAGCGCGCGATGGTCGTCAGCGGCGCGGACAAACAAATCTTTACCTATGCGGCAATGGACGCGGAAACGCGAATTGTCGTGCTGCAGCGCGCGAGTGAAATCAAGACGCTGGGGCGTAAAGTCGCCGACGACATTTTCGAAATGGGCGCAAAGTTTGCCGACGTGCGCGACCGATTACGACACAACAAAGCGGGCGGCTTCGAGGGATGGATCGAACACGAGGGCTTTAAACGGCGGTTTGTATACAACGTCATTTGCGTGTACGAGGCGTTCGCCAACCGTGCAAATTTTGCACGGTTGGATGTACAGGTATCGGCGCTGTATTTGCTGGTCGCGCCTTCGACTACGGATGAAGTACGCCAAATGCTGATCCAGCGCGCCGAAGCGGGTGAGACGATCACGTACACCGCTGCAAAACGCGCGATTGATCAGCATAAACCTGCTGCACCGCCGCCCGCACCGATCCAACCGATGGATGACGCGGTGTGGGAAGGACTGGCGAATGCCGATCCCGCGCCAGCCGCCGAAGAGAGCAATCCCGCATTTACGCCGTTTGCATCGCCGCGGCGCGCTAAAGAGACAGAGACGGCGGTACCGTCATTGCCCGGTATCTTGGTTGGTCAGCGCGTCCAACATGGTAATGCTGCATGGAGCGTGATCGGTGTGACAAGCAGTCAGGTTACGCTGCGTTCGCCCAATGGCAAGCATATCACCGTCAATGTCAAGCCCATCATTGATGTGATGGAGATGACGGTCATGCCGCCGCCAATGATGCCCGCGAATACACCGCCCGCCGCGCCGCTGCGTGTGATTGCGCCGCCACCAGGCGGGGTGATCCCTGCCGTAACGAATGGTAAATCGCACACGTTGAGTGTGCTGACGTCCAGCGACAGCAACGAATGGTATACGCCTGCGCGGTATGTGGATGCGGCGCGGGTGCTGATGGGTGGCATCGATCTTGATCCGGCGTCGTGCGCGCTTGCCAACGAGACGGTCGGCGCGGCGCGCATCTTTGCGCTTGAGGATGACGGACTGGCGCAGGAATGGCGCGGGCGCGTGTGGATCAATCCGCCATATGGCAAAGAGGACGGCGAAAGCAATCAAGCGCGCTGGAGCGCGAAGCTGATCAGCGAGTGGTGTGCCGGGCGGATCGATCACGCTGTGATGCTGGTCAACGCATCGACCGGCAGCAAATGGTTTCAAGCACTGTGGCAGTATCCGATCTGTTTTACCGATCATCGAATCGAGTTCAACAACGCTGCTGGCGCTGCAAGTCAGCCGACACAGAGCAACGCCTTTGTGTATTTCGGTGACGCGCTTGAGCGGTTCATTGATGTGTTCTCCGCGTTCGGCGTGATCGTGCCGAACGCGATAAGGCGGAGCGCGTCACGATGACAATGGAGAAGGCGCAGCTTGCACGCAGCCAGATTTATGAGGTGGCGTTTGCGAATTTTCTACGGCGGCAGCGCGGGTATTACGTGCTGCCGATGGGCGAGTACAACCGCACAGGTGCGCCTGCATTGATTGGTGCAAGCGAACGATTGACACTGCCCGACCTGCTGGCATGGCGCGAAAGCGGCGCGGCGTGGTTTGACGTGAAGGTGCGCGCGCACGCCGATTACCATCACAAAACAAACACGCTGGTGACGGGTTTTCCGCAGCGTGATTTCCAACAGTATCAGCGCATCAAGCGGCTGACCGGGCTGCCTGTCTGGATCGTGTTCGTCCATGAACATGAGGCAGGTGTGTTCGCAGGCGAGATCGATACGCTGGTGATCTCGCATATTCATGCTGCCGATAACCTGGATCGCGGCGGCACGGTGTTTTTCATCTTCCACTATTTGTCGAAACTGTTCCCGTTGGGGGAATTGGAAAGGTTCAAGGAGGCAGGGTGACCAAAAAAGGGCAATTTAAGCGGGGATCGCGGTTCGTGCTGGAAGTGACGTTGTTCGACTATGCCGATCACGTTGAAATGGAATACGTGGTGCCGATGGGTGATGAGCCGCGCGACGCGATGATGACGGCAGTCAGTTGGTTGAACAACAAGCGCGTGTTGGGATGGCGCGAGGAGGGCGGTGGACTGCCGTGCACGTGGGAATTCGCCCATCAGCGAGCGGGGTATCGCCTGCGTGCGCAATTGTCACCCGCGGTGATCGATGGCGCAGAAATGGAATGGCTGACGGGTGATGAGGCAGCAATGCTCATTGAATATGTACTCAAGAAGAAGGTGTAAATGATGGAAATCAAAACGAGTACTGCTGCCGCCGTGATCAAACGGTGGGCATCGCACAACCAAGCCGAGCAAGCGCGCGCTGAGCGGATCGCGGATCGGATCGCCAAACGCATTGAGGCAGGGCGCTGCCGCGTTGATCATCACCGGATCAAGCTGGGGATTTATACGGCGCGCGGCGAATCGATCTGGCGCGCGGTGGCGGCGGCATTGATGGCGCGCGGGTTCGGGACGCCGCTGGTGACGTTCGGTGTGTTTTACGTTGAGATCACACTGCCGAAGACGTAACAGCCGATCAAGGGCTGCATTTTTCAACACAACTTTTAGACAGAGACAAGGGAAAAGGGTGCACGGTGAAAGTAAACGCGAAATTGAAAAACTACGCAGCGGGCACAACAGCGGAATTTAGCTGGAGTCGCTTTACGTCAAGCGCGCTGGACGGGGTGTATGCATGGACGGTACAGCCGACGTGGGGAAACCGCGAGCAGGGCGGCGCGCAAAGCGCGGCGGCAGCGGATAAGGCGATTGAAGATTGCAAGGCGCGAATGCGGGCGGCGTGTGATGCGCGTCTTAAGCGCGGTGCCGAGATGGCGCCGATTGAACGACTGCTGCCCGACCATGATCCAATCCAATTTGGGCAAGATGGCGAGTATCGCTGGGAGGTGGCGCGCTACGGACGCTGCACGATGTATGCGATCCGTCTGCCTGACGGGCATGTCCAGAAAGGGCAATCGGCGGATGTGGAGGAGGCGCGGACACACATTGATACCTTGATCAATCGGGCACGCAAAAACCAGAAATAAAAGCGCGGCATACGAATGCCGCACTCGAAAACATAGAAACGCGGTGAAGTTTGGCGACCAAGCCGCGTTTCTAGCAACTAGTTTAGCACAGGGAAAAGGGAAAAGATGAACACGGTCTGGACAGCTTCGAAGCATTGGCAGCAGATTATCGATAACGAAATGAACGCGGCGCTGGAAGACTGCGCGCCTGCGAAATTACAAACCCGTAATGCGCATGTGCTGGTTGATATTGCCGAGCATCCTGGCAGCACGATGCGCGATATGGCGGGGCGGCTGGGCATCGCTGAATCGCTGGTGTATTCGGCTTGTGTGAGCTTGTTGTGGGCACGCTGGATACGCACAGACGCGGACATCATGCAGTCCGCACACTGGCAGGTTACTAAAGCCGGAGGCGCGCTGGCACAGCAAGCCTTCGGCGCGCTGCTGAAGGCGAGTATCGAGATCGCCAAGCAGATGGCGGCGATCAGCGGTAAGTCGTATTACGCCAACACCATCGTCACGCACACAGGGGGCGCAGCCGAGTAATCGGCGCGCCGGAAACGGGAAAAGGAATCATGGGAAAATTTGTACCCAACACGTTTCAGACGTTCAACGATTACGTTGATGAACTGATGGCGCTGTTGACACCGGAAGAATACAAGTGTTTGATCTTCGCCGCCCGGCACGTGATGGGATGGCAAGATCGGATCAATGCACGGCGGGCGGCGATCAGTCTGACGATGTTTGAGACCGGTTACACGACTGAAGGCGGCGCGATTTATGGCGGCACAGGTATGAACCGTGCCACGATTATCCGTGCATGTGATGCGCTCGATTTTTATCGCGTGCTGATCAAAGTCGGCGAACCAACGAGCGACGGACAAGGATACGAGCTATCGGAGTCGCCGGACATGATCGGCTTGCTGCAGCGTGCGACGGATCAAAAAGAAGCCGCGCGCAACCGCACTAGTCGCGGCGCGCGTGTGTCGAAAGCGAAACGTGATGAGAAACGCGCGACCAGTACGTCGGACGCACCAGTTGGCAGTACGTCGGACGTACCAGGCGAGGCAGTACGTCGCACGTACCAAAAGGAGTACGTCCGACGTACCACTACCAGTACGTCCGACGTACTGAATCAAAACCATCTTCAAAGCCATCCTCAAAGCCATAGAGATCAGGGCACGACCACTGACGAAACGGTTGCGATCATCGCCTCGCTGTACGAACAAACATTTGGAGGCGTGATCGCTTTCAAAACATCATCGGAACTGATCGACATGGCGAAAGAACACCCGCTCGACTGGCTAAGGGAAGCCTTTGCCATCACCAAAGAACGCAAAGCGCGGTCGCTGCGCTACACACAGACGATTCTTGACGGATGGACGAAAAACGGCAAGGATGGCACACCGCAGACGGATTCGGTATCTGCTCGGTCGCACGCCGCCACCAATGACCTGCTCGGTCGCTATACGGCTCAGCACCTGGCTGAACTCAGCGATGAGCCGATAGACACGTATTTGAGCGATCTGCTCCCTGAATTGCGCCGTAAAAACTGGCTGTTGTATGGCAAGCGCGGGCTGGCGCGCCAACTTGCGGAAGCGCGTATAGCGGACGAGGTGCGCTCATGAGCCGCCGCGATTGGAATATTTCCCCGAATCAAAAAGGCTACAAGCGACTGGGTGATGCGATCCCGGTGATCCAGGTGACCAATGGCGCGAACGCCGAGTGCAAACACTGCGCTGGAACCGGTTACGAGGTGATCGTGACGTACAAGGGCAAGGGGATGCACGGCGTAATCCGTGAAATAACCGATCTTGCGCCGTGTCGATGCCGGGCGAGCGGTGCGTGCACTGTGTGCAGCGGACGCGGCTACGTGTTGAGCGATAGCACGCCGCGCGATTGCCCTTTGAACTGCCTCGCGTCGCAAAAGCTGAAAGCGAAGCGGGAGTCGGGTGTGATCAAGTACTCGCAACTGCCACCGGAATATCAACCGCTGACGTTTGTGACGTTCGACCGCATGTCCATTGAGTATCAAAACGGAAAGTATCCGGCACGCGTTGCTGCCGAACAGTTTGTTGAGGCAATAGATCAGGGCGGGTATGTCAACCGCGCAGCGGTCGCCGCGCTGTTCGGGCGCACGGCAGATGACGATTGGCGTAATTGGCTGGTGTTTTATGGCGAGCATGGACGCGGCAAGACAGGGCTTGCGGCTGCGATTGTGAACGCGCTGGCTACAAACGGTAAGGCGTGTTTGTACATCCGCCTGGGAGATTTTATCGAAGCGGTGCAAAAACGCTACAGCAAGGATCGGCGCGACGGGTTTGATGATGAATTCGGCGCGACGGCGGAAGATGTTTTAGACGAGGTAAAACGCGCGCCGATCCTCGTGTGCGACGAATTCGACGTGTCAGACGTGACGACGAATAAGCGGAGCATCGTCGAGAAGCTGGTGCGCTATCGACACGGACAAAACCTGCCGACTGTGATCACGACCAATCTTGACGCCGACTCGTTCGAGCGGCGATGGGAGCGGACGATCAGCACGGTGGTACGGGATCGAGCGCATTGGCTGCCAATGCGCGGGTTGAGTTTGCGCCGCGATGTAAATGAATTCGAGTGGGAGTGATGATGCCAAACGAGAAGCGAGGGTTTTGGAGTCGGATCGGAAGTTTGATCGCCGCGTTCCCTGAATACTATCCCAAACTACTGGATGGTGTGATCGGGTTCGGTGATGTACTGCAAGCGCTGGCGCAAACGCTGATCATCGCGCTCGGTCTGCCGCTGATCCTGATACTGATGTTGATCGTTGAGCACCACGGGATTTATGACGGACTGCTGTGGTTTCTTGCCGATGAAAACATGGCGTCCCTGGGCGCGCTGGCGTTCGTCCTGTTCAATCTGGGCATCGAGTTCCAGATCGCATACATCGAGGATGCGGCGAAATACAAGCGCCCAGAATCGTATGTGTGGTCGGCGGCGCTGGCGATCACGGATTTCAGGTATCGCATTGGCGCAAGCAAAAAAGTGAAAAAAGGCACGGCGATTGAAAAATGGCAGCCGCGCAAGCATTCCCCTGCACATCGATTTCACGGGCTGCGGGGCTGGGTAACGGTGGCGATCTTCGTACTGGCATTATCTGGACGGATGCACGATGCGATTTTGAAGGTGAGTGTCATCAACCCTGACGACCCGCAATCAACGGCGATCCCGCTGGCGCAAGGTATTTCCAATTTGTTGACACAGAGCAGTTTGGCGGATGCAGTGGCGTGGGGCGCGGGCACGCTGTTTACGATGGTCGCGCTGGTGGGCGTGCAGGGGTTGACGTACTACATCGCCGTGCGTGTGATTGACATCCGCGAGGATATGAAAAAACGACAGGCGAATCAGAAAGCGCAGGTCACAAGGGCGCGCAATCGGGTGTCACTGCCCGCCCCGAGGCGGGTGGGTATCAGTGCGCCGCATGTGGAGCAGCGGGCGGCTTACGCCATCGTGAAGGTGATCGATAACACGCTCAAGCCGATCAAGCTGACGGGTGGACGGTATCAATGCCCGGCGTGCGGCAAAGAAATGACGCGGCAGGGGTGGGGTAAACCGCATGGTTGCCGCGTGATCGATCAGGTTGCCGGTCGGGTTGACGATGGTGGACGCGGGGTTGCGCCAGTTGACGAACGGTTGCGTGTCAACTGGTCAACCAATAGTCAACCACCGGAAACCGATGTCTACCTGACGACAACCGATGAAGAAACTAAACCATCGGAGGCGCGGCAATGAACGTCGTGTCTGTCTTTTCGGGTATCGAGGGGATTGGGTTAGCACTGGAACGCGCGGGCGCAACTATCGTTGCGCAAGTTGAAAAGAACCGTTTTCGACGCACCGTACTTGAGCATCACTATCCGCACGTGTTGCGGTTAACGGACGCATATGACGCAGGAAAACAAACCCTCCCAGACGCCGATCTTGTTTGCGGCGGAAGTCCTTGTCAAGACCTCTCAACTGCCGGAAAGCGCGCAGGCTTGGCTGGAGAGCAATCTCGTCTCTGGTATGAGTTCCATCGCATCGTTATGGAGCTTAAACCCCGATGGATTTTATTTGAGAACGTCCCCGGCTTACTCAGCTCCAATGACCGGAAAGACTTTGCGATCGTTCTTGCGGGACTTACCGGAGTCGTACCAGGTATACCTGCAAAAGGATGGCGAAACGCCGGATTTGCGCGTGGGCGATCCGGCTTCTACAGCGTGGCTTGGCGGAGTTTGGACGCTCAATATTTCGACGTCCCACAGCGCCGCGCGCGTGTCTTCGTTGTTGGCTATCTTGGAGACGGACGTGCTGCCGAAGTACTTTTTGAGCGCGAAAGCGGCAAGGGGCATATTGCTCCGCGCCAAAAAACGTGGGAAAACACTGCCTCCCCCCTTAGAGCAGTCCCTCCAAGCCGTCGTGATGGCGGCAGTTCTCCAGCACCGGGCGAATTCGTTGTACACGCCCCCCTTGTCGCGGGAACGCTGGCAGGCAGCGGCGCTGGAACAATGCGTCCTGCGGGTCAGGCGAACGAAACCGACATGCTGATCGCCGTGAATCAATCGTATGGCGGCTGGTCAATTACAGAGTTTGGCGTGCGCCGTTTCACGCCGCTTGAATGTGAGCGACTGCAAGGTTTCCCCGACAACTGGACGAATGTAGGCATAAGTGACAGCGCGCGCTACAGAGCGTTGGGCGACTCGGTTGCCGTGCCGTGTGTGCAGTGGATAGCCGAGCGGATCATGGCGGTGACGCCGTGAAATCATGTGTGAAATGCGACGAGCCAAGAATGATCAACGCGGCAGGCAAATTGATGACGCTGTGTGTTGAGCATCAGATCGCGTATTGGCGTGCGCGCAAACCGAAAGGCGAGAACGCGCTGCCGATGCGTGAGAAACTGAAGCGAGCGCCATCCCCGAAGCACCAGGCGTTTGTGTTGATTGACAGCGAGGCGGGTGAAATATGGCGCGTGACAGCCGTCCGCGAACACATCGAACGCGATGCTGAAAAGCTCAATCAGCATATACTGCCGATCCTCAAACGAGGTGGCGCGCGGATCGTAACGATCAAGGAGCGGGCGCGCAAACCGAAAGGTGAGAACGCGCTGCCGATTCGTGAGGAACTGAAGCGAGCGCCATCCCCGCAGCACCAGGAGTTTGTGTTGATTGACAGCGAGGCGGGTGAAATATGGCGCGTGACAGCCGTCTGCGAACACATCGAACGCGATGCTGAAAAGCTCAATCAGTATATGCTGCCGATCCTCAAACGGGGTGGCGCGCGGATCGTAACGATCAAGGAGCGGGCGTGATGGGAACGACAACCATCAGTTGGGCGAGCAAAACGCTCAATTACTATTCGTGGAATTGCAATCTGGTCTCGCCGGGCTGCGCGCACTGTTACGCGAAGGCAATGGCAACCGAGAAGGGTCTGTCTTTCGACGGCGCGCCGCGCTGGCGTGATAGCGCATACCGCGAATACAAAGCGCTGAAGGCGGGCGATGTGGCGTTCGTCAATTCGATGAGCGATACGTTTCACGAGGCGGTACCAGTGGCATGGCTGCACCGTATTTTCCAATATGCTCGGATGCGACCGGACGTGAAGTTCCTGCTGTTGACGAAGCGCATCGAGCGGGTGGTGTATCTCGCGCCATATCTGGATTGGTCGCCGAATGTGTGGATCGGGACAAGTGTTGAAAGTGTCGATTACGCATGGCGGCTTGATTGGCTGCGGCGCGTGCCGAGCGCTGGACGGTTCGTGTCGTTTGAGCCGCTCTTGGAAAGTGTGGGCACGGTCGATCTCACCGGGATCGATTGGGCGATTGTGGGTGGCGAGAGCGGCGATAAGCGGCGCGCGTTCGATCCTGAATGGGCGCGGGAAATTCGCCAGCAGTGCCGCCTGTTCAACGCCGCGTTTTTCTACAAGCAGGGGAGTCGTTTGCGTCCAGGCAAAGATGATCTACTGGATGGGCAGGAATGGAAGGAAGTGCCGCCCGCGCTGCGCGGACGCATGATCACCGTGATGACAGGTCGCGTCGGTGTGAAGGACAAGGACGCACTGGACATTACGGTGATGAGCGCCAACACGCCGGAGGGCAAATTGTTCGCGCCGACGTGGGAGATGGTAAACGGCGTGAAGGACGGCACTCTGACGCACGCGGCGTATACCGTGTCGTATTTGACGCTCCTGCGTGACCGCTATCAACGAGACGCAGCGGCGTTTCATCGGCTGCTGGAGCGGGATCGGATCGTGCTGACGTGTTACTGCGCGACGGGGGCGTTTTGTCACCGCCATATCGCGCTCGATGTGATCCGAAAGATCGCCGCTCAGCGCAAGATTATCGTCGTCGGCGTCGGGGAAGTCAAAGCGTCAGCAACGAACGTTGAACAACCGACGTTGTTCGATCTGCCGCCGGAAAAGCGGGTGATTTATGGGTAAAAACGTGCGACCGCTGCAACTTCCTTTGATCACGCTGTATGACGAGCGCGCGCGGCACATTGAAAAGCTGCTGCGGCGCATGAAGTTCGATGATGCGCTTATCAGCCGCCGCGGGTGGTATGACAAATGGCGGGTTGAGTACCTTCATTTAGATGAAGGACTGCCGCATTATCGCGTATTTTGTCATGAGCAACTGCTCGGCGTGGCGCGCATTCATTCGACATCGGATTTTGCGTATCGGGACGGGCAAGTGGCGGCGTATCTGACGGCGGTAGGCTTCACCGCCACAAACACGCGCCTGGCGCGTTATGGCGCGCAAACGCTGCCCGACGCAGATGTCAATGACGTGCCATATTTATTCTGGTGGGACGGAATCACCGCGAAAAAGCATCGTCCGAGGCGCACGGAAAAGCCTCGATCCAGATCGCATATCATGAATGTGTAGCGGTCACCCAGCCGTTACCCTTTTCCCCCAGACGGGGATGGCGAGAGCGGCAAACTCTCGCCATCCCCTGACGCCACAGAAGTCCGCCGCGTGATGCGGTAGAGTCCCTACAGTATCACACGGCTCGATCAAAGGAGTAGCGCTTTTGATTCTCGCAGACATTTCTAATCATCGTCCGCTCTCAACGCTGGTTGAGTGGATGGACAATTATAATTCTAATGATGTGGCGATCATTGCGCGCAGCATTCGCCGCTTTGGGTTCAACGCAGCTTTGCGCGTGTGGCATCAGCAGATCGTCATGGCGGGCAACCATACGCTCAAGGCACTGCGCCTGATCCAAGAGCAGGGTAAAAAAGAAGAATGGGATCATGCCTTCCCGCCCGCCAACGTGATCGAGCGCGACGGCGAGTGGTATGTGTTGTGCGTTGATATGTCGCACCTGAACGAGATCGAGGCGCGCGCTTTCGCCATCGCAGACAACCAACTCGCACGGCAGGCGGTCGTTGACGAAGGTCGGATGTCCGAGTACCTGCGTGAGATCGCAGATGCTGAAAAAACAATGCTTGAGGCGACCGGATTTAGCGAACTGGAGATGAAACGCATGATCAACCGTCATGCGGCAGCGGTCGCCGCACTGGAAGACAAGGGCGCGCAGACATCACGCGGTGAAGCGCTGCGCGATGAATGGAACACAGTGAGTGGTCAACTGTGGATCATTGCGTCAATCACTGGGCGCGGTGAGCATCGACTGTTATGCGGCGACAGCACGAACAAAGACGACGTGGTGCGCGTGATGAATAGTCAGCGCGCAGTACTCTTCGCAACCGATCCGCCATATCTGACCGGATACAATGGCGAAAGGCACCCGGATGATTGGAATAAACAGGATAAAAGCGAGTCACACGAAGACTGGGATGACCCGGCGCAAGGTGAAGCATTCTATGAGGCGTTTGTAAAGATGGCGGTTGAGTATGCGGTCATGCCGGACGCGGCGTGGTACTGCTGGCACGCCAGTAGCAATCAGGCAATGGTGGAGCGGGTGTGGGATCGGTTTGGCGCGTTCGTGCATCAACAGATCATTTGGGTAAAAGATCAAGCTTCCTTTACGCGCTCATGGTATATGTGGCAGCACGAGGCGTGTTTTTTCGGCTGGATTAAGGGCAAAAAACCCAAACGCATCCTTGAAACATATCCGTCAACGGTGTGGAACGCCGATACGGTCCCACAGCACATACGCACGGATCATGCGACGCAAAAACCAGTCGAGTTATTTACGAGACCGATTGAGCAACATACCGAGCGTGGCGATATCTGTTACGAGCCGTTCGCTGGCAGCGGCACGCAGTTTGTCGCCGCCGAAAAGAGTGCCCGTCTATGCTATGGCATTGAAAAGGAGACGATTTACGTGGCTTTGATCTTGCAGCGCCTCGCGGATATGGGCTTGTTGCCGCGTCTCGTTGAGGACGCTTGACACCTGTCAATCTGTGCTAGGATCAAATTGTAACGGTATCTGGCGCTTCAACCCCTTGCTGCGCATCAACGGGTGCAAAAGATCATCCCTGCCTCGCCGCGTAGGACAAAACTATATTGGCTGGACGTAGCTCTAAACTAACCCCTGAACTCCAAAAGGACTTGTGTGACAACCTGAAAGCGGGCGTTGTCGTCCGTGATGCGTGCGCGCAGGTCGGCATTGGAGAGTCCACGTATTACGCGTGGTTGACCAAGAGCGGCAAGCTATACGTAGAGTTTCAGGAGGCGGTCAGGCGCGCGCAAAGTTCGGCGCGGGTATCAGCAACGCTGGCGCTGCGCAGTGGAATGCTCGCATCGCAGACCGTCATTGAAGCAACGGAGATATTTACCGAAACGCGGCTGCGTAAAATGACGGATGGCAGCGAAGAACCTTATACGTATGAGAAAAAGACGACGCGCAAATCGACGACTAAGCATCCGTCGGATTGGCGCGCTGCGCTGGAATACCTGAAACGCCGCGACCCTGAGCACTGGTCAGATCGGGTGAAGGTTGAGGATTGGCACGATTTGGCAATTGGGTACATCCGCGCGGGCGAAGTCAGCTTTGACGCATTAAAAGAGGAATACGGACAAGACCTTGCTACCAAACTCTTTACGGCAGCAGGCGTACCTGCAACGACTTGAGCGCGCCAAACAAAAGACACGCATGACGGCAGTGAGCGGCGCGCCGGGCGCGCCGCGCTATGTGCCGCACGGCAGCAACCTCGAAGCGTTCACCTCAACGGCGGCGGAAGTGTTGCTGTCAGGCGCGGCGGGAACTGGCAAGAGCCGTGCGTGGCTTGAAAAACTGCACTACTGCGCGCAGATGCATCCGGGTATGCGCGGCTTGATCGTCCGCAAAACCAAGAACAGTCTCGCGGAGTCCGGCTTATACACGTTCGAGGAGCATGTGCTCGGTCGCGGGCATATGGTATTGCAGACGGGCGGGCTGCGGCGCAATCGCCAAAAGTATGTCTATCCGAATGGCAGCGAGATCGTGGTCAGCGGCATGGACAACCCGATTGCGGTTCGATCCGCAGAGTACGACATCATTTTTGTACAGGAAGCAATCGAACTGAGTGAAGGCGAGTGGGAAGAACTAACCGGACGCCTTCGCAATGGAAAAATGCCGTATCAGCAGATTGGCGCGGATACGAACCCGTCGTTTCCGCAGCATTGGCTGAAACGACGGGCTGATCATGGGTTGGTGGAGATGATCTTTTGCCGCCACGAAGATAACCCGCGCCTGTTCGACCACGAAACGAAGGAATGGACAGACGAGGGTAATTCGTATGTTGCGCGCCTGGATCGCCTGACGGGCGTGCGCAAGCTGCGGCTGCGCTATGGGCAGTGGGTGCAGGCGGAGGGGGCGGTGTATGACGAATTCGACGAGTCGATCCATGTGATCGCGCCGGTCGACATACCCGAGCAATGGCGGCGTTTCAGGGTGGTAGACTTCGGATATACCAATCCGTTTACCTGCCAATGGTGGGCGGCAGATGATGACGGACGGTTGTATCTGTACCGCGAAATCTACAGAAGCGGCGTGTTGGTTGAGGATCACGCACGAACGATCAACAACCTGTCCGCGGGCGAACGGATTGACATGACAATCGCAGATCATGACGCAGAGGATCGAGCGACACTGGAGCGGCATGGCATCAGTACGGTCGCCGCGCACAAAGATGTGACGCCTGGTATTCAGGCGGTACAGGCGCGATTGCGAAAAGCGGGAGACGGAAAGCCGCGTCTGTTTTTGATGCGCGACGCGCTGGTTGGACGCGATATCGAGTTGTATGAGGCGGGCAAGCCCACCAGCGCGCTGGATGAAATGCCAGGCTATATGTGGCAAAAGACGACGGACGGCAAGCCGAACAAAGAGCAGCCGCTCAAAATCGACGATCACGGGATGGACGCGCTGCGGTACATGGTCGCGCAGATGGACTTAATCAGCAGCGAATGGGGGTTCGACTTAGCATGAGCATGATTTTCGGCGGCGATACCAAAACGACTTATGCGATCAAAAGTGCTATGCAGCAGTATGTCGCCGCAAATCGCATCGATGCGACGAGCCATGAATTAACGCAACTGTATGCAACGTCAGTGACGTTGGGACAGGTGGCGGATTTTCGCGGCAATATGATCGCGCAAATTCCGATGCGCGTGAAGATCAACGGAAAGATCGTTGACGAGAAAAATCCAATCTATTCGATCTTCCGACGCGGCGCTGGTTACAGCGATCTCGCTAAGCGCACCGAGATCACGATGATATTCTGGGGTCGTAACCTGCTGTGGAAAGATCGCAACGCTTTTAACGTGCCGCGCAAGCTGACGTGGATCAATCCGAATATCTACATGCTTGATGTGTATTCGATGCACGGGCTGCGCGGCTTTCGACTGATGCAGGCGCGGGGATACAGCAACGATCTGCCGGATGAACGCTACATTGATCTTGAGGATGCGGTGTATGTGCATGGCATTGATTTCGACGACGACTTCGACGGCGTGGGCGAGGCGGAGCGCGCGTTTCTAGAGGCGTCGGTCGAACCGGAGCGGGCGCAAACGCTGATCAGCACGTTCAGGAATATGGGCATTCCTGCCGGGATTGTGCAGCCGACAGAGGGCGGCGGCGACATGAAGCCCGAAGAGCGAAGTGGACTGGCGGGTATGCTGCGGCGCGTGACTGAAGGCGCACAGAATGCGGGGCGCACGATTGTGTCGGCGCGACGCTATGAATGGCGACAAATGCAATCGGCGCTGAAAGACATGGATTTATCACCGATTGCAAGAGAGGCGCGCGAGTCGATTTGTTTTGCGCTGGGCGTGCCGATGAGCCTGATCCAATCGAACTCATCGAGCTATGCGGAACTGGAAGGATTGCGCCGCGTGTGGGCGCACGCATGGCTCGTGCCGCGCGCGGAATGGTACGCGCAAGAACTGACCGAGCAGCTGGGGCGCGACCCGTACCTGATCCGTGCGGTAGGCGGGGATATCGTGATCGAACCTGATCTTGATGCGGTACCGTTTTTAAAAGAGGACGCTGCGAGCCGCGTGAACGTGGTGAATTCGAAGGTGATGGGCGGCTTGATGAGCCTGTACGATGCGCAGGTTGCGGCAGGCGAGAAGCCGCGCGACGAATTCCGCGATTTGTACAATGTGCCTGGCATCGGCGTGCTTCCGGCGGCGGAGGTGAAAAATGTGTGGCGTGAAAAAATCCTCCCTACGCCGCCATCGTCATTTGGCGCACTGCTCGGATCAACATCCAGCGCGCCGCCGCAAGTGGATGATGCGCCGCGCGTGCTGCCTGATCAACCAAAAGATGTTGAGGCGGCACTGGGTGTGCCCGCGCCGCAAAAGGCGGTCAGTAAAGCCGCGTATGTGACAATTCCACTGGCGGATCACGATGATCTGCTGGTGGCGCAGTACAAGCTGCGCCGTGCGCTGGAAGGCGTTGACGGGGTGGAATGGCAATCCCCGGCAACATTCCATATCACGCTGGTGTACAGCGAGTATGTGCCGGACGTGATGCTGCAATCGGTGATCGCCGCGCTGCGGACACAGCCCGCCCTGCTGCAATGCGATATTGAAGGCGGGGCGCTGGGTGTGTTCGAAAGCGGCGACGAACGCGCGTTGTGCGTACAGGTGCATGTAGGCGACGAGGTGCGCGCGCTACAAGCGGCGGTGTATGCGGCGTTCGATGAGCGCCATGTGCCGTTATCGGCGTACAGCGAGGCGGCGGCATGGAAGCCGCATATCACGCTGGCATATTTTCCAAGAGAGATTGATGTGCCGGACGTGCGCGTTGGGCTGCACGCGCACGTGAGCAAAATCCAGATCAGCCGCGCGGATCATGAGCACGTTGCCACCATGACACTGGCGCGGCGGCTGGGCGATCTGGTGGTGAAGTCAAAAATCCCGGACGCGCAGCGCAAAGAACTTACCGACTGGCGGCGCATCGTTGCGCGCAAAAGCGCGGCATACGCATTCGAGACGGTTGAATTGCCCGGCATGGTTGCGGCGATGATCCGCATGGCGCTAGAGGATGGTGAGCCGCCTGGCGATGTGTTCGACGAGGCGGAGGCATGGCTTGCAGGTTTTGGCGTCAAGTCGTATGAGGATACGAGCGCCGCGTTCGTGCAAGAGATGATTCGGATCATCGGTGAAGGGCAGCGCAGCGAGGTGAGCCGCCAGAAATTTGGCGGACAGATGCGCAGTGCGCTGCGGCGGTATGGATTGATCGCGTTCTCGGACGGACGTGCGGCAGAGGGCGGGGATATTGAGTCGATCAGCATTGATGAGTTGAAGGTGTTTCGCGCGTGGCAGGCGGAAACGTCCGCGTTTATCACGGGCTTCGGCGCGGAAATCTTCACAGAGGGCGGGATCGACGAGGCAGAGATCGCCATTCGCGCGGATATGTGGGCGGACAAGTCGCTGCGGGATGTGCGGAATCGTGGTGCGGCGCTGGTCGCACCGAAGAAGCTGAAACGATGGAAACGAAACCCCGCGAAAGATTCATGCGACGATTGTTTGGCGCGCGATGGACAGGTGATGACGTTCGAGGAATGGGAACAGATCGGACTGCCGGGTGATCAACGGCTCGCGTGTCATGGTTTCTTTTGCGGCTGCACTTTGGAGGATGCGTAGAGATGACACGCGAACAGTGGAACATGATGTCGCCAACGCAGCAGTTCGATTACGTGCGGTTGCTCGAACTGATGGTTGACGAGCCTACCATCGATCAAACCGCAGAGATGGCGATGCTGGCTGAGCCGCCGTTCGACGAAGCGGATACGGCAAAATTCGAGGCACTGTGATCCAGTTTAGCACCGACAGCGGACTATCGCGGCAAACGTTTGCAGATTTGAAATATGCGGTGAAGTTTGCGCCGCGCACATTGCGAACCATCGTCAACAAATCAATCTTGCCGCGCTCGCGCGCGCGCTTGTTGAAAGTGTTAGCGACTGAAGCGGGACCGGTCAGTCGTCCGTTTGAGTTTGCGACAGCCAGGTCGAGGGCGTGGTATTTCGCCAACAAGAAAGCGCCATACCGCCGCACAGGACGGATGATTAAAAGTTGGAAAGTGATGATGCGGCAGTTTCAAGGTAATGCGTTCGGTATCGTGGCAGAGAACGATGCGCCAGGCGCGCAGTACGTTTTTGGACCTCGACAAGTGCCGGGTCATTTCTATACCGGATGGGCAGATGCCGACATTGCTGTGAACGATGAAGCGGCACGGCTTGATGATGAGGTGATCACGGCGGCGCTGACGGTCATTGATGCGGGAACTTTGAAGCGGCTTGGCTTGGGGACGGCGGCGGCGGTGTTGGGGCGGCGCGCGGGGTTGTGAGCCGCGACAATCGCTGGCGGGGTGAGGGCAGTTGACAAATCAAAAAACGGATGAATTATGAGTACGACCGCGCACGGAAACGTTCTGTTGGACGCAAAAACACAAGCCTTGTGGCAGGAAACTTACGACGCGGCTTTTGCCGACACGAACGACGAGCGGCTTGCTGAACTCGCGGCGTGGGGCGCTATTCGCCGCCGCTATGTAATGCGGCTGCTCGGTCGCAAAAGCACGGCGGGCAATCCCATCGTCACAGGATGGGCGATGCTGTTCACGGATGCAGGCGCGCGGGATGTCGATAACCAGTATTTCGACGCCGCGACCGACACGCTGCTTGATTTTTACGGGGGCGCGCCGCTGTGGTACGAGCACGGTCAGGACGCCACGTATGGTATTGCGCCGATTGGACGACGAGTCAACGCAAGGGTGTATCGGCGCGGCGTCGTCCTCGAACACGAACTACTTCCGGATCATCCGCTTTTCGAGCGCACGATGCGCGAAATCGAGGCGGGTGATCTGACGTACAGCACGGACACGCTCTCGCACTATGCACGCGAAGGATACGACGATGAATCGGGGTATCTGCGTGTGTGGTTTGCGGCGGGGTGCTCTGTCACTCGAAACCCGGCTGAACCTGCGCTCGGCGCGGTGACAGGAGGGGAATTTATCACGGCGATGAAACGTGCGACGGCTGAGGCGCGGGAGGCGCAAGGCGGCACGATCAACGATGGATCGGCAAACAAGACTATGGAGACCTCTCGCATGAAAGAGAAATTGTTAAAGCAGTTGGCGGTATTCTTTGGCGTCGATGCGACGCTGGCAGCCGTCAAGATGGCAACGGAAGATGTGATCGCCGCGATGACGGAGGAAGACACCGACGAAGAAGGCGCGGGCGAAGCCAAAGATGGAGTGCCGGATATGGCACAGCTTCGCGCGGCACTGCAACTGCCGGAAGACGCGGATGCAACGGCGATCCGCGAGGCATTGATGGCGTTGATCGCCACAATGGAAGCGCCTGTTGATGCTGCGCCCGTCGTTGAAGGCGGGATGTCGGCGGCGAAGATGGCGCGCTTGAACTATGGCGCGTTGGGTGCGGCGTGGTCGGATGCGACGAAATCTGCGCCCGCGTTGGGTGGCGCGCCGTCGCTGACCAAGAAGCACGATGCGCCGGGCAAGAGCCGCACGTATGGCGGTGGTGCGTTCGGCGGCACTGGCAAATCCAGCAAGCCGAGCCTGATCAAGATGATCAACGACATTACATCGGGTAAGGCGGCGTCGAGCCAGATCGGTTCAACGGGCGGATACATCCTCAACATGGACGTGTCAGATCAGATCATCCCCGAATTGTTGGAGAAAAACTGGCTGATGGAGGCAGGCGTGACGCAGTATCCGATGGACGGGACGGCGGCGCTGACCATACCAAAGGATGAGGGCGGCGAAGAAGCGTACTGGGTGGGTGAAGCACAGGAAGTCGGCGAGACCGAACCGTCATTTGGCGCGATCACGCTGATGCCAAAGGCGGTTGCCGCGCGCATTCCGATCCCCAACCAACTCCTGAATAACAGCCGAATCAACTACGAAGCGCATGTACGCGAAAAAATCGTGTATCGCATCAATCGCGCGATTGAAAACGCGGCGCTGTTTGGCACGGGCGGCGTAGTGGCAGGCAGCACGGGCGCGCAGCCGCGCGGGTTGGTCAACACAACCGGAGTGACGATTACGTCGCTTGGAACGAACGGGGCGCAGCCCACGTTGGAAGATTTGACGGCGGCAGAGCTCCGTTTACAAGAGTCGAGCGTTGAAGCGTCCGAGAGTTGGCGATGGGTGTTTTCGCCGCGCACAAAAAAGACGTTCACCGATTTGACGGACCTGGACGGCAATCCGCTGCTGCGCCAAACATGGCGCGACGGCGCACCTTCAACCCTGATCGGCTATCCGTATCAGGCGACAACGCTCGTGCCGAACAATTTAACGGTCGGTACGAACGCCGATTGCTCCTACATCTTCCTGGGTGAGTGGAAACATTTTGCAATCGGCATCAGTAATCAGATCGAAATTGCGGTCAACCCGTATCGTCTGATGCATCAGTTGATGACCGAGATCATCGCGTACACCTACGTTGATGTCGCGGTTTTGCAACCGAGCGCATTCGAGGTGTTAACGGGCGTGCGCCCGTAAGTCTGTCGGGTTCTAGACTGACACAAACAAACGCGTTTTAGCAGGGGCGCATGACCGCGCTAAAGCACGGTGTCCCCTGCCGTTCATTTCGATAGAAAGGTGCAAGTATGTTCAGCATGTTGGCAGCACAATTACGAGTGTCCGCTACAATCCGCGCGGCGGCATATACGACGGCGAACGCCGCGACGTTGGACGGGACTTCAGTAGATATTGGCGAGCTTGAGGGGTCGTTGATCCTTGTGGTAGATGCGGCGCTGGCGTCGACGGGTGAAAGCATGGCGTTCGCTGTGCAGCACAGCTATGACGGCACAACGTGGGCGGCGGTTCCGGCGGCAGCGCTGGTCAACGCCGAAACAGGCGTCGCCACAACGATCACGGTCAACACGGCGTCGGTCGCGGTGAATGATCGGGTGGCGCTTAAGCGCGACTTGCTGCGCCGCTTTGTGCGCGTGCAGGGGACAGCAACGGGCAACGGGACGCCCGCGTATGCTATCGCTGCTTACATCGCCGGATTGAGAAAGTACGCCTCTTAGGGAGGGTGTGATGCCTTTTAAGAATCCGGGTGTGTATGTCAAAGATCAAGATGGTTTCACGCCGCCTGATTTCGGCGGCGCGGTTGCGGTAAAATACATGGCGATTACGTTTGCGACCATGACCGCCGTTACGCTGTTCACGCTGCCGAAAGGCGCGGTGATCGTCGGGTGGTTGGTGAACATCACCACGGCGTTCAACGGCACGGGTGCTGACGTGCTTGACATCGGGCTCGCTGGAACTGCAAACGCGTACGCCAATGATTTGGATTTGACGAGCGCCGCGCAGCTTGTGACCGGGTTCGATCCTAGCGCGATGTTCATCGCGCTGACCGCCGATACCGCGATACAGGCGACGTATGTCAATGTTGCTGCCGATGCGTCGGCGGGCGCGGCAACCGTGTGCGTGTCGTATATATTGCGCTAAGGACAAGAGCCATGAGCGTTATGGGCACGATCCGGTATGCCACGCTCGCGCAGGCGCGCGCAGAAATTAAACAAGAGATCGGCAAAGACGTAGGCGGTGACAATGACGCCTACGTCTTCGAGTCGCTGCGGTTTGTGTCGTCGCGGATCGATCAAATAAAGGCGATGACGTTTGCGCCTCATATCGGGATTCAGTATCTCGATGGACGCGGGTGGCACATTGATGCGCTGTATCGCTCGATTGATCTGCCGGAACCGTTTTTGAAAGTGACGGGTGTGACGGTTGGCGGCGTCGTATGGGTGAGCGAAACGGACTTTGTGCCCAATCCCAAGAATCGGACGCCGATATATGGACTGCGGATACCGGGCTGGGCGGGAAAATCGTGGACAGCGGGCGACGACTGGATCGATTCGATTGCGATCACGGGGATACGCGGCTGGCATCGGGATTATGCGAATGCGTGGATTCCGTCGGGCGATAGTGTTCAAAACGCGGGCGGGATCAGCGCGAGCGCGACGAGCATCACCGTAGCGGATGCGGCGCGTTTTTCACCGGGTCAACTGTGCAAAATTGGCACAGTTGACGATTGGCGAGAGTTGACGGCGATCAATACGACGACCGATGTACTGACGGTGCGCACGCACGCACGCGGGAGTACATCGGTGGTGCAGGCACAAGGAGCGGCGATCAGCGTGTATCAAGCTGATCCGGTTATTCAGCGCGCCGCGCTGCGGTGGGCGGGGTATCTGTACAAGCGGCGCGGGGCGTTCAATACGGTACAGGTCGAACTGGACGCGGTTGCTGGTCGCACGCTGACGGATTTTCCGCCGGACGCGCCGCAAGAAGTGACGAACATCCTTGACGAGATCGCGGTGTGGCAGCCGATCGAGGGCGTGTGATGGGCTATCTTGAGGTAGCATCGGAGCGGATCGCGGCGTTGTGGATAGCATTTACCGCAACGCTTGATCTTGATCCACCGTTGGTGGCAGTGTCGCGGTATATCAGCGCGAATATCGAGCCGCCGTACCTGTGGATTTATCCAGGCGCGGTTGGCTTTGAAGTCATCAGTGTGCAGAGCAGTCAGCGCGTGCATTCGGTCATTGCGCGCGTCGTGCTGGCAAAGACGCAATCGGGGTATGATGGCGAATACGAGCAAAAGCTGTGGACGGTCGTCCCCGACGCGGCGGATTATTTCGAGGCACGCAAGCAGTTGATCAGTGCGGCGGGACAAGGCGCGCCGTCGTCGATTAATCCAAGCCGCACCAGCATTGAGTCAATCACGCCATTCGGCGCGTTTACGTCATCAGACATGATTGGCTTTGAAGTCGTACATAATTTGTATTTTGTGCGACGCACGCCGCTTATTGGACGCAGTTAGAACGAGGGAGGCTAGAGCATGCCAGCAGTAGCAACTAATGGTATGGTGGCAGGGATTTACAACGGGTGGCTGCACAAACGCGACAGCAACGGCTACCCGAAAGGCACGGCTGCCGATCCGAACGTCGTCGCTAACGGATCGGTACTTGCGCCGTATCGACTCAAATATCCGATTTCATTCACGCCACCCGCGCCTTCGCGCCGACTGGCAACCCGCGTTGGCGGCATGGCTGTGCGCGGACAACTCGATCTGGGTGTGTCGTCACTTGGCACGATGCAAATGGAAATGGACAGTTTCGACGAGACCTTTCATGGGTTGATCAGTAATACGGCGGCAGATGTATCGACCGTGAGCGAGTGGGCGATGACCAGTCCGAATGTGAAAGAAGCAACGCTGTCTAAATTCATTTTGGGGTTGACGACCGGGTATCTGACGGAAGCGGGCAACGCCGAATTTCTCACGATCATTTTTCACAATGTGCAGATTCGCCCGATCATGATCGGCGGCTCACAAGGTGACGGCGTGAACCCCAACCCGCTGCAATACGAGATTGTGCCGGACACGTCATCGCGGACAGGGATCGGACGCCTGTACAGCGGAACCGGGTTGAGCGTGGCAGAAAACAGCGACATCGCCATGATGATTCGCTACTCGAAAGAGATCGTAGTGACGACGTTTGTCAAAGATGGCACAGCATCAACGTTTACGCTGCCCTATCTGCCGACAACCAGCGATGCAACGGGCGCGGCGTCGAACAGCATCACCAACAACGGGGTGACGCAGGCGGTGACGAGCGTGAACACAGCAACCGGGCTTGTCACACTGACGACGGCGGGCACGGCTGGACACATCGTTGTTGCGGCAACGCCAACCGAATGGGTGGCTCTCTGATGGCGCTGATTAACGATCCGCGTATCGGGACATGGGAAGCGCTGCCGGAACAGACGGTGAGCGGCGCGGCGCGGCAGGCGGGCGCGCCGCTTCAACATGTGTTTGGCGGCTATGTGATCGCGCTGGATGTGTTCATGACCGCTGTGGGGTGGATTGCGTGCCATGAATTAAGCGCGCTCATTTGGGCGGCTCATGACGATCTGCGCGCGGATACGAAGCGCGTCGGAAAGCCGCCCAGGAAAATCGTCGATACTGCGGATCAGGACGTGACCGCAGAGGAAAATAAAGATGACCTATCTCAAGTCGCTGGCGAATAAGTACGAGGCACTGGACGGACAGATCATCTTCTGGATGCTGCCGTACCAATCGCTGCGGTATCAGGTGGCGCGGGACGCACTTGATCAGATCGTGCCCCAGTTCAAGTGGGTAAACGCGAAAGAGAGCACCGAAACGTTCGGTGAACCTGCGGAGTGGAAAGCGGCGCAAATACGCGCGGCGCAAACCAGGCAAACCGCGATGACGGATTGGCAGCGCGTGGATTTGTGGGACACGTATCATCGCGTGTTCACTTATTTCGAAGGCTTGGTCATTGATATTGAGTTCGCGTTAGCAGATGACGCGATGGCAGAATATCGAGCCTTGCAAATGTACTGGCAGTTACGCGGCGCGGGGGTCAGCGGAAATTGGCTGAATTTCGTTGATCTGATGGGCAGCCGCGCGATCACGCTGTTTTATGACGCGTATGACGCGACGCGCGACAAATCGATGACGCTTGCGCCAGAAGATAGCGCGCCGATCAACGGGGATACGGACCCGGAAGCGGGCGGCGGCGAGACCTCTACCTAACTGCGTATCACGCGCATCTCGCCGCCGTCGTTGACAGCGTGGAAAAAGCGGAGCAGCAAAAAGATCACCTGATGCTTTTCCCGCCGCCACCACATACTTATACGTATCATTTCGAATACCTGGCACTGGCGGATCAGATTGAAAAGGCGACCGGAAAGCCGATTTTGAATCCGCGCCTGATCAATGCGGAGTCGCTGGAAGTCTACGATCTGCAATTTCGCAGCGACCTTGAACAGTATCGTCGAGAAATTCAATATCGGCGCGACGTGAAGAGACGTCCGTCACACATGAGGTAGCGCGTCATCGTGGATCGCATTGCACGGACGATATTAGCAATTACTACAGACCAAAACAGCATCAACAATACGCTGCAGCAGATCGAGCGCGTTGAGCGTGGTTCGATTGCGCTCGACAGCTCGTTCGCCGATCTCGGAGATGCTATTGGCTTTGAGTCGATCTCACGACGTTTTGACAGTATTCACCGCGAGATCGAAGACCAGCAGTTCGACCTCGAAACGCTGCGGAGGGAGTGGGATGATGTCACCGAAGCCGCTGACCGCGCGGCACAAGCGCAGCAAAAAGCGGCGTTAGATACGAGCAACATCCTGCCGTTTGGTGATGAGACCGCCGCTCAACCGGCGCGGAGCAGTAGGGTTTCGTTGCCTGCCGCAACCCGCGGAAATATCGACGCGGGCAGCATCGGCGCGGTGACGGGGCAGCTGTTGAGCGGGTTGGGGGCAGGGGAGGCGGCAAACGCGGCGGGGTTGATCGGTGATGTAGCGGAAGCCTTCGAGACACTCAGTCCGGCGGCGCTGGGTGTGACGGGTGTGTTGGGGATTGCGACGATTGCATTCGCGGCTATATCGGCAGAATTAGAAAAGAATGCGCGGCTTGCGGAAGCCTATTTTAAGCGCCAGTCCGAGTTGGCGGCGGTGCTGGAGAGCGGGGTGGACTCCAGTGCGATCCGTGAAAATATTGACGCACGTGAGGAAGAATACCGCGTGATTGAACGCCAGATCGCGCAGTATCAGCCGCTGGTGGATTCTCTTGAACAAGTCACGCGGGGGCAAGGCGACTACCTGAGTTTTTTCAGACAGCTTGAAGCGGGAACGGACGACCAAGTTAAGACCGTCGGGGCGCTGCTAGCCGAGTACGAACGCCTTACGACGGAGTCGAACAATCTTAGCAATGCGCTAGACGATCTATACCTGTCGTTGGGTTCGACCGAGGTTGCGGCGGCGGACGCGACAGCGGCGAACCGCGAACGGGCGGCGGCGCTACAAGCGGCAGCCGATCAAGAGATTGCCTACGCAAACCTGATCGCAACGGGCACGTCGGAAGCGGTGCAAGGACGGATTGATGCGATCCAGCGCGAATTGGAGGCACTGTATCCGCTCAGCCAGGAACTGCAATCGCTGCAAACCGCGTATGGCGGATACGAGGACGCGCTGGCAGAAAACGCCGCGCGTATCGATCAGCTAACCGCCGAAAATGCCACCTTGCAATTGAGCGTGCAGCCGCTCATTGAACAACGCGAGACGGAAGCGGAGGTGACTGAAACCCTTCGCGGTATTGTCGCCAATTTTGGCGAGTCAATCATTATTGCAGGTGAGGCGGTCGGCGGGGTGGTTGGCGACCTGCTCGCGCAGGCGCGCGAAATCCGCGAGGCGTTCAAAGCGGATGCGTATCAAGCCTATTTCGACGCGATCACGGTGACGATTGACGCGCAAGCGGAGTTGGCAGCGGCACAGCGCGACTATAACGAGGTGGTCATAGAGTCGGCGGCGCGGACATTGGAATTACAAGCTGAGACCGACGCGCAGATACAGGAAATACAACTGCAAGCCGCCGCAGACCTAAGAGACGCTGAGGCGGACGCAAGCGAGGAGCGACTTAAAGCCGCTGAAACGCTTCTCAAGGCGATGGCGCGGGCTGAGGACGCTTTCGCGCGTGATTCGCAGCGCGCGATCCGGTCGCGGGATGTGGCGGCGTATGAGCAGGCAACGGAGAAGTTTGAGGAACAAGCGAAACAGGCGGATGAAGCGTATCAAGAGCAGCTTGAGCAAATCGATGACCGTCTGCAAGCGCAAATTGATATGGTGCGCGAGCGTGTAGAAGAACAGACGCGCGTACAGCGAGATGGACTGGAGCGCCAGATTGAAAATTTGCGCGCCGCGACACAGCGCGAACTGCAAACGAAACAGCAGGCAATCAACCAGGCGCAGGTGAATTTACAAAACGCGTTAAACAGCGAGCGAGCACTACAGTTCCAATTCTACAATTTGGAGCGGCAGGCGTATGTCACGCATATCAACGCGCTGTCGAATTACCTGTTCAGCGCGGGCGGGCAAATGGTCGGCGCGCTGTCGGCAGGCATCAACGCGGCGCTGCTGCGCGCACAATCGACCGGATCGGGTACGGGTGGGGGCAGGACAACGCCGACGCAAATACGCCAGATCGCGCGTGATGAGGCGATCACGGTATATCGACAAGTGTTAACGGAGGGCTGATGCCTGAGTGTTATTTCGCGGTCGGCACGACGCTGGCGACTCTGCAAAACATTGAGACGATTGTCACCGAACCGCCGAACGTACAGCCGGATCGGCTGATCGCACTCACGGGTGGCGTGCGCGTGCGCACGCTCGATAAATTAGCGCATCATGTCGGGGATATAAACAGCGGCTTGGCGTGGTGGTTTTTGTCGCAAGCCGATTTAGATAATTTACACAATACGTTGTTTGGGAATTACCCTGTTTTTTCGTCAAGCGTTATCCGGTACGTGAGCGTGCTGGACGAATCAGGTCGATACTCACCGTTTTTGTGCGTCATCGAAAAGCCGCGTATTGGACGCGATTATCGATTAATTGACACGGGATCGGGATACGAAAATTACGTACTGCCGCTTTACGACCTGGATTTACAATATGTATCCAAAAACGAGATAGCGACTCTCACTGCGAGCGAGCGGTTGGTGCTAGCAAATACGGCAGTTGCTGGTTATACGCTGACGCTGCCGCTGGCAAACGCGGTGAACGCAAACACGGTAGTGAGCATTGTCAAAACGGCGACGGTGAACACGCTTTCAGTAGCGCGGCAGGGCAGTGATACGCTCAATGGCGGCACGGCGGTAATCACGCTGACGGCGGTCAACAGCCGTTACGATTTGGTAAGCGATGGCGTGAGCGCGTGGGTGACAATTTGATGACTGACCTGACAAGTGCGCAATCGACGCTGCGAGCAACAGGCGGCTATCGCTATCAAGGCTTTTTGACGACGCCAACTGAGATCAGCGTGCTGGAAGGCACGATCACGGCGAACGCGCACGAACCTGCGTTCAAGCTGGCGTATTCGACGACGGCGGGTGTATATACGGCTGTCATCACGGATATGGAGATCGTCGTCACGACGAGTTCGGGCGCGTTTAAGGGACGGGTGCGGGTTGCGCCGGATTCGTCTGGTAACGCCATCAGCGCAACAAACCTACCCATCAACGAAATTTCGCGCGGGCGGCTCAAGATCATCACCGGAGACAAGATCAAGGTGATGATGGGCTGGCGGCTGCGTGATCTGCTCGTGGGCGCGACGAGTTCGTTTCCAAAAGACAGCCGGATCACGTACAGCAATCAAAACGCGATCGTCGCGCCAGTGGCGAACATGGGCGGACTGTGGGCAGGCGACGAGGACATGCTTCCGGCGGCGTTCTTCGGGACACGCTCGTTTGCGGTGGACGGCGACTCAAGCGGCACGCTGACGTATGCGCACGCGATCCAGGATGGAACGTATGTGACGGGCGGCGCGACGACGGGTGACTTCGCGGCTTCGTTCCCGGCGGGAGAGCGGTGGATCGCGTCAACGGTGACGGATGCGAGTAACAGCGCCGCATCTAAAAAATACACGTGGGTGCGTGTGCATGACGAGGATGATCCGCCGCTAAGCTGCCAGATGGAATTTCTGAGCGGGCGGCGGCTGGATGGGTGGACGGCGCGTTTTAGTATGCCTGTTCAGGCAGAGGCAACACTAGCGGCAATGCCTTACGGCGCGCTGATCGTGTATTACGAGCGCGAGCGGTACGCGGGCGTATTGAGCAGTTACGGCGGCGAAACAGGGCGGTCGCACATCAAATTCGTGGGGTATTTGCTGAGTGAGACGATCACGGTTGATGCTGATACTGATACGCTGACATTCGAGGCGGTCAGTCCAATGGCGATCACGCGGTCGATGACGGCATTCTCGCAGATTTTGAAAGAGGCGAGCAGTCCTGCAACGTGGCAGGAATACAAAAACATCACTGTAAAACAGCTTGTCGTGTATCTGGTGCGGTGGGGGATGACGCTGCTCGATATTTTTGACTTAACGCTACCGTTCACCGATTTGGTATATCCGCAGTGGTTTATTCAAGCCGCGACACCGGGCGATCAACTGCGTGAGGTGGCGGACGCGATCTCGTGTCAATTGACATGCAGCCGGACGGGACGATTTACAATTGACAAAAATCTGATGCGGCGGACGGGCGCCGAGCGGGATGCAACGACGGTGTCGCTCAACCTGACGAGCGGGGATATCGCGGCGCTTGAAGCGACGTGGGCACATCGCTATCAGATCAGTCAGCTTGAGGCGAGTGGGTTTTCGGCGGGGAGTAATCCGCAGCCGCTGCGCGCGATTGCGCCGGGCGAAGCGCCTGCCGAAGCGCCGGATCGCACGACGTATGAGCGCGCAATCGTCACAGATCAGGCTGCGCTCAATGTGATTGCCGGCTATGCGTATGCGGAATTGAATAGTACGTACAACGGATTACCCGTGCCGCGCGGCATGACGCTGACCATGCCGGATATGTACGATGTGCTTGATCCGGCAGATTTCGAGTTTTTGAATATGTCGTATACGCCGCCCGGCGCGGCACGGCGACAGGTGATTACCAACAAGAAATTCATTTTGCAGCAGGTGGATATCCGGCATGATGCGGATACCGGGGCGAAGGAAATCGCCTGGACGGTAGACGGTGAGACGGCGGGCGAACAGGGGACGACCGTCGTTGTCACAGGCGGAATCGGCGTTGAATTACCCGATTTCGATACGGAATTCCCGGCGCTGACGGTCACGCAGCCGACGGGCGGCTTAAACTCGAATCTGCCTGCGTTGTATGCGTTCGATGACGGGGCGCTGTACAAGCTGGCGGGATTTATGCAGACGCCGAGCGCCGCTGGCGGACCCGATGTGACGCGCGCGGCGCTCGGCGTGACAGGGAGTATCGTCAGCGCTGTGCAGTGCCCGCTCACCCCTGCGCGCGCGATTGTCGTCACCGACAACGCCGCCGCGATTTACACCGTTGAAAGCATCTATAGCGCAACGCCAACGGTGACGCTGCGAAAAACGCTGCGCGCCGCCGCGACGGGCACGACAAAATCGCGGGTCGTCGATGCAAGTATCAATCAGAGAACCATCGTCGTGATCACGCATTACGACGATGGCGGCGGGACGTGGATATGCACGAGCGGTGATGATGGCGTGACGTGGGGGACTGAAACGCAAATCTCCGCGAACTTTGAAGCAGCAAGTCTTGTCACGGCGGAACCCGGACTGCATGTGAGCAGCCGCACGGCGGGCACGGGGTTGACGAGCCGCATGGGCGCACCGGGATCGGGCTGTTCGGAGATGTTTCAGACGTGGGGGCCAACGGGTAACATTTCCCCAAGCGGCACGACCATTCAGCCGAATAACAGTGCGACCTATAACTTTGCGGCGTTCGGGACGGGCGCAACGCTCGGCGGCAATACAGGCTACATGGTTCAACTCGGCGTTTGGAATAATAGTGGCGCTGTGGACAACGGTCACCATCTGCGCGGTACGGACGGCTTTTGGCCGGGTAGTGGCAACGACCATAATGTCGCGTCAGCAGTTGCGGTGATGGCAAGCGCATGTACGGTTAGTAATGTAGAATTTTACGGACAACAAACAGGCTGGAACGGCGGCAGCGTTAGAGGTTTATATGTGACTTATCTGGATGCCTCGCGTAACAAAATACTTGAGAAAAGTTTAACGCTTCCCGGCGGTTTCGACTGGCTATTTTATGCCGTCACCGACGTGGTGGCGGGAGTAAAATACGTCGTTATCGAAATGAACGGCTTTACACCAAGTAACATATCGTGCGGGCTTGATCAGATACGGATCAACGGTGGCGTGGCGAGTACGGATGAGTCGCGCGTGGTGGCGCTCTCCAGCAGTTTCGGTACGTTTACGACGGTGACGACGCCCGCAACCTACCATCCGAATTTGTCGCTCGCCGGGTGCATTCATGTGCCGTTCGCAGGCAACACGAGCGAGAGTGTCGTCTATTTCTCCGGCGACAATCAATCCACAACCCGATTCATCAAACGCAAAAATGCAGACGCAAGCGTGAGCGACATTACGCCGACGCTGGGAGGGCAGACGCAACAGCTGTTGCGTCATCGCGCGCTGCACACATCGTTTGCGGATCGGTTGCTGCTGTTGATGGCAACGAGCGGCGGCGGCAACAGCGGCGTGTATATGAGTCGCGACGGTGGCGATACGCGCACGCAGATCAGCGCGGGCACGACAACGACGTATGGCGGCGCAGAAGTGGTGTCATCGGCGGTCGGGATCGTGTGGGGGGCGAGCGGCAGCGTGGGCTATGTCGATTTGATGAGTGGCAGTATCGACGAACGCGGCGTCGCGGCGGCGTTTCCAAGTGCAGGGCGTATTGTGCGAGTGATGGGGTGACGGATGCAAGACAAAAACAAGATCGAAGAACTGCGCGCGATGGCGCGAAAGAAAACCGCATCCGATGCGTTGAGCAACGAACGCACCGTGCTAACAGGACGACGCATAGACGACACAACCGTGACGATGGACGCCGCGCCTGTGGGAAAAACGTGGGTGAGGGCATTCGACAGCAGCCGCGAAGAAACCGCCGTTTGGCGGAAGGTACTGCAACCTAACGTGCCTGTGGTCATTGACCGAGCCCGGAGCGGGGAATACTACATCAAAAGCGTTTTGTATCAAGATGCGATTGAGAATTGGGGAGAATTCGCAGACGCCGCGCTGCTGCCGCCGATCCCAAGCAGCCTGAGTACGAGCGTGATCGGTGGCGAGCAAATGTTGCAGGGTCGTGTGCGGGTTTCCGAAACCGGAACCCTGAAGGTGAACGCGTCCACTTTTTGGTATCGAGACACAGCGGGCGCACGCAAGCTGTGGTCGCCAACGGCGCTGAATGCGCTGACGATTGCGCCGCCGAGCGCGGTTTCCGGCGTCAACCAAACGCGCTGGACGGTCGTGACGCTCAACCCAGGCGCAACCAGTCCAACGCTCGCTCAAACACACGGCGCATCATCCGCCTATACAACCCCGCTGCTCGTGGCAGATATTGCGGATGTCGCGGCGCCGGCAGGGCATTACGTGCTGACGGCGATCAAAGTGACGACGGGGGATACAACATTCGCAGAAGCGGACTTTTTCGACGCGCGCGAATGGTTTTATCGCGGCTTGTTCGCCACCGATATTCCGAGCCTTGACGCCAGCATTGTCACGTCAGGGCAATTGGCGCTGGCGCGCGGCGGCACGAATGCCGATTTGAGCGCGACGGGTGCGGGTCATTTGGTACAGTTGACGACGGGTGCAGCGCTTACTGTGCGCAGTGACAATTTAGCGGCGGTCGCCGCACCGACGACGGGCGATGACAGCGCGGACGGCTACAGCATTGGATCACGCTGGTACGACGTGACAGACGACCGCGAATACGTGTGCCTGGACGCGACCGTTACGGCGGCAGCGTGGAAAGAAACCACCGCGACGGGCGGCGGCGTGAGCAGCGTTGGATTGTCGCTTCCGTCAATCATGACGGTATCGGGATCACCTGTCACGACATCGGGTACGCTGACAGGAACACTGGCGAGCCAATCGGCAAACGCCGTGTTCGTCGCGCCTGACGGCAGTGCTGGTGCGCCGACATTTCGCGCGCTATTGGCTGCCGATATCCCCAATTTACCTGCCAGCAAAGTTACCAGTGGTCAATTGGTATTGGCGCGCGGCGGCACGAATGCCGACTTGAACGCAACAGGCGGAACAGGGCAGGTACTACGTCAGTCATCGGCAGGCGCGGCGATCACAGTAAGCGCGCTATTGGCTGCCGATATTCCGAGCCTTGCCGCCAGCATTGTCACGTCAGGGACATTCGACGTAGCGCGCATCCCGTTTGGCGCACCGACGGCAATTGGAGGCACAACGCCTTCAACAGGCAATTTTACCACGCTGACGACCCCGACGAATACGATCCCAACTTTTAATTTTGCATCTGATCCTGCGCGGTTGGGCATGTACAGCACTGGCATTACCAACATCTCGTTTGCGGTGGACGCTGACCGCGTGTTTTCCCTGTCGGACACAGGTGCAAATTTTGAAGTAGACGCCACAACCACGCTGTTCGTCAGCAAGTCAGATTTTAGTTATACGGCAACAACTGCGAAGACGAACACCCGACAGGACGCGGCGATTTTTAAACACGCCACCAGCGGAACGCCAGCGGCGGGGTTTGGCATGAACTATCTGTTCCAATTACACGACAGCGCCAACGTGACCCGCAATGTGGCGCGCATCCAACTCAATTGGATTAATTCAGTATTTGCTACCAGACAAACAGAATTGTCTTTTCAGGTCGTCGATTTCGGCGCGTCTCGTGTCGGTTTTACAGCACGCGCAAATGGAACATCCATTTTAACCTCAGTAAACGGCGTAGCGGCTGTCGCGCCGCCCGCATGGATCGCGCCGACCGGAACACTATCAAGAGCAACATTTGCTACTGCTACCGTGACGACAGACGAACTGGCACAGCGCGTAGCGCAGATGATTATCGACATGCGAAGTTTTGGAATGTTCAGCTAGGGTTGAAGGAGAAAAAAAGTGACTATTGAAGAAAAACTGAAAGAAGATATGCACGCAGCAGTACAAGAGCGTCAAGCCGCTGAGGCGCGCTTAAACGACATCAATAACGAGCGTGTGCAGCTAGAGTCACGGCGACTGTATTTGATTGGCGTAGAGAAACACGCCGAGCATGTCCTGTCCTACCTCAAAGAGAATGCGGATTCAGGCGAAGCAATTGAAGCCGATGTTCAACAGTGACCCGCCAGCGTGGCAGCGTGAAGCCACGATGGTGTTGTTCATCGCAGCGGTCGGCGTGGTGATGGCGTTAGCCTTTGGCTACATCGTTTACGACTACTGCCTAGAGGCGTGCTACGCACAGCATAACGACATCATCAACGGCACAAGCATATCCCCGTGGTCATATCGTGTTCTCGTGCCGTATACCATTGAATGGGGTGGGGGCGGCGCATCGATGGGCAGCAATGCGGCGGCGTACCTAGTGGGGCATGTTGTGATGCTCCCCGTTGCGCTTTTCAGTCTATACGCATGGTTGCGCGCGGGTGCGGCAACAGGTGCGTCACTGAGCGGCGTGATGTTGATCGCGGTGACCCTGCCGCTAATTTTTCATAACCGCTATGGGACAGGTTTATGGTCAATCGTCGAACTTGCGATTTTCTGTGCGGCGCTGCTCGTGATCAATCGTCCACTCGTATTCGGATTTTGGGTGATGGTTGCCGCGCTCAACCGTGAAACCGCAGTCCTGCTGCCGTTGGCTTTCGCACTGTGGCATCTGCCGAAGGCGGGCGAAACAGGACGCTATGCGCTTGGAGATCGGCGCTATTGGCGTGATGTGGTGATTTTGTTCGGGATGTGGGCGACGGTGTTTGTGGGGTTGCGACTGGTGATCGGCGCTGCGCCTGCCGGGTATCCACCGCGCGAACTTTTTATTGACAACGTGCAAAGAATTGGCGAGGTGTTACTGCCGCTCGCGTTAACCGTCCCTGTCGTCGTGATGGTATTTGCCGGACGGCAAATGGTTGACGCCAAACGACGCCGCCTTTTGTGGGCGGCAGTGGCATACCTGCCGCTCTATGTAGTTTTCGGATCGTGGATGGAGATACGCCTTTTGTTGACGATTGTACCGTTTGCGATGCCTGTGATCATTGCCGCGTCGGTGGATGAACCACCCATGTGACGCTCCCACGCCTAAAGGCGGGGGCTTCTGAACGACGCCTTGACGTGCGCAAAAAGCATGGTTTGATTTGCGCTACTGTCAACGACTCCGCGCTAAAGCACGGAGCTTGCAGCTAAGGGCGGTTAATTTCTATGAATGCGGAGTTACAGACAGCGTTATTCGGTTTGGGGATCGTCGTGCTCGGATTTATGGCGTGGTATATCCGAAACCTGCCGAAGGTGATCGAACAGCGAAGTGCCGCCGCTGCGGAACGAGCAACGCTGTCATTGGAAGAGCAGCGCGTGACGATTGAAGAGCGCCGCGACGACATCGCGCAGCGCACGATCAATAAAGAAATGCTTATGCGGCTGATGGTGCAGACCAATCAGCAAGAGGGAAAGCTCGCTAAGCAAGAGGAGAAACTCGTGGCATTGTCAGAAACAACGACGACGTTGAGAGAACAGGCGCAGGCGACTGAACAGCGTTTGAACAAGCAGATCGCCGATCTCCACCGCCAATTGCGGGAAGCCAACGACCGCGCGACCAAGCTACAAGCCGATGTGACGAGCCTTGAGCAGCGGTTGAAGGCGAGTGAGAGCGAGCGCGAGCAGTTGCGTGAGCAGGTGAAACAAAAAACCGAAGAATTGCAGCGGCATCAAAAACAGATCGCTGATTTGCAGATGCAAGTGAAGGCGGTCGAGAACACGGCAAACGGGACGGGTACGCTGCCGGCAGTGGTCATGAAGGAGCAAACGACGTGAGCAAGGGGACGTTAGGGTTCAAATTCATCACGGCGAATCATTCGCGTGACAATCTGCTGCGCGATGCGCTGAGCGTAGCGCCGCATACGTGCGTCGTCGTTGATGACCCGGTGGCGGCGCAAGCCTTGATCGAGCGCGGCGTGCGGGTGATTTATCGGCGGTCGGATGATGATCACGCGCAAGATAAATTCGACGCGGTGGAATTTGTCAACGATCTGCACGGCGACGCGCCGAGCGGGGCGCTGCTGTATTTGGGCAACGAGCCGGGACGCGGCGATCTTGTCAAGCTAAGCGCGTGGACAATGGAAGCGCTTGATCAATGTGATCGAATCGGGCGAAAAGGCGTGATCTTTAATATCGAGACGGGGGTACCGGAGCCGTCGGACTGGCAAGGTCTTAGGGCGATGCTGGCGAGAGCAAAGCGCGGCGGACATGTGCTGGGCGTGCACGAATACTTCGACAAAAAGTCAATGGACGCCATTTCGTTTCGGTGGCATATCGGACGCGCGTGGCAGGATACGCTCGGCATGGATCGCCCCGAAATTCTGGTGACGGAGCTGGGGTGCGCGGTGGATTTCGACGCGTATCGCGGCTGGCGCAGCGTGTACGGCGAAAGCATTTACGCGGATCAACTGATGCAAGCAGCCGCATGGTACGCGAGCAAAGGCATTGCTGTATGTATTTTTTGTCTCGGTGGCTTTGACAAATGGCTTTCGTTCGATGTGCAACAGCGATCTGAGACGGACAAACTGATGACATGGATTAAGGCAACCAACGATCTGTATCCCGTCGCGCCGCTGACACCCGCGCCGCCTCCGCCGCCCACGCCGCCCACGCCGCCGGAAGGTGAGATCGTGCGCGCAACGGTCATTTATACCCACGCCGACATTGCGAATGTTCGCCGTGAGCCCTCGTCCCCGCAGTCACCGATTGTCAAAACGCTTCGCGTAGGCGACGTTGTGCAGTATGTGAACACCGTGGTTGATGCAAACGGACGCGGCTGGTATTGGCTCGCCTCGCCGCAAGGGTGGGTAGCGGCGAGCATCATTCGGTTTCGCCGGGTTGAAGGCAGCGAAACGAACCTGATCATGCTGGATGTGCCGTTTGTCAACCAAACGGATGGGGATGCGAACTTGCGCTGGAATGACTGTGGTCCCGCCGCTGCGCTGATTATGCGACGGTTCGTCGAGGTACGTGCAGGGCTGCGGTTCGCGCGGTTTGTGACAGTGGATCGGATGATCGATGCAACGCCGCTGGCAATGAGCGATAAGCCGCTGGCACGTGCCGCGATCCGCGATTTTCTGGACGGCATGGGCGTTGATGCGGCGCTGGCATCGAACCTGACAATCCCGACCATTCGCACACAGATTGAACGGGGACAGCCTGTAATTGCCTTAGTGGCTTACGGGGACATTGTGCCTAGTGATCCGTTCAACGGCGGGCATTACGTAGTGGTGACAGGCATCTCGGATCAATACGTGTACGCGCACGATCCGTACAAAGGCGGCCCAAACCTGCAGCTGCCGCACGCGCTGTTTGACGCAGCGCTGCGCAATGTGGTGATGGTCGGCGCATCCAGTACGCCGTACTTGGGGATCGTGCTGGTAGACGTGGCGTGACATACTCCCCCGCCTAAAGACAGGCGCTTTTTTCGATAAACGCGGTGATACCGCGAGGAGAAGGAACAATGTTCAAGCATGTTGTGATCGGCGTACTGCTGGTCGTCCCGTTGTTGATGTTGGGTGGCGTATCGGTGATGGCGCAAGAAGAAACACCCGCCGCGCCGGAGGTGATCGCCATCGTCGAAGAAGCACCGAGTGCTGATACGATTGATGGTGTGGAGGATATATTCGCACTGACTGATTTGGCGCGCTTTATCATCAACGCAGCGATTTTACTTCTGTCCGGCGGTGCTATTGGTTTTGCCGTCGGGGTGGCGCGGATGAACAAACAGCAAAAGGATACGTCCGAGCAGTTGTATATGGCGCTGCCCCCTTCCTGGGCGAAAGTGTTTCGCGATCTGGTGATTGCAGGAAAGGCGACGTTTAACACGCTTGATCAAGTTACGGACGGATTGCCGAACAGCGATAACGACTCTCCCCGCTCCTAAAGTGGGACGCTTCTCAGGCTACGCACGGACTGGCTACACCTCACGTTAGCGCCTGACGGCTCAGTCCGAGCCGATTGCAAAATGTTTAACGCCGCGAGAGATCGCGGCGTTTCACGTTTTAAGGGGTACTTCAACGACGACGGTTTGCGGTTGCCTGCCGACCAGGTCGATCCAGTCGAGGACGATACCGCGCTGGCGATGCACCTCGCGCAGTGGTTTGATCAGCGCACGGCGTAGCTTGGCAGCGGCGGCTTGCTCACGGAGTGATATGATGGCGGTATCTTCGGTCGTGCTGTGGTCGTATGACTCTGCGTGCTGCTTATCGATCCACGTGCGCGGGTTAAATTTATGGGCAAAGGTGCGCGCATCGATGCGGCGCGCGGCTTCAGCTTGGTCAGCTTTGACTGCGGCAACCTGATAACTGTTCGCGCCGAGGGCGGGATCAATACCAAAACGCGCGCAGCCTGCACGGAAGGCTATCATGAGGGCGGCGGTATCAATGGGTGGCATATCCAGTGGGTTGATGGTGAAGTTTGGCACGGCGTTGATCCTGCGGCTACGAAGTGATAGCGTAGCAGGATTGCAGATGAGGGTTTCGCTGCAGCGGGATATTCAATCGGGAAAACAAAAGAAAACGCCGCCCGTGATCACCGTGATCACGGGCGGCGTTTTGATTCCGGTTATTCGCGTGCGGCGAAACGCGCCGCACGTCGGTTGCGGTTTGTGGCACGAAACTCACCGTCCGGTGAGTCGCTCTTTTGCTTCTGGCGAGCGGCGAGCAGCGTGTAGACAAACGTCCAGAAAAACCCGCCCGCGACTTTTGCAACGTATGCGGTCGCAATGATCGAGATACGTACTTCAGCCGGGAGGTCGCTAAAAGCAATCAGTACGAATACTGTACTGTCTACCAGTGCGCTTACCGCGTTCGATCCATTCATGCGCGCCCAGCGCGGCGCACCAAGCAAGCGTTGATACACAATCATGTCCATCAGTCCGGCGACAGCGAACGCGGCAAACGATGCAACCGCAATCGGCAAAGCGTTGATATTAAACAGTGCGCTTAGCACCGAACCTGTGAAGATGAGCAGCGCCATACGCACGACCAAGCCGCGACCATGCCAACGATCATGAAGCACATCGCGCGCGAACAAATCGAAAGCGATAAACACGAACGCATTAATGACTGCGAACGTCGCGCCAAAAGCCGCAACCGACAGGTTAGCAGCGACGATAGCGGCAAGATACAAGCCAACAACGACCATAGGTGACACCCCCTAAACTAGAACAGAAGCGGTTGAATATCCGCTTTTTGAAAAGGCAATACTGAAAAAATCTTGGATGGCTCTTTTGTAAAGCCCGTACCGTCAAACGAGTCGCAACCCATGCGTCGCGACGCAGCAACCGCGCGCGGAGTGTTGACGCGACCGTTGTGTACCCACAACCCGCGCGCGGTTACCTCACGTACCAGTCCAGCGACATGATCGCTGTACTTCACGCGATCTGTCGAGCCGATGAACAGCGCGTCAAATTCACACCACGGCGGCGGCGGATAGTCTTCTATGCCGTTTTGCACCGTAAACGCAACCGGAAAGCCCGCACCGCGAATGACATCGCGCCAATACGGGAATTGCTCACGCGTTGCTTTAGCATTGACCAACACGTCTGGCGCGTTGACGAATAGACAGTGCGCAGCGTATGGCTTCCGGCGTTCCAAGGCGCGCAGTAAAGGCTTTACGTTGTACGGTTCACTTCGCTTCCAAAATGCGAAGCAATCGTTATCCGCAGCCCACCGCACGCTGAGATCAACCGCGCTCGCGGGGTTGTAACCTGATCGCGGCGAAGTCAGCAAGCCAAAGTACTGCCGATAGTCGGCTTGATTGACCATTGCCGCGATCACGCGCGGATTGCGAGAGACGAGGTTACGCATCAAGAGTCAACGACTCCGCAATAGGTGCTTCGCGCAGTAATCTTAAAAACTCTTCGCGTAATTCGACCCAGAATCTGTCTCTTATACACATCTCCGAGCCCACGAGACTAAGGCGAATCTCGTATGCCGT
>ENA-ORBV01002151-ORBV01002151.1-microbial-mat-metagenome-genome-assembly--contig:-NODE-2151-length-42212-cov-13.983956_pt1 | contig 42212 bp, 42 predicted proteins | sample MGYA00237777_ERZ505514 | MGnify/ENA primary metagenome ERZ505514 (study PRJEB26160, sample SAMN06269048) | microbial mat metagenome | isolation source: Oligotrophic lake microbial mat | place... | reverse complement strand
GAACGAAGGATTCAGTGGCCGCGATCGTCTGGCCGGCCAAAGCCAGGCCGAAGGCGAGTGCGCACGTTGATAGCAGGTGAAACCGGATTTTCATGTCGCACGAATCCTAGCGGGCGTACCCGGTCGGGTCAACGTTTGGGGGCGTGGGGTCCTAACTTCGGCCAGTGGGAGGATTTCTCGCCTTGGCCCCAAGGATGACGATGTACCTGGACACGGGGCACCGTTTCTTCGCAGGCCGTATGTGGATGACCTCATTGAGGCGATCGTGCGAACCATGGCGACTCCTGATGCGTTCACCGGGCCGGTGAACGTGGGCAATCCGGTGGAGTTCACGATCCTGGACCTCGCGCGCAAAGTAATCGCGTTGACCGGGTCAAAGTCGGAGGTCGTGTTTCATCCGCTTCCGAGCGATGACCCTGAGCGGTAACGGTTCGGCACTTGAAGCGGGACTATCTAGGTGCCGCAGCCTGAGGGGAAAAAGGCTGTCGTCCTGCCAGTGGCGAAATACGCAGCGAGACCCATCCATTCCTTGATTCCGTACGAAAGAGTGTTGAGGTTTCCGGCGATCCCCGCGCCTAAGCGGACGAGGTCGCCTTTCAGCGTCCGGTGGTCAACGGGATAGGGAATAACCGACCAGCCTTGGCGGCAAAAGATGCCCACGGAGCGCGGCATGTGAAACGCCGAGGTCACCAGCAGCCACGTCTCCTCTTTGGCGGGCTGGACGAGCGCCTTGCTGTGCGCGATGTTTTCCGCAGTATTTCGGGATTCACTTTCAAGGACGAGCCTGGCGGAATCCAACCCGAGCTCGGCGTAGAGCTTCTTAGCCACGTCTGCAGAACGGTGTTTCTGATCGAAGAGATTCCCGCTACCCGAAGTAAAAAGAATCTTGGCGTGAGGAAAGCGCCTCGCGAGCGCAACTGAAGCGAGGATTCGCTCCGCAGCGTCATTTACTTGCGTCTGCTGCCATGCGGCAGAGCGAACCGCATCTTCCGCACCGCCCAGTACGATGATTCCGTCGACCTTGTCCGGCAGTGCGGGGTTGGCCGGAAAGCGAGACTCGAGTGGATAGGTTACCCATTCCCCGACCGGGAAAACTGCGAGTACAAGCAGGATGATCACTGCCAGGCCAAGCAGCCGCTTAGCCCATCGGACCACACCGCGCAGAAGCAGCACCCACGCCGCCACCACCAGGACGAGCAACATGTTTTCCGGCGCGACCGCAAACCATCCGATCTTCGAGAGCCAGAAAAACAGGGTTTCCATCGACGCTTACCTGCTTCTGCTCAATTTGGCCTTTCTCCTGGCCGCGCCGCGCGCGATCGTGCCTGAGGCGGCAAGCAGAGAATTCATCTGCTTGCCGACGAGAACTCCGTGCGCAAGGGGCATGTCTTCGACAAGTTGATGCAGCTCGAGGGTCATCTGCACCGATCTTGGATCCAGTCGCGTCAAAGCTGACACGAAAGCTTCGGCTTCGGTTCGCAGCGCGGCCGCGTCGGGCGCCAGGCGCGTGATCAAGCCGAAGTGATCGAGCTGCGCAGCGCTGAAGGTCTCCGCGGACAACAGTAGTTCGAGCGCGCGCCTGCGCGGGAGCAGGTGTGTGAGCACCGCCGTATTGATCGCGGCGGGGAAGCCGTTCTTCATCTCCAGCGCGCCGAACTTTGCGGATTCGACCGCAAGCACGAACTGGCAGCTCATGGCGATGGTGAACCCACCGGCAACCGCGTAGCCCTCGACCAACGATACGGTCGGCTTCTTCATGGCCAGCAGCCGGTTGAGGGCGTCGCCGTACTCGCCATCCCAGCCGAAGTACCAGTCGAGCCCGTCCTCCAGGGGCTCCAGTCCCAGGTCGCGGCCCGAGCAGAAGCTGCCCCCCGCGCCCTGGATCACGACGCAGCGGCAATCGTCGTCTTCGGTTGCGGCGAGCAGGGCGGCGTCGAGCCCGAGCACCATCTCGCGGTCCAGGGCGTTTCGCTTCTCCGGACGATTCAGCGTAAGCGTATGCACGTGGTTCTTGCGCTCGACATCAACGATGCCCATCTAGATCACTCCCTTTTCGCGCAGCGTGGCTCGTTCAGCTTCCGCCATACCGAGCCAGTCGCCGTATACCTCGGCGTTGTTCGCCCCCATCGCCGGCCCGGTCGAGCGGATCGAACCCGGCGTCTCGGAAAACCGCGGCACGATGCCCGGCATTTTCACTGAACCGAAATCGGCATCGGGCACCGACACGACCGCACCGCGCTCGATGAAATGCGGGTCTTCGACCATCTGCTTGTTGTTATAGATCGGCGCGGCCGAGACGCCCGCGGTGCTCAGCTTCTCCAGTACTTCGGCTAGCGGCCGCGCGCCGATCCAGTCCGCGGCGATCGCATCCATCTCCTTGCGGTGCTGCACGCGTCCGGCGTTCTTCGCGAAACGTGGGTCCTTGATGAGCTCCGGCCTGCCGATCAATGCCGCAAAGCGGTCGAAGATGTTCTGGGTCGCGCAGGTGAAGGTGACCCAGAGCCCGTCCCCGGTCGGGAAAATGTTGGCTGGGGCCACATAGGCGTTGTCATTGCCGATGCGCTCGTGGATCAGGCCGAGCTGGTCGTACTCGATCGGGAGGACTTCGAGCAGACGCATCATCGCTTCAGTGGCCGAAAGGTCGATCTCCTGGCCCGGCGAATCCGGATTGCGCAGCCGGTGGTAGAGCGCGGTCACCACGCTGAACGCGCCGAAGACTCCGGCAATCGGGTCGCCGATGGGGTAGCCCGGATGCAGCGGCGGGCCATCGCGCTCGCCGGTAATGTAGGTGAGTCCCGAGTACGCCTCGAACAGGCGGGCGAATCCCGGGAAGTTGCGGTAGGGTCCCGTCTGCCCGAACCCGGTCAGTCGCAGGATCGTGAGCTTCGGGGCCAGCGACCAGAGCGTGGCCTTGTCGAGGCCCCACTTGTCGAGCGTTCCCGGACGGTAGTTCTCGATCAGCACATCGAAGCGCGGCACCAGGCGCTTGAAGAGCGCGGCGCCCTCGGGCTTGCGCAAGTCGAGCGTGACTGCTTTCTTGTTGCGGTTGGTGACCTTCCAGATCAGCGGCTTGCCGTCCTTGTGCGGCGGGATCGCGCGGCAGGGATCGCCGGCGCCGGGCAATTCCACTTTCAGCACGTCCGCGCCGAAGTCGCCGAGCATGCCGGCGGCAAACGGGCCGGCGATCACGTTCGAGATGTCGAGGACCCGAAGCCCCTGCAGCGGGCCAGCAGGCGTCGACGCTTGCATTCCTGTTTGAGCTTCAGTCGCCACGGATGGCCGCCTCGCGGATCACTTTTCCCCAGCCCGTTTGCGCTTGGGCAGTGCAGAGCGCGAACGCCATCAGGAATGCGAGTGCGATTGTCCGGGCGATCATGAGGTGAAGTCCAATCCAAGGGATTTCAGTTTTTCGAGATGCCCACCCGTGAAGCCCCAGTCGGCGAGCGCGCCAGAGCCGCCTTCGCCGCGTTCCGGAGGCTTGCGCCGGACCTCGCCGGGCGTGCGCGAGAAGCGAGGGGCGGGCGCGGGCTGCGTGACGCCGCCAACCTCGACAAAGCTTTTCCTCGCGACGTTGTGCGGATGCGAGTAAGCCTCGCTCCAGGTGAGGACCGGTGCAAAGCACGCATCCGACCCCTCGAACACCGCGCACCATTCCTCGCGGGTCTTGCTCTTGAAAGCCGCCGTGTAACGCGCGCGCAACTTGGGCCAGCCCGCGCGATCGTGCTGCCTGGGCAGGTCCTCGCCGGCGATTCCGAGCCGTTCCAGCAAGTCCGCATAGAAGCGGCCCTCGATCGAGCCGATCGAGACATGCTTGCCGTCGCGGGTCTCGTAGGTGTCGTACCAAGGCGCGCCGCTGTCGAGGAAATTCGCGCCGCGCTCTTCGGTCCACCTCTTGGATGCGAGCATGCCGTGAAACATTGTCGAAAGCAGGGACGCGCCCTCGCACATCGCAGCGTCCACCACCTGGCCGTTCCCTGAGCGCTGCGCCTCGACGAGCGCGGCCGCGATGCCGAACGCGAGCAGCATCCCGCCGCCGCCGAAATCGCCCACCAGGTTGAGCGGCGGCACCGGCGCGTCACCGGCGCGTCCGATACCCGCAAGCGGACCCGCGAGGGCGATGTAGTTGATGTCGTGGCCGGCGCGCGGCGCCATCGGGCCGTCCTGTCCCCAGCCGGTCATGCGTCCGTAGACGAGCTTCGGGTTCCGCGCCAGCGCGATCTCCGGGCCGATGCCGAGGCGCTCCATCACGCCGGGCCGGAACCCTTCGATAAGCGCGTCGGCTTTCGATATCAGCTCGAGCGCGGCCTCCGCGCCGCCTTTCGATTTCATATCCAGCGTGACCGAGCGGCGGCCGCGCATCATCGTGTCATGGCGTCGCTCGCGGCCGAGCCCGAGGTCGGTGGCGCCCGGCCGGTCGACGACCAGCACGTCGGCGCCCATGTCGGCGAGCATCATTCCGCAAAACGGCCCGGGGCCGATGGCTTCGAATTCGACGACCCTGATTCCGTTGAGGGGGCCCCTGAGTGCTTCCATGTTCGACTCCAGTCTAGTCCGGCGTGATGTTCTGTTTCTTGATGAGCTGCGCCCATTTCGCGCTGTCGGCGCGGAGCCTGGGCCGTGGCTCAGTCCGGCTTGATGTGCGGGCCTGGATGAGCTTCGTCCACTTGTCGTGGCCCTCGCATGAGGGTGTTCATGGTTCCTCCTCAGGAACGGGCTAGCGGTCGCCGCGCAACAGGTGCCGGGCGATGTTCAACTGGTGGATCTGGCTGGTGCCCTCGTAAAGCCGGAACAGCCGCACATCACGATAAAAGCGCGGCACCGACCCGCCGATGTCTTCGCAGTACCCGGCGCCGCCGAAGATCTGCACTACGCGGTCTGCGACACGCCCGGCCATCTCGGAGGCGTAGTACTTGCACATCGAGACCGCCATCGTCACGTCCTCCCCGAGATCGCGCTTTCGGGCGGTCTCCAGGATCAGCGCGCGCGCCGCCGAGATCTCGACCTTGCAGTCGGCAAGCATCGCCTGCACCAGCTGGAACTCGCCAATCGACTTGCCGCCCTGCTTGCGCGCGAGCGCGTGGCGCAGCCCTTCGTCGAGCAGCCGGATCGCGGGGCCGGTGCAAAGCGAGGCGAGATTGATGCGCTGCTTGTTGAGCGACTTCATCACCGCGCGAAAGCCGGTGCCCGTGGTCCCGCCGAGCACCGCGGATTTCGGGACGCGGCAATCCTTGAAGTAGACCTCCGAAACGGGGGAGCCCTCCTGGCCCATCTTCTTGTGCTCGGGTCCGATCGAGAGCCCGGGCGTGCCGCGCTCGACCAGGAACGTCGTGGTGCCGGAGCCGCCTTTGTTCGATGGGTCGGTTCGTGCGAGTACCGTGAAGAGGTCGGCGATCGGCGCGTTGGTGATGTAGCGCTTGGTGCCGTTGAGGACGTAGTGGTCGCCTTCTCCTACCGCCATGGTCGCGAGCCCGCCGAGCAGGTCCGAGCCGGCCTCGGGTTCGGTGACCGCCAGGCAACCGGTGATCTCGCCGGAGGCGAGCCGCGGCAGGTACTTGCGCTTCTGCTCCGCGGTGCCCTCCTGGATGATGGCCTCGGCGCCTATGCCGGTATTGGTTCCGGCCCGCGCGCGGTAGGCGACCGCGCACTGCGAGATTTCCATGTTCGCAAGGCACAGCTCCTCGGTCGTCAGGCCGGCGCCACCGTACTCCTCCGGGATGCTCCAGCCGAAGAACCCAAGAGAGCGCATCTGCGCCACGATTTCCTCGGGGATCGCGTTCTCGCGTTCCACCCTTTCCTCGTTGGGGATTGCGACGTCGCGCATGAATCCACGCGTTGCTTCGAGCAGCTTGGTCAGCTTCACTTGATCGCGGATCATGGAGTCGCTACCTCAGGTGTGGGCCGCAAGGCCGCGAATGGTGGCTGCGAAACACGGCCGCGCGCGGGCTATCCGTGCGGCAAGTCAGGGGTGGAAGCGGGCTTTGCCCTTGCCGAGAAAAGCGGCGATGCCTTCGCCGGCCTCGTCGTCGTGAAGGGCTTCCACGAAGAGCGAGCGCTCGAGCCCCAAATGCTGGCTGTAGTCGTGGCGTTTTCGCCCAGGGTGAGGAGGTCGCCGCCCGCGCAGAAATGCTCGCCCTCGCCTCGCAGCACCACGGCCCCGACCGACTCGTCGAAGGAGGCCAGCCGCAGCTGGCGGGCCAGTTCGGCGGAGATTTCCGGCTTGATCGCGTTGCGCTGCGCCGGATTGCGGATCGCGAGCTGCAGGATGCGCCCATGCCGGGTGGCATCGACGCCGAACTCTCCTGCGGTCGCGGTCATCAGTGCATGCCCAGGGCGGCCTCGATGTTGCGCACCATCTGGACGAGGCGGGGACCGATATCGTCTTCGATCTGCCCCTTCTTGAGCATGAACGCCGGGATGCTGCAGTTGAAGGCGACGATTTCGCCGTCGACCGTGCGGCGCATCGGCACGCCGACCGCGTGAATCTCGCGGCGCAGGTCGCCATAGGAGACGCAGAAGCCCCGCTCGCGGATCTCCTGCAGGCTCTTGTCGATCTGCGCGCGGTACTTGCGGTGCATCTCGGGCTCTTTGACCTTCATCTGGTTCAGCACAGCTTCGCGCTCCGCAGGCGTGCAGGCGGCGAGGAAGGCACGGCCTACCGAAGCCTGCGCAATCGGGATCGAAGTCCCGATGTCCGGCAGCGAGGGCGACCCGCTGGCCGAGCGGCAGCTCTCGACGAACACGACGTTCAGGCGGTCGCGGATGCCCATCGAGACCGAAGCATTGGCATGGTCGGCCAGGTCTTTCATATGCGGACGGGCGACCTGGCGCGCGCTCATGCTTGCGAGCAGCGGGTAGCCGATCGAAAGCACGGCCGAGCCGAGCTGGTACTTGCCCAGGCGCATGTTGTGGCGCAGGTAGCCCAGCTTGGTGAGCGTGTAGGTGAGTCTCGAGACCGTCGGCTTCGGCAGCCCGGTGCGCACGGAGATCTCTTTGTTGCCGAGCATCGGCTCGAGCGGCGTGAAGCAGCGCAGGACTTCGAGCCCTCGCGCAAGCGTGGTTGCGAACTGGCGGTCGCCTTCGTGCTCGTAGCTGTAAGCAGGCGAGCCGGCTGGCGTGGAAAGCGGTACGTTGGACTCTGGGGCGCCCATGGTCACTTCTCCTTGAATCAGATGCTGCCCTGTATACCCGCGGGTGGAGCCGGTAAGGCTGCTACCGCTCGGTTCTACGCCGGGCTGGAAGGATCCGGGGAGTGCACAGTGTGGCAGCGCACTCGAAACTGCAGGCAGCTGAACTTGTTTCGCATAGCGATTGTTCGGGAGGCCGCCCCCTCTGTCAACTTAGTCGTATGACGTTTCGCAGAACGAAATCAAGGGTGTAAAAACCATGCGGATTTTGCATAGGGCGAAACGGTTCAGGATCCAGCAAGCAGGGGCCGCCACTACGCTTCAAGGCTGTTATTGGCTACTCTAAGCGCCTTCCAACAGCCCGCAGAGGCTCCCGCCATGGCGACTTCCCTGCCCTCATTGTTCGACCTCTCCGGCCAGGTGGCCATCGTCACCGGCTCCACCAAGGGCATCGGCAAATCGATTGCGGAGGAACTCGGGCGCGCCGGCGCCAAAGTCATGATCTCGAGCCGCAAGGCCGATGCCTGCGAAGCCACTCGCGCCGAACTCGCCGCGCAAGGCCTGACCGTCATGGCGCAGCCATGCAACGTCGGCCGCAAGGAAGAAGTGAGCGCTCTTGTAGCGGCCACGATGAAGGCCTGGGGCAAGGTCGACATCATGGTGTGCAACGCGGCGGTCAACCCGTATTACGGTCCCCTCGGAGGCCTGAGCGACGAGGCGTTCGACAAGGTCATGAACTCGAACGTGAAGTCCAACCTCTGGCTGGCCAACCTCGTCATTCCGGGAATGGCGGAGCGCGGCGGCGGTTCAGTGATCATGGTCGGGTCGATCGCGGGGCTGAAGGCGAACACCATCATCGGCGCATACGGCATTTCCAAGGCCGCGGACCACATGCTGGTCAAGAACCTCGCCGCGGAGTGGGGGCCGAAGAACGTGCGCGTCAACGCGATCGCGCCGGGGCTCGTCAAGACCGACTTCGCCAAAGCGCTCTGGGAGGACGACAATCTGCGCCGCGCGCGCGAAGAGGCGACGCCGCTGCGCCGCATCGGCGAGCCGCGGGACATTGGCGGCATCGCTGTTTTCCTCGCGTCGAAAGCGGCCGCGTTCATGACCGGGCAGTGCATCGTCGCCGACGGCGGCGTAACCATCCTTTGAGCACCTGATGCCAGCCATTCGCGCTTATCGCGTTTTCGAGGAAGGAAAGTTCGGCGCCGGACGATTCACCTCCATGCGCAGCGAAGAGCTCGACGCCGGTGAGGTCGTGATCCGTTCGCTATTTGCCAGCGTCAACTACAAGGACGCGCTCACCGCGTTCGGCAAGGCCAGGATCGTCAATCGCTTCCCCTGCACGGCGGGCATCGATGTCTGCGGCGAGGTTGTCGAATCGAAAGCCCCGGAGTTCAAGGCCGGCGATTGCGTGGTCGCGCATGGCTTCGGCCTCGGCGCGGACCACGACGGGGGGTACCAGGACGTGAACCGTTTTCCGGCCGAGTGGCTGGTGAAGGTGCCTGCGCCGCTCACGCCGTTTGAAACGGCAGCGATCGGGGTTGCCGGCTACACCGCGGCGTTGTCGGTAGACCTCATGGAATTGAACGGCCTGCAGCCCGGCAAGGGCAAGGTGCTGGTCAACGGCGCCACGGGCGGCGCGGCCTCGATTGCGATCGACCTGCTCTCGGGACGCGGTTACGAGGTCGTGGCGCTCTCGGGTAAGTCTGACGCCGCCGCGGACTACCTGCGCTCGCTCGGTGCGGCCGAAGTCATCGACCGCAAGAGCTACGAATTCGGCACCCGCCCGCTTGAAAGGCCCCTTTGGCAGGGCGCGGTGGACTCGGTCGGCGGCGAGCAGCTCGGATGGCTCGCGCGCAGCATGCAGACCGACGGCGTGATCGCAGCGTTCGGCAACGCGGGCGGCGTGGATTTCAAGGGCAGCGTGCTGCCTTACATCCTGCGTGGCGTCCGCCTCATCGGCGTATATGCGAATAGCCCGATGCCGCTTCGCACGCGTATCTGGCAGCGGCTCGCGAGCGACCTGAAGCCGCGCCACCTGGATCGGATCGCGCGGAAGATCAGGTTCGACGACCTTCCCCAGGCGTTCAACGATCTCATCGACGCAAAAGCCGTGGGAAGGATGGTGATCGACTTCTCTCTCGGCTAGAATCTGAACAGGGGGTCGCATCCGCGCCCCCCCGTACCCCCCGGTAGCTCCGTTCGAAAAAATAAGGATGCGCCGTGCCGGTATGGCGAAGCGCCATAGGAGCCCCGCATGGACCTCAACTATTCGAACGAAGAGATCGCCTTCCGCGACGAAGTGCGCGGCTGGCTGGCAAAGAATCTTCCCGCGGACCTTTCCGACAAGGTCGGCGACCACGAGCACCTGTCGAAGGACGACCTCGTGCGCTGGCACAAGATCCTCGCCAAGCAGGGATGGATCGCGCCGTCCTGGCCGAAGGAGTGGGGCGGAAACGGCTGGAACGTGGTGCAGCGCTACATCTTCGAGGAAGAGTGCGGCTATGCAGGCACGCCTCCGCTGGTGCCCTTCGGATTGTCGATGTGCGCGCCGGTGCTGCACAAGTTCGGCACCGAGGCGCAGAAGAAGCGCTTCCTGCCGCGCATCTACAACGCGGACGATTTCTGGTGCCAGGGGTACTCCGAACCCGGCTCGGGTTCGGACCTCGCATCGCTGAAAACCAAGGCCGAGAACAGGGGCGACCACTATGTCGTCAACGGCCAGAAGATCTGGACCACGCTCGGCCACTACGCGGACTGGATCTTCTGCCTCGTGCGCACCGATTCGGGTGCCTCCAAGCGCCAGGAAGGGATTTCGTTCCTGCTGATCGACATGAAAACGCCAGGGGTCACGGTGCGGCCGCTGATCCTCATGGATGGCGGGCACGAGGTGAACGAGGTGTTCTTCGAAGACGTCAAGGTCCCGGCCGAGAACCTCGTGTACGAGGAGAACAAGGGATGGACCGTGGCCAAGTACCTGCTCGGGCACGAGCGCATGAACACCGGGCGCATCGGCGTCTCGAAGCGCGAGCTCGCCAAGCTCAAGGAATTCGCCTCGACGCAGGCCAAGGACGGCAAGCCGCTCATCGATGACGTGCGGTTCCGCGACAAGATGTCGCGCGTCGAGATCGAGCTCATGGCGCTGGAGATCACCAACCTGCGCTTCCTCGACCAGATGCGCCGCAGCGGGCAGCCGCCCGGCGCGGACGTCTCGATGCTCAAAATCAAGGGCACCGAGATCCAGCAGTCGCTCACCGAGCTCATGATGCAGGCCGTCGGCCCCATGGCGCAGCCTTTCAAGCCGGTGAACGGCGGCGAGTTCGACGCCTTCACCGCCTCGCTTGCGCCGCGCTACGCCAACATGCGCAAGACCACCATTTACGCCGGTTCGAACGAGATCCAGCGCAACATCATTTCCAAGATGTCGCTGGGGCTCTGAGGAGAAGCCATGAATTTCGACTACAACGAAGAACAGCAGCTGCTTGCCGACTCGGTCAAGCGTTTTATCGGCAAGGACTACGGATTCGAGGAGCGCAAGAAGATCGTCGCCTCCGACAAGGGCTACAGCGAAGACGTCTGGGGCACGCTCGCGGAAATGGGCCTGCTCGGATTGCCCGTGCCGACCGACCACGATGGCTTTGGCGGCGGGGCGCTCGACATGATGGGCGTCATGGAGTCGATCGGCGAGGGGCTCGTGGTCGAGCCTTTCCTCGCCACCACGATGAGCGCGCAGTTCGTCTCGCGCGCCGGTAGCGATGCGCAGAAGAAGGCGCTGCTGCCCCAGATCGTGGAAGGCAAGCTCAAGATGGCGTTCGCCCAGACGGAAAAGGGCGCGCGCTACAACCTTGCGCACGTCGCAACCCAGGCGAAGAAGTCCGGCGGCGGCTACGTGATCGATGGTGAAAAAGCCGTCGTCATCCACGGACCCTGCGCCGACAAGATCGTGGTTTCGGCGCGCACTTCGGGGGGCACTACGGATGCCAGGGGAATCAGCCTTTTCCTCGTCGACGCAAAGGCGTCCGGCATGACGATGAAGGCTTACCGAACGCTTGACGAGCTGCGCGCCTGCGACATCACGTTCAAGGGCGTTTCGGTGCCAGCGGATGCACTCATCGGCAAGGAGGGCGAAGGCCTTGCGCTGATCGAGGAAGTCGTCGACTACGGCACGGCGCTCGTCTGCGCGGAAGCCGTCGGCGCGATCAAGTCGACCAACGACGCAACGCTCGAATACCTAAAGACCCGCAAGCAGTTCGGCGTGCCGATCGGGGCGTTCCAGGCGCTCCAGCACCGCATGGTGGACATGGTCATCAGCTACGAGCAGGCCAAGTCGATGGCGTGCCTCGCCTGCGACAAGGCCGATTCGGAGAAGGACCCCGCCGAGCGCAAGCGGCTCGTCTCGGCCGCCAAGGTCCGCGTGTCGGAAGCCTGCCGCCACGTCAGCCAGGAGTCGATCCAGCTCCACGGCGGCATGGGCATGACTGAGGAAATGAAAGTCAGCCACACCTTTCGCCGCCTCACCATGATCGCCCAGCAGTTCGGCGACATCGACCACCACCTCGAGCGCTTCGCCGGCTAAAAAATAAATGGGGTCAGAGTCGACTTTCCGCGTAGGCCGTCAATGTTGCGTGGTCTGTACGGAAAGTCGACTCTGACCCCACTTATTCCTGCAAGCGCGGCAGGTCTGCGGGGGCCTCGATTTCCATGCGCAGCAACTGCGCGGCGACGATCTTGCCCAGGTTGTCGGTGCGCAGGCTGCGCGCGGCTCCGCCCTGCAGCGCGCTGTTCAGCACGATCTTGATCGCGAGGATGTTCTCCAGCGGCCAGACCTCCACCGGCCCCGAGCAGATCGCGCGGAAGTGCTCCGCCAGCTTCTCCTTCGTGACTTCGCGTTTGAGCACCTCGTAGGTCGGCGCGTCCCAGGCGAAGAGGCCGATATCCGCGCGGTCGGCCTTGTCGCCGCTACGCGCGTGCGCGATTTTCCAGAGCGCGACTTTCATCCCGCGGTCTCCACGCTGACCTGAACGCCGGATTCGATGAGTTCACGCTTCACCAGCGTCGGCCACAGCCCCAGCAGCTGCTTGGCCCTCTGGATGCCGTGGAACCCGCCGAGGTACGGCGGCCCCGAAAGCCCAAGCCACGGGAACAGGCGCCCGAACCCGTCGGCGACGCGCTTGTCCTGCGTGCGGATCGTCATCCTCAGGAAGCACTCGTTCAACTGGTCGCGGTAAGTCGGGTCCGCATTCGCCCCGAGAAGCGAGTTGTAGCCGATGTATTCGACGTTGGTCTCCTCGACCGCGAGCCCGCGCTCCGCGATGAGGCCCTTGATGATGTCGACGCTCTTCTCGCACTTGCGATACGCATCCGGCCACGAATAGCCGATGACGCCGGTGCCCATCCAGCCGTCGTGATAGCCCGCCACGATTTTCAGCGTATCGGTACGCGCGGCGCCGCCCGCATTCGTCACCTTGACGCGATCGTTGCCCTCGTCCTCGAGCTTGAGCGTGCTCATGTCGAGCACCACGTCGGGCGAGTAGTACGCATGCGGGTCATGCACTTCGTACAGGAGCTGCTGTCGCACCGTGTCGAACGAAACGCGTCCGCCGGTGCCCGGGGCTTTGGTGATCACCGCGGTCCCGTCCTCGCTGACTTCGGCGATCCCATAGCCCAGGTTGAGAAAATCAGGAATCTTCTCCCACTCCTGCGCCGAGCCGAAATTTCCGCCGCTGGCCTGGCCCGAGCATTCGAGCAGGTGCCCGACGGTCAGTCCTTGCGCAAGCCGCTCCCAGTCATCCCAGCGCCAGCCGAACTCATGGGCGAGAGGACCGAGGAAGAGCGCCGCATCCGCGACGCGGCCGGTCACCACAATCTGCGCGCCTTGCGCCAGGGCTTCCGCGATCGGCTGGGCGCCGAGATAGGCGTTGGCAAACAGGAGCCGATCCTGCACGGACGAGATGGCCGCGCCGGTGTCGAGATGCGCAAGCGCCTGTCCGGCGGCCCTGAGCTCGTCGATACGGCCGGTCACCGAATCGCCGGTGACGACGCCGATCTTCGCTTTCCACCCTTTGGCATGAAAAGCCTTCGCGATCGCCTCGCGCGCGCCTTCGGGGTTCAGCCCGCCCGCGTTGAGCACGAACTTCACGCCGCGCTTCGCGGCCAGCGGCCAAAGCTCGGTGAGCATGGGCACCGCGTCGCGGGCGTAACCGGCGGCGGGATCCTTCTGCCGGTCTTTCTGGAGGATCGCGAGCGTGAGCTCCGCGAGGTGGTCCGAGCCGATGTATTTCACGCCGCCGCGCTCGATCGACGCGCGCACCGAGCGCCATGAGTCCCCATAGAAGCCGAGGCCGGCGCCAACGCGAACCGTTTTCATTGCGCGAATCTCATTGCATAGGATGAATGCGGGTTTCGCTGCGGCCCAGTCTAGGTCGCGCCTCTGCGAAAAGCAATTGCACGGTCCGGCATGCTTGGTAGAATCCGCCGCGGAGGAGTGGACGTGCTCAATCAGCTGCTGCAACTGACGGTAGCCGGAGTCGCGCAGGGCTGTGTGTACGCCCTTGTTGCGCTCGGCTTCGTGCTGATCTACAAGGCCACCGAGACCGTCAACTTCGCCCAGGGCGACCTGATGATGCTCGGCGCATTCTTTGCGCTGACCGCGAGCGTCACGCTGGGCTGGCCCTACTGGCTGACGATCCTCTTTGCCGTCGCGGTCATGGCGGTCGTCGGCATGCTGCTCGAGAAGATCGTGCTGCGCCCCGTGCTCGGGCAGCCCGCGTTCACGGTCGTGATGATCACCATCGGCGTGGGTTACGTGCTGCGCGGCGTCGTCACGATGATCCCGGGCTGGGGCAGCGACACCTACACGCTCCCCACGCCCTTCTCGGAAGGCGTGGTCAAGGTCGGCGGCATCATTTTCGCCGTGCAGCAGCTCGCGGTCATCGGCATGACCACCGCGCTTTGCCTCGTGCTCTACGTCTTCTTCCGCTATGCCAAGCTCGGCGTGGCGATGCAGGCCACGTCGCAGAACCAGCTCGCCGCCGCCTACATGGGCATCCCGGTGCGCCGGGTGAACATGCTGGTGTGGGGCCTCTCGGCCGGCGTGGCCACGTTCGCCGGCATCCTGCTCGCGCCCGTGACGTTCGTGCATTCGAACATGGGCTTCATCGGCCTCAAGGCTTTTCCTGCGGCGGTTGTCGGCGGGTTCGGCAGCGTGCCCGGGGCGATCGTCGGCGGCCTCATCATCGGCATCGTCGAGGCCCTTTCCGGCTTCTACCTGCCCGAGGGGTTCAAGGACGTCGCGGCGTACGTCGTCGTGCTGGTCGTCTTGCTCATCAAGCCTTCGGGCATCTTCGGCGAAACCGCCAGGAAGAAGGTGTAGCCGGTGCGCTTCGTTTTCAAGACGAACTACGACCAGGACATCCGCCTGTTCAAGCACAGCGGACAGGTGTTCTGGTATGGCCTGTTGATTGCGGCCCTGCTCGTCGCGCCTTCGCTGGTGGACGAGTACGTGATGTCGCAGCTGCATTTCATCCTGATCTACTCCATCGTCGGCCTCGGCCTCATGCTGCTCGTGGGTTTCACGGGACAGATCTCGCTCGGGCACGCGGCGTTTCTCGCGATCGGCGCCTATACCGAAGCACTTTTACAGGCGAGGGGCGTGCCCTTCGTGATCTCGCTGCCCTGCGCGGCCCTCTTTTCGGCCATGCTGGGATTCATCCTCGGCCTGCCGGCGCTGCGGCTGAAGGGGATCTATCTCGCGATCGCGACCCTGGCCTTCAACGTCATCGTCGAGGAAGTCATCACGCGCTGGGAAAGCCTTACGGGCGGCAACACGGGCCAGCACCTGAAGCCCATCGTGATCTTCGGCTATTCGCTCGCCAGCGACGCCGCCTTTTATTACCTGTGCCTCGCGCTCACGATCCTGTCGATCCTCGCAATGATGAACCTGCTGCGCTCGCCGACCGGCCGGGCGTTCGTCGCAATCCGCGATTCCGAGATCTCGGCCAGCTGCATGGGCGTCAACCTGGCCAAGTACAAGACGCTTTCGTTTGCGATCTCGGCCGCGCTCACGGGCATCGGGGGCGCCCTGTATGCACACAAGGTGACCTTCATCTCGCCCGAGCAGTTCACGCTGCTGCAGTCGATCGAGCTCGTCACGATCGTGATCCTCGGCGGCGTGGGGTCGCTGCACGGTGCAGTGCTCGGGGCGGCTTTCCTCATCGTGCTGCCGCAGCTGATTTCGATCGCCAAGGACTACCTGCCGGGCAACGTCGCCGGCTCGGGCCTGCAGGCCGTGGTCTTCGGGGTGGTGCTGATCGGTTTCATCGTGTTCGAGCCGCTCGGGCTCTATGGCCGCTGGCTCAAGGTCCGGACTTGGTTCGAGCTCTTCCCGTTCTATCGCAAGGGCATGTTCCGCCGCCAGAAGAGCTACATGAAATCGGAGCGGTTGCGATGAGCTTCTTCAGGGTCGAGAAGCTCGGCATCCGGTTCGGCGGCGTGGTGGCCGTGGACGACGTTTCCTTCGAAGTGAAGCGCGGCGAGGTCTACACGATCATCGGTCCCAACGGCGCCGGCAAGACCACGATCTTCAACCTGATCGGCCTCATCTACCCCGCGAGCTCCGGGCGCATCGTGTTCGAGGACCAGGACCTGACCGGCCTCGCGCAGCACAGGGTGGCGGAACTCGGCATCGCCCGCACTTTCCAGAACATCGAGCTCTTCGAACACGCCACGGTCCTGCAGAACCTGCTGATCGGACGCCACCGGCATCGCTCGACTTCGCTCTGGGAGGAGATGCTCTTCACGGGATCAGTGCGCCGCGCCGAGATTGCGCAGCGCGAGGCGGTGGAGAAAGTGATCGACCTGCTCGATCTGGCGCACTACCGCGACAGCAGGGTGGCGGGCCTCCCCTACGGCGTGCGCAAGGTCATCGAGCTTGGCCGGGCGCTGGCCTCCGAGCCCCGCCTGCTGCTGCTCGACGAGCCGTCTTCGGGGCTCAATCCTGAAGAAACCGACGAGATGGCGTTCTGGATCGAGGACATCAAGAAAGGGCTCGGGGTGACGGTGCTCATGGTCGAGCACGACATGAATCTAGTCTCGCGCGTCTCGGACCGCGTGCTCGCACTGAGCGAAGGTCGCGTGATCGCCGAAGGCACGCCGGCCGAAGTACAGTCGCATCCCGCGGTGATCGAGGCCTATCTCGGTGGTGCCGCAGTGAGTCCCCCGTTGAGTCCCCCGTTGAGCGCGTCGTCATGAAGGCCGGGACATGACTACTCCGGTGCTCGAGCTCGCCAACGTCGAGTCCAGCTACGGCCCGGTGCAGGCGTTGCGCGGTGTCACGCTCACCGTCGAAGAAGGCAAGATCGTCACCGTGCTCGGCGCCAACGGCGCGGGCAAGTCGACGATCCTCAAGACCATCTCGGGGATCATCGATCCGTCCAAGGGCCAGGTGAAGCTGCGCGGCGCCGAGATCCAGGGGTTTGCCCCGGACCGCATCGTGCGCGCCGGCATCGGGCACGTGCCCGAGGGCCGCGAAGTGTTCCCGCTGCTGTCGATCGAAGACAACCTGCGCATGGGCGCTTATACGCGCAAGGACGCCGACGGCGTCGCAAAGGACATCGAGGCGGTGTACGGCTACTTCCCGATCCTGCGCGAGCGCTCGAAGCAGGAGGCCGGGCAGCTTTCGGGCGGCCAGCAGCAGATGCTCGCGATTGCGCGTGCTCTGCTTTCGCGCCCGAGCGTCATGCTCATGGACGAGCCCAGCCTCGGCCTGTCGCCCAAGCTCACGACCGAGATTTTCGGGATCATCGTGCGCATCAACCGCGAGCGCGGCACCACGATCCTGCTGGTGGAGCAGAATGCGCACATGGCGCTCGCCACCGCGGACTACGGCTACGTGCTCGAGACCGGGCGGATCGTCATGGAAGACACGTGCAAGCGGCTGGCCGAGAAGGAAGACATCCGCGAGTTCTACCTCGGCATCAAGGAGGCCGGCGTCCGCGGGCACCGCCGCTGGAAGAAGAAGAAGCAATGGAGATGACCGTGGAGGCGAGGCAACGGAGGGAAAATACGAGCGTCGTAGAGAACGTTGCTCAGATGTTCTGGACAGGCGTCCAGGACCGCGGCCCGCAGGTGATCCTGCGCCAGAAGCAGTTCGGCATCTGGCAGGCGGTGACGTGGGCCGAGCTCGGACGGGCTGCGCGCGAAGTTGCGATGGGCCTCGCTTCGCTCGGATTCGCGTCGGGCGAAACCGCCTCGATCCAGGCGAACACCAACCGCGAGTGGCTGTATGCGGATCTCGGCATCCTCTGCGCGGGCGGCGTTGCAAACGGCATCTACCCGACCGATGCGGCATCCCAGACCGAGTACCTGATGTCGGATTCGACCTCGGTGTTCCTGTTCGTCGAAGACGAGGAACAGCTCGACAAGGCGCTCGAGGTCCGTGACCGGCTGCCCGCCCTGCGCAAGATCATCGTGTTCGACATGGAAGGCCTGCGCGACCTGGCAGACCCGCAGGTCATGAGCCTCGCGCAGCTGCGCTCGCTGGGCGCCGATTACGACGCGACGCACCCGGGCGAGTTCGAGCAGCGCGTCGGCTTGCGCAAGGCCACAGACCTCGCGATCCTCGTCTACACTTCGGGCACCACCGGCCGGCCCAAGGGCGCGATGATTTCCCACGACAACATCCTGTGGACCGTCAAGGGTTACCAGGACGCCTTTCCGCAGGGGCCGGAGGACGAGCGCATGGCTTTCCTGCCGCTCTGCCATATCGCCGAGCGCCTGGGCGGCGAATACCACGCGCTGTATTCCGGTGCGGTGCTCAATTTCGTCGAGAACCCGGAAACGGTCCCCGAGAACGTGCGCGAAATCTCGCCCACGGTCTTCACCGCCGTGCCGCGCGTCTGGGAGAAGTTCTATTCCGGCGTGCTGATCCGCCTCAAGGAGGCCGGCCCGCTGCAGCAGGGAGCGTATTCAGTTGCCATCGGCGTCGGCAAACGAGTCGCTACCTTGCGCGAGGAAAGAAAGCCCGTCCCGGCGCTGCTCGCGGCGAAGTTCTGGCTGGCGCGCGTCTTCGTGCTCAACAACATCCGCAAGGTGATGGGCGTGCATCGCGCCAAGGTGCTGATCACCGGCGCCGCTCCGATCTCGCCCGAACTGGTGCGCTGGTACATGGCGCTCGGGCTCGAGATGGTCGAGGTGTGGGGCCAGACCGAGTCGTGCGGCGCGATCACCTCCAACCTGGCCGGCAAGGTCAAGCCCGGCTCGATCGGCCCGTGCATGCGGCATGCGGAAGTCGAAGTCTCGGAGGAGGGCGAGCTCATCGCGCGCGGGCGCTCGATCTTCATGGGCTACCTCAACCAGCCGGAGAAGACCGCCGAGACGCTCAAGGGCGGGTGGCTGCGCACCGGCGACGTGGGACGCGTCGACGAGGAGGGCTTCTTCTACATCACCGACCGCATGAAGGACATCATCATCACCGCGGGCGGCAAGAACATCACGCCCTCGGAGTTCGAGAACCAGCTCAAGTTTTCTCCCTACATCACCGACGCGGTCGTGATCGGCGACCGCCGGCCCTACCTCGTGGCGCTGATCATGATCGACCACGAGAACGTCGAGATGTACGCGCAGGAGCAGGCGATCCCCTTCTCCAACTACGCCAGCCTGTGCCGCCGGCCGGAGATCCAGGAGCTGATCCAGGGCGAGATCGACAAGGCGAACAAGGCTTTCGCGCGCGTCGAGCAGGTCAAGAAATTCCGCCTGATCGAGGCCAAGCTGACCGCCGAGGACGAGGAGCTCACGCCGACCATGAAGCTCAAGCGGAAGCTGGTCAACGAGAAATACCGCCCGCTCATCGATGAGATGTACGCTAGCGACGGGGCCTGAGTTCGGTGCCGGCCCCGCCGGTGATAGAGTAGCTACGCATAACAAGGAGGAAGTCGATATGAAGAACCACAGGATTGCAGTCGCAATGCCAGTCGCGGGATCAATACTGGCCGCCGCTTTCGCGCTGGGATTCGCGCCGGGCGCATCGGCCCAGACGCAGGGGGTCAGCAAGGGCGAAATCGTCATCGGCAGCATGCAGGACCTTTCCGGCCCGATCGTGGCTTTCTCCAAGCAGCTCAAGTTCGGCATGGAGATGCGCGTCGACGAGATCAACGCCGCGGGCGGCATCAACGGCCGCAAGCTCAAGCTCATCATCGAGGACCACGGCTACGACCCCAAGAAGGCCGTGCTGGCCACGCAGAAGCTGGTGCAGAAGGACAAGATCTTCGCCATGGTCGGCACGATCGGCACGCCGACCGCGCTGCCCTCGATGCCGATCCTGTTCGAGAAGAACATTCCCCACCTCTTCCCGCTGACCGCGGCGCGCGAGATGTACGAGCCGCTGCACCGCCTCAAGTACTCGTTCGCGGCCACGTACTTCGACCAGATGCGCGCCGGGGTCAAGCACCTCGTCAAGCTCAAGGGCTACAAGAAGGTCTGCACCCTGTACCAGGACGACGATTTCGGCCTCGAGGTGATGCGCGGCGCGGAAGCCGGCCTCAAGGAGATCAACATGGTGCTGGCCGAGAAGACCACGTTCAAGCGCGGGGCCACGGACTTCTCCTCGCAGGTCGCGAAACTGAAGAGCGACAACTGCGATTTCGTCGTGCTCGGCACCATCATCCGCGAGACCATCGGCGCCATCGGCACCGCCCGCAAGCTCGGCTGGGGCGTGGAGTTCATGGGCTCGTCGGCGTCCTACACCGACCTCATCCACAAGCTCGGCGGACCAGCAATGAACGGGTTCTACTCGACCAACACGGTGAACAACCCCTACATGGACGACGCCTCCAAGAACGTGCGCGACTGGGCGGTGAAGTACAAGGAGCGCACCAAAGAGGACCCGGCCGTGTTCTCGGTCTACGGCTACCAGGTGATCGACCTGTTCGCGCGCATCGCTGAGAAAGCCGGACCCAATCTCACCACCGACAGCTTCATCAACTCGATCGAGAAATTCAGCATGCCGCGCGACATGTTCGGCGCCGACGAGATGTCGTTCTCGAAGACCAAGCACCTGGGCTCCAACCGGGCGCGCCTGTCGCAGATCGTGAACGGCAAGTGGACGCCGATCACGGACTACATCACCGAGTAATCGCGACAGGGGATTTGGACAAGGACGCTGCAACCGCCGCCGCAATCGTGCGCAAGCCATGACGCCGATCCGGTTGCGTGTTGCCGCCTTGTTCGCCGTTGCGGCCCTCGGGCTGTCCGGTTGCACCACCGTCGCCAGCGGCCTGGCCGCCGACCGGGACCTCTACCTGTTCGACGCGAAGATGCAGGACGTCGAATTCGGCATGTCCAAGGCGCGCGTGCAGCAGCTCATGGGGCCGCCGCGCGAAAGGCTCTACCAGGGCAGCCAGGAAGCCTGGCTGTGGTGCCAGACCTCCTCGAGCCCGAAATTCGCGGACGCCTACATAACGGTGCATTTCTTCAATGCGCAGGTGGCCGGTATCCACACCTACGGCAACCGCGCCGAGGGTACTTGCGAAAATTTCTTCAGGCGCGTCGAATGGCTTGCCGACCCGCAGAAATCGATGGCGTCGAAGCAGCGCAGGCGGGAGTAAAAGGAGAAGAAGGGGCTGCGCCCCCTCCTCAGGACCTCCCCTCCTTCTAATGCGACCAGTGACCGACCCCTACCGCATCCTGTTCGTCTGCACCGGGAACATCTTCCGCAGCCTGACGGCCGACATGGCGCTGCGGGCCGCGCTTGCGGACAACGCGGCCGTGCGCGTCTCCTCCGCGGGAACCGACGACTATCCGCATGCAGTGCGTCCCTATACACAGGGCTACCTGCTCTCGAAGGGCTATGACGCCAGCGGCCACCGGCGGCGCACGCTCACGCAGGCCATCGTCGAGGAGACTCGCCTGGTGGTCTCGATGAGCACCGACCACCAGGCCTTCATCAGGGAAAGGTTCGGCCGCGAGACGCCGCTGTTCCTGGAAGCCTGCGGCGAGGCCGCCGATTGGCTGCCGGACATCGAAGACGTGATCCCGGACTACCTCACCAACCGTCCGGCAGTCGAGGCGCACGTGCGCGGCACCGTCGACCGGATCATCGAGCTTGTGCCGCGCATGTCGAAAAACCTCACCGGGTTGATGCGGAAGTACCCGTAATTCCTAAACATTAAGTCTAAAGGAACAAGGCCCAGAGCGACTCTCCTGCCAGTTCCTGTATCGGCACCAGTACATTCGGCAACCGGGGGCAACCAGCGCCGCCAGCGCGAATGAAGCCATTCACCCGGTCTTGGTTTTCATGCTTTTTCTCCCTTGAGAGCGTAACCGTAGGCCAGGTTGGTGCGGCCCGCTCCTTCGCGCGAGTAGATCTCCTTGTAGTGCGCGAGCTTGTCGGTCGCGATCGCCGAGCGCATCTGCGGCTTGACGCCGTACAGCCGCGCATTGTTCTCGCCGAAGATCGCGTTCTTCACCGGGCCGTCGGCCGCGCCCAGCGGCGCAAGTGCGTATTTCTGCCGCAGGTCCTCGGGGATCTCCAGCCGGCGCAGCGCCTCGATCTGCCATTGCGGCGCGCCCGTCCAGATGGCGTCCGTCCCCCAGCACACGTGGTCGGCGCCGAGGCCCTTGATGAGGATGCCCATCATCACGGCCGAAAGCCGCGGCTCCGCGATGGTCGACTGCGCGAACAGCTGGCCTACGTCGGCGTAGACGTTCTTCACGCCGAACCTGGCCGGGATGTCGGCGAGGTCCGAGACCCACTCGACGCGGCCGGTCTGCTCGAACTGGCGCCACCCGTCGGCCGCGTTGCCGCCGCCCGGCCAGCGATAGCCGCCGTGGTAGATGATGAAGTTCATCTGCGGCCAGTCGCGAGCCGCGGGCCCGACGTCGCGAACGTCCGAATAGGCGAGCAGGTGCGGGAACTGCTTTTCCACCGACGGCGGGAAGAGGCCCTTGTGCACGCAGACGTTGCGCAGGCCCGCCTTGAGGAATCTCGCATAGGCCGGGTAGACGAGCTTCTCGTCGTCCATGCGCCACGGGTGCTTCGAGAGGTTCTTGTGCGAGTTGTCGCCGATCGTGTAGCCCTTCATCGAGTCTGGCTTGAGCACAGTGATCGCGCGGTCGATTTCCTCCATCCACCCGGGGTAGCCCGGCGTGAAGATGGCGTGCGAGTACATCCGCTTCGTGCCTGCGAGGCCGTTCACCCCGGCGCGCGCCTGCGCCTTCATGTCGTTGGTGAGGAACCAGTCCTCCGGGATTTCGGAGGGCGCACCGCTGATGCACGCGATCTTGGTGTCGCTGTCCAAATACATTTCCTTGATGTAGTTGGCGAACATCAGGTCGTCGATGGTCTGTTCCTTGACCGCAAGCGCCGGGTTCCAGCCCGCCTTGCCGACAGCGGCGCGCTGTGCAACAAAGCCCATGATTCGCGTACCCGGGCGCAGGAAGTGCGTGTGCATGTCCATGATGAACTGGCCGGAGAGCCGGCCGGCGCGGGCATCGGCCTGCGCCGGGTCGGCCGCTTCGGCGCGAGACACGCCAAAGAGCGGTCCATAGGTGTCGTTCATCGCGAGGAACGCGCTCGCCATGCCGGCCGAAGTCTGGAAGAAGCGCCGGCGGCTCATGCCGAGTCGCTTCGACATATGCGAGCCAATCTCCTTTACGCGCGCCTCGAACTCGCGCTGCCTCGCCGTCTGCGGCGCGGGCATGAATTCGTCGCTCGACACCGACTGCACCGGGATCGGCGAGGGGAACAGGGACTCGGCTAGCGTAAGTTTCTCGAACTCCTCTGGGGACAGCAGGCTCATGTGTGGCTCCGGATTCAAAACGCGGTGGGGCGGATGCTAATCCCGCCGGGCGACTCGGTAAACTGCGGCCTGACCCCAAAAACGAATGGAGACAGCCATGGGCAGGCTCAACGGCAAGCGCGCGATCGTCACCGGCGCGGGCAGCGGCATCGGGCGGGCGAGCGCGCTCCTGTTCGCCAAGGAAGGCGCCTCGGTGCTGGCGGTGGACAAGACCGCCGATGCGGTCGAGGAGACCGCCGCGAAGATCAAGGCCGCCGGGGGCAAGGCCCTCGCGATGGCGGCCGACGCGGGCAGCGAGGCCGACGTCGAGGCCTACGTCAAGCGCGCGATCGCCGAATTCGGCGGCCTCGACGTGGTGTATGCCAACGCCGGCATCAGCGGCGGCCTCGTGCCGCTCTTCGAGCAGACGGTCGAGCACTGGCAGGAGATCCTGCGCGTGAACCTGATCGGCCCGTTCCTCGCGATCAAGCACGCCGGCCGCCACATGGTCGCGCAGAAAGCCGGCTCGATCGTGTGCACCGCCTCGGTCGCGGGCCTGCGCGCGAACGCCGGCGGCAATCCCTACAGTGCGAGCAAGGCCGGCGTGATCAGCCTCGTGCAGACCGCAGCCAACTCGTTCTACGGCACCGGCGTGAGGGTCAACGCCATCTGCCCGGGCCTCATCGAAACCGGCATGACCAAGCCGATCTTCGACTTCGCAAGGGAGCGCGGCACGGACCGCAATATCGGCCAGCTCAACCCGATGAACCGGTTTGGCGAGCCGCACGAGATCGCGGCGATGGCCGCGTTTCTCGCGAGTGACGACGCGTCGTATGTGAACGGCCAGGCGATCGCGGTGGATGGCGGATTGTCCGCGACGCACCCGTTCCGGCGGTCCCGGCCGTGAAGGAACGGGACTTCATCATCGACTGCGAGATCAAATACCGCATGGGCTACCGCGCGGAATGCGAGGCCGAATGAAAACGCTCGCCGGGATCCAGCAGCATCTGGCCACCGGCCGGTTCGACTTCAGCCGACACGCTTTCAGGCGTGCGGTTGAACGCAACATCAGCGAGGAGGAGATCCGTACCGCAGGCGCGCGAGCGGAGATCATCGAGGAGTACCCGGAGGACAAGTATTCGCCCAGTCTGCTCCTACTGGGCTTTACATCCGCTGGGCGCCCCTTGCATATTCAGGTATCGGCAGCTGACTCGGACGCGACAAGAATCATTACACTGTACGAGCCAGATCCGACCGAGTGGGATGAGTTTCGAAAACGGAGGTAACCATGTCAACGTTCAAGTGCCACGTCTGCGGCGGCGAAACCGCCAGGGACGAGTTTGTGAGCGAAGTGCTAGAGGTGGACGGCCGGCGCGTGTTGGTGGAACACATTCCAGCGCAGGTCTGCACGCGTTGCGCCGAGGCGGCATTCTCGCGGGAGACCACGGAACGCATCCGCCTGCTGGTCCATGGCGCGGGCCGCCCCGCTAGGACCGTTCCATTGGAAGTGTTCGAGCTCGCGTAGGATCGCTCGTCTGGTCACCGTCCGGACAATCCGCCCAGCCTCCATGTTCCTCGGATGGGGGATAGGTGAGAGGTCAGGACGATGCTGAGAAAACTGTTCGAATCGTTGAATCCGAATTGCGGGAAGTTGTTCGATTGGTTTTGATAGCTGATGACCACGAGCATAAGCTATGGTCGGACGCTGAGGTTCTTGCCGCGCACCGAAGGCAACATCGGCCAGTTCAACCCAATGAACCGCTCCGGCGAGCCGCACGAGATCACGGCGGTGGCGGCTTTCCTCGCGAGTGACGAGGCGTCGTACGTCAACGGCCAGGCGATCGCGGTGGATGGCGGATTGTCCGCGACGCACCCGTTCCGGCGGCCCCGGCCCTGAACGCGATACGCTAGGCAGCTGAACGCGCCGGCCAAGTTTGCAACCTGTCGATAGGAGGAGAGCGATGCTTCAGCTGCGCCCCAATTGCGAATGCTGTAACCGGGATCTACCGCCCGAGTCACAAGATGCCCGCATTTGCTCGTTTGAATGCACCTTTTGCCGCTCATGCTCGGAAACGGTCCTCACGGGCCGGTGCCCGAATTGCGGCGGGGAGCTGGTCGCCCGGCCGCGCAGACCAGCCGCGAAGCTCCAAAAATTCCCTGCGTCGACCGAACGAGTCTACAAACCCGAGGGTTGCAAGACAGCGGCCTAGTCCCGTAATTTGATGACTTTCGCTTCCTAAACCCCGCTCCAGGATTGGCTCTCCTGCCAATCAGCGTCCTGGTACCGGTACATTCCAGAGCGCTCAGCCGATCATGTAGGCCGCGCTGCCGGTGGCGATCTGCTCGATTGGCGTATTGGCCAAGTGGTTGTTATTCTGTCCTCATGATCGTGTACCTGCGAGACAAGCCAAGGCTTATCGGTCGCAGCACGAGAGCGACCTAACAAGAACCAATCCATGCCGCGCATTTTTGACAACATCGGCCTAAACCTGCTCCCTGCACTTCGCGGGACGCTCGAGGTGGCAGAGCGCTCGGACTTCTGTGTGGGGTACTTCAATCTGCCGGGCTGGAAAGCGATCGACGATCTTGTCGAACAATGGCCAGGCGGCCCCGGCAAGCAAATGCCGCCTGCTCGTTGGGATGCAGCGCTTGCCCCAGGATGAGTTGCGCACGTCATTTAGTTTCACGCAGAGCAACGAGCTCCTGGATAACCAGACTGCCCTGCGCCTGAAAAAACGAATGGCCGAGGAATTCAGAAACCAGTTGACGTTCGGCGTGCCGACCAATGCTGACGAAGCAGGATTGCGTCGGCTGTCGTCGCAGCTCAAAACGGGAAAGCTCGTCGTCAAGCTGTTCCTCCGTCATACGCTTCACGCCAAGCTCTACCTGCTGTTTCGATCAGATCCGATCAATCCCATTATCGGCTACCTGGGTAGCAGCAATCTCACGCTTTCCGGCCTCTCCCATCAGGGCGAGTTGAATGTCGACGTGCTCGATCACGATGCCGCCAACAAGCTGGTTCAGTGGTTCGAGGCACGATGGAGTGATCGCTGGTGCATCGACATTACGGCTGAATTGATCCAGGTTATTGATGAAAGCTGGGCGCGGGAGGAAATGCTCCCGCCGTATCAGATCTACGTGAAGATGGCGTACCACCTGGCGCAAGAAGCCCGCGCCGGGCTTGCCGAGTTCCGCATCCCGCCTGAATTTGGAAATCGCCTGTTCGACTACCAGGTCGCCGCCGTCAAGATCGCCGCGCATCACCTCAACAAGCGCGGCGGCGTTCTGATCTCTGCCTCGTCCACGACGAAGAACATTCGGACGAACCCCAGATCATCTGCTCGCTCGGCCTCGGGCCTGCCGACGGCCAGAAGGTCTGAGGACCGCCATGTCCTTGAATGCCGCTCGCGCACGCCAACTGCTCGCCAAGGGCGATTTGCGCATCTTGTTCGTCGAGGAACTCGGGTGGGATCGGCACCCCACCGCGCTGCAGATCACGGTAGAAGGTTCCGTCCGCACGCTTCCGGTACTCGCCCAGAAGCGCGGCATGGTGGCGTACCAATGCCCTACGCCGGATGGCGAGCGGTTCGGCGATGAAATTGCGCGATGGATATCAGGATCCAGGCCTCCCGATGAAATTATCAAGCACTTGGCGCTCCTCCCTGCTGCGGCAGCCGGATGGATGTTTTTCTCGGGGCGGACGCTGTTGTTCCCCGAGAAAGATACGAAACAATCACTCCAGACTTGGCCTGAGTATTGGAAAATGCGAATGGGTTTCGATGTGGCATTGGTGTATGCGATCGTGTTTGCGGTTCTTGGCTTGATCGCATGGGGAATGGATTGGAAGGCCGGGAAGTCAATTCCTTACATATGTCTTGCGACATCCCTCATCGGCGCGGGAACCTGCTTTATGGCCGTGTATCGAGCGCAGCAGGTCGTCAATGAAATCATCATCCAAAAGGGCGCTGAGCCCTAGCATTCCGGGCAGCGGATGCGGCATGGGGCATGAAAGCGAATGAGGGCAATTCAGTCCGCAAGCTCACGGTTTATTTCGGGCCACTAGTCGATGCCACGTAAGTCCGCCAAACCGAAAGCACCTCAAGTAGCCCTGAACTTCGCCGCACTGGTGGAGGCGGTTCGGCAGGTGCACGAGCACAGCGCCACCGCAGCCAGCCGGGCGGTGAACGTGAGTCTGACGCTGCGAAATTGGGCGATCGGTTGCTACATCGTCGAATATGAGCAGAACGGAGCAGACCGGGCGGAATACGGAGAGGGCATGATGGACCGTCTGGCCGAGGCGTTACGCCGCTGCGGCGTCCCGGCCTCCAATCGCCAGAGGCTCTACGCCTACGTGGGCTTTTACCGCACATATCCGCAGATCGCGGAGGTGATTCCAGCCGCATGGGCCACCCGCTTTCTGCCGATGTCGAGGACGCCACAAACATCAATTGTCCGGTCACTGACCGGACAATCCGCCGACGCCGCCAAGGCAAAGAAAATTGTCCGGTCGGCGACCGGAATAAGCCGGATCTCGGGGCAGATGCTCGCAGACCGCCTGTCCTATACTCATCTGGAACTGCTGGCAGGGCTCGAAACCCCGCTTAAGCGCGCGTTTTACGAAATCGAGTGCATTCGGGGCAACTGGTCGGTGCGGGCGCTCAAGCGCCAGATCGCGACACTGTATTTCGAGCGCTCGGGGCTTTCCACGGACAAGGAGAAGCTCGCCGCCATGGCCCATGCGGTCGCCGAAAAAGAGGCGCCGAAACTCGCCATCCGCGATCCCTACATTTTCGAGTTTCTGGGTCTGAATCCCCAGGAAGCGGCGGCCGAGTCGGATGTGGAGGACGCCCTGCTGGACAACTTGCAGGACTTCCTGCTCGAACTGGGTCACGGCTTCTGCCTCGAAGCACGACAGAAGAGCATCGTCATCGGCAGGACCCGCGGCTTCGTCGACCTGGTCTTCTACCACCGCATCCTCCGGTGCCATCTGCTCATCGAGCTGAAGGTGGACGAGTTCCGGCACGAACACCTGGGACAGCTCAATACCTACGTGACCTGGTATCGCAAGCACATGATGGCCCAGGGCGATAGCCCGCCGATCGGCCTGCTGCTCTGCACGCAGAAAGATCACGCGCTCGTGGAATACGCCGTGGCCGCGATCGACAGCCGCCTGTTCGTCTCCAAATATCAACTCGAATTGCCCAGCAAGGAAGATCTCCAGCGGTTCCTGGAGGAAAAGCGCCGGGAGATGGGCAATGAATGGTAAGCCCCCACTATTGCAGCGCATCGTTCGCGGAGGCTCGGACTATCCGTCGATCCTCGCATCCCGCCTCGGCGATGACGCACCCGCCGAACTGATTGCGCTCGGCAACGCGGCGTTTTTGAGCACGCACAGGACCGCGCTCTTTTGTTCCGCCAGCGCGCCCGGCGACGCAATCCTACGCGCCCACGACGCTGCCCAAGTCATGCGCGACGAGGGCGTCACCGTCATCAGCGGTTTCCACTCGCCCATCGAGAAGGAATGTCTGCAGATCTTGCTGCGCGGCAAGCAGCCGATCATCATTTGCCCCGCTCGGGCCATCGAGGGGATGCGTATCCCGACGGGCTGCCGCGCTGCGTTCGATGCCGGGCGGTTGCTGTTCCTGTCGCCATTCATCAAGGAACCCAAGCGTGTCACCAAGGACTCGGCGCTCCGCCGCAACGAGTTGGTCGCATCCTTGGCGGACGAGGCCTACATCCCCTACTTCTCATCGGGCGGGCAGACTGCGCGGACCGCGGAGATGCTTGCCGAGTGGAAGGTGCCGTTTATAGCTGCCGCATGACATAAATTCACAACTTTCGCTTCCTAAACCCCGCTCCAGGATTGGCTCTCCTGCCAATCAGCGTCCTGGTACCGGTACATTCCAGAGCGCTCAGCCGATCATGTAGGCCGCGCTGCCGGTGGCGATCTGCTCGCCCTCGTCGTTCTCCAGCGTCATGTGCGTGACCGCGACGCGGCTGCCCAGGCGCGCCACTTTCCCCGTGGCGATGAAGTACTTGCCGCGGCCCGGGCGCAGGTAATCGATGCGCAGGTCGATGGTGCCCATCTTGGGGAAGTCGTCGGAGTTTTCAGCCTTGTCCTGCCAGTTCATGCCCCGATCTCCGCCACGCCGTGGGTGATCGCCAGATCGCCGCGGGGTGTGCGCACGGCGAACTGCCACAGGCCTTCGGACTCGCGGCCGAACTCCAGCTCGAGCGTGTCGCCCGGCACCACGCTGGCCTTGAAGCGCCCTGCGAGGCGCCTTAACCGTCGCGGCTCGCCACCGGCCGCCGAATGGATCAGCGCCTGCCCGGCAAGCGCCCAGGTGCAGGTGCCGTGCAGGAGGATGCCCGGCAGGCCGATCGCGCGCGCGGCGGCGCGCTCGGTGTGGATCGGATTCCAGATCGAGGCGCATTCGGAATAGCGGTGAGCGAGGCCGGGCGAAGTGTCGATCGCAAGCCGCTGCGAGGCAACGGTGACCGCCGCATCCTCCCTGAGCGCGGGCGGCTCCTCGTCCGATGCGGGGCGGCCTTCCAGCGTGTCGCGCAGGAACATCGCCGCGCTCCACGTCGTCACCACCGGCGAGCGTGTGGCGGATTCGAACGTTTCCACGCAGCTCGTTACCACGACCCCCGCGCTGGTCTGCCGCACTCGGGCGATGCGCGCATGCGTCCGCAGCGACTCGCCGGCGCGGATGAGCCGATGAAAGCGGGAATCCTGGAGCACATGCACCGCGGCACGTGGCTCATCCGCAGAGCGTCCGATCGCTGCAAGATATCCGGCGCCGCTGACGACCGGCCACTCCAGCGAGACGCAGAAAGCCGGATGGCCCGCCACGCCGCGCTCGTCGTCGAAATAGCATTCGTCCTCGGCGCCGATACCCGCGGCATACGCCATCAGCCGGCGCTTGGTCGCCTCCGTCTCGAGGGAGCCCGCATCGCGGCCCGCGGCCGCAGCGTCGATCGTCAAGGTGGCCGCCCTATTGCCAGCCGAGCTGTTTTGCGGCGAGGTCTTTCATGATCTCCTCCGCGCCGCCGCCGATGGTCATGACCTTCACCTCGCGGTAGACGCGCTCTGCGCGCGTGCCGCGAACGAAGCCGGCGCCGCCGAGCGTCTGCACCGCCTCGTCGGCGCAGAACTGCATCGTGCGCGTGGCGAAATTCTTGGTCATGCACAGCTGGGCGATCGCTTCGGCGTCGCGGGGCGCCTGCATGAGCTTGTAGGCCGTGTCGTAGACCATCGCGCGCGCCGCATGGATGCGCATCTGCATGTCGACGAGCTTGTGGCGGATCGCCTGGTGCTCGACCAGCCGCTTGCCAAAGGTCTGCCGCTCGAGGGCCCACGCGACCGCGTCGTCGAGGCACACCTGCGCGAAGCCCACCGCCGCCGCCGACATGCCGAGGCGCTCGGAGTTGAAGTTGCGCATGATGATGCGGAACCCCTGGTTCTCCTCGCCGATGAGGTTCGCGGCCGGCACCCGGCAGTTGTCGAATCGCAGCGTGGCGGTGTCGGAGCACCACCAGCCCATCTTCTTCAGCTCGAAGCGCGTGAAGCCCGGCCGGTCGCGCTCGATCAGCAGCAGCGACACGCCCGCGGCGCCGGGACCGCCGGTGCGCACGGCGACGGTGTAGTAGTCGGCCCGCATCCCCGAGGTGATGAAAGTCTTCTCGCCATTGACGACGTACTCGTTGCCCTCGAGCTTCGCGCTCGTGAGGAGGCGGGCGACGTCCGAGCCGCCCGAGGGCTCGGTGATCGCGAGTGCGCTGATCTTCTCGCCCGCGATGATCGAAGGCAGCACGCGGCGCTTCATCTCCTCGCTGCCGGCGTTGGCGATCGGCGGCGCGCCGATGCTGTGCGAGAAAAGGCTCGCATGCACGCCCCCCGAGCCGGCCATCGCGACCTCTTCCGAGAGGACGATGTGCATGAGGAGATCGGCGGGCGTGCCGCCGTAGTCCTCGGGGAAACCAACGCCAAGCAATCCGGCCGACGCGGCCTTGCGGTACATCTCGCGCGGGAACTCACCGGCCTCGTCCCATTCGGTTGCGAAGGGGGAGATCTCCTTCGCGACGAAGCGCCGCATCGTGTCGCGAAAGGCCTCGTGCTCTTCGGTGAGGGCGGGATGGGCTTTCATGGCGGCAGGGCGGGCTCGAACTCGACCAGCAGCTGGCCGGGCGACACCTGTGCGCCCTGGGCTACATGCACGGCCTTCACGCGCAGCGCGGCGGGTGCCGCCAGGGTGTGCTCCATCTTCATCGCTTCGAGCACCATGAGCGCCTGGCCCGCCACCACCAGGTCGCCGGCCATGGCATGGACTTGCGCGACCTTCCCGTTCATCGGTGCTACGAGCCGGCCGTCGGCGGCGCCGGCTGCGACCCGTTCGGGCGGGTCCATGGAAGCGTCGCGCCAGGTCCACGACACGCCGTCCCGCAGGAAGTGCAGCGTGCGGCCGTCACGCACGTGCGGCAGGTCCGGGTTGCCGGCTGACGCTCGAGCCGAGTTGGTCCAGCAGGCCCATTCGCCGAAATTCGCCTCCTGCGCGCAGCTCTTCGCATACAACGACTTCGCGGTGGCGAGCACATCCGCATCGGGTGCAGCCGCCTTCCAGTCCGCGAAGCGCTCGCTGAGCAGGCCCGTGGTCGCGCCGCCCTTGGCGAACACCTCGTCGCGCAGCACCGCCGCGAGGTAAGCCGCGTTGTTCGGCACGCCAAGCGCGATGCACTCCCCGAGCGCAACGGCCAGCTTCTCGCGCGCTTCGTCGCGGGTCGCTCCGTGCGCGACGATCTTGGCGATCATCGAATCGTAGTGCGGTGGTATTTCGGCGCCGGATTCGAGCGCATGCTCGACACGCACGCCCGGCGGCGCCTGCCAGAGCGCGATCGTGCCGGCCTGCGGCAGGAAACCCTGCGCCGGATCCTCGGCGCACAGGCGCGCTTCGATCGCATGGCCGGAGAAATGCAGGTCCGCCTGCCCGAAGGCGAGCTTCTCGCCGGCCGCGACGCGCAGCTGCCATTCGACCAGGTCGAGGCCCGTGACCATCTCGGAGACCGGGTGCTCGACCTGCAGCCGTGTGTTCATCTCCATGAACCAGAAATGACCCGAACCATCCACGAGGCATTCGACCGTGCCGGCACCCGCATAGCTCACCGAACGTGCGACCCGGATCGCCGCCTCGGCCAGGCGCGCGCGCAGCCTTGCGTCCACGACCGGCGAAGGCGTTTCCTCGATGAGCTTCTGGTGCCTGCGTTGGACCGAGCAGTCGCGCTCGCCCAGGTGCACGATGTTGCCGTGCTTGTCCGCGAGCAGTTGGACTTCGACATGGCGCGGTGATTCGACCGCGCGCTCGAGGATCACGCGGTCGTCGCCGAAAGACGCCAGCGCCTCGGATTTGGCGGACGCCAGCAGCGCGGGCAGCTCCGCCGCAGTGCGCACCAGGCGCATGCCGCGTCCGCCGCCGCCGGCCACCGCTTTGATCATCACCGGGTAGTCGATTCGTCCGGCCGGGTCGAAGCTCTCGAGGACCGGGACGCCGGCTTCGTGCGCGAGACGCTTGGCATTGGCCTTGTCGCCCATCGCGCGGATCGCCTCGGGGGCAGGCCCGATCCACACGAGGCCCGCGTCGAGCACCGCCTTGGCGAAATCCGCGTTCTCTGCAAGGAACCCGTAGCCCGGATGCACTGCCTCGGCACCGCTCTTTCGCGCCGCCGCGACAATCGAAGCGATATTGAGGTACGACTCACGCGGCGCTGCACCGCCGATGCACACCGCAGCATCGGCTTCGCGCACATGACGTGCGCCACGGTCGGCCTCCGAATACACCGCGATGCATTGCAGGCCCATGCGCCGCGCGGTGCGGAAAACGCGCAGTGAGATTTCGCCGCGATTGGCTACGAGGACGGAGCGGAACATCGGGACGCCTACTTCCTTGGCAGGGTGCCCATGTACTTGCAGATGATGCCGAGCATGACCTCGTCGGCGCCGCCGCCGATCGAGCCGAGGCGTCCGTCGCGGTAGGAGCGCGACACCGGGTTATCCCAGGTGAAGCCCATGCCGCCCCAGTACTGCAGGCAGGCGTCGGACACTTCGCGCCGCAGGCGCCCGGCTTTCAGCTTGGCCATTGAGGCGAGCTCGGTCACGTCCTGGCCGGCGATATAGAGCTCGCAGGCGCGGTAGGTGAGCGCGCGCAGGGCCTCGACCTCGGTCTTCAACTCGGCCAGCCGGTAGTGCACGTACTGGAAGTCAAGGACGGCCTGGCCGAAAATCTTCCTTTCGCGGATGTAGTCGATCGTCTCGCCGATGTTGCGCGTGAGCCCCTGGACCGTGCTCGCCGCGGCCCAGAGGCGTTCCTCCTGGAACTGCATCATCTGGTAGGTGAAGCCCATGCCTTCCTCGCCGATGCGGTTCCTCTGCGGCACGCGCACGTCATCGAAACTGATGAGGCCGGTGTCCGAGGACAACATGCCGATCTTGTCGATCTTGGTCTTCGAGATGCCTTTCGAATTCATCGGCACGCAAATCAGCGTCTTGGTCTTGTGCGGCGCGCCTTCCGACGTGTTGGCCAGCAGGCACATCCAGTCGGCCTGGAGGCTGTTGGTGATCCACATCTTCGAGCCGTTGATCACGTAGTCGCTGCCGTCTTTCTTCGCGAAGGTCTTGATGCTGGCCACGTCCGATCCGGCGCCCTGCTCGGAGACGCCGATGCAGGCCACGTAATCGCCAGAGATCGATGGCGCAAGAAATTCCTTGCGCACCTCATCCGAGCCGAAGCGCGCGAGCGCAGGCGTCGCCATGTCGGTCTGCACGCCGATGGCCATGGGCACGCCGCCGCATCGGATGAATCCGAGCGTCTCGGCCATCACCATCGCGTAGCTGTAGTCGAGGCCCGCGCCGCCATAGGCCTCCGGCTTGGTCAGCCCCAGCAGACCGAGGTCGCCGAGCTTCTTGAACACCTCGTGCGCCGGAAACTGCTCGGCCTTTTCCCATTCGTCGACATACGGGTTGATCTCGTTGTCGATCACGCGCTTTAGCGTCCTTCGAATCTCCTCGTGCTCATGGCTGAACTGCATTCGCCCTCCTGATTAACGGGGTCAGAGTCGACTTCTTTTCGGAAAGTCGACTCTGACCCCACTTTATGGTCTGGCTACGCCGAACTGCACCGGCCGCAACGTGCGTGCGTCGCCGTCCATGCAGATGGAGAGGGCGAAGCCGAGTACGTTGCGCGTGTCGCGCGGATCGATGATGCCGTCGTCCAGCATGAGGCTCGAGGTGACGAAGGCGCTCGACTGGGATTCGAAATTCTCGATGATCTTGCGCTGCAATGCATCGATTGCCATGTGATCGGGTTCCTGCCCTTTGCGCCTGGCGCCGGCCTCCATGACGATGGCCATGGTGAGTGCCGCCTGTTCCGCGCCCATGACCGCGGTCTGCGTATTCGGCCACGAAAAGAGGAAGCGAGGCTCGTAGCCGCGCCCGCACATGCCGTAGTTGCCCGCGCCGAACGAGGCGCCGCACATCAGCGTGACCTGCGGCACGTTGGCGTTCGACACCGCCTGGATCATCTTGGAGCCGTGCTTGATCATGCCGGCCTCTTCAGACGCCTTACCGACGATGTAGCCCGTGGTGTTCTGCAGGTAGACGATTGCCAGCCCGGCCTGGCAGCACGCCTGGATGAAATGCGTGGCCTTGTTGGCGCCCGCGGGGTCCAGCGGCCCGTTGTTGGTAACGATGCCCGCCGGCATGCCCTGGATCGCAGCATGTCCGCAGACCGTGGCCTGGCCGTAGTCGTGCTTGAAATCGAGGAAGTCCGAGTCGTCGACAAAGCGCGCGATGGCCTCGCGCATGTCCACGGGCTTGCGATAGTCCTCGGGCATCACGCCCAGGAGTTCGTCGGCCGCGTAACGCGGCGGTTTGCCGCCAGGCAGGGAGGTGGTCTTCCAGCCGAGATGGGAAAGGACTTCCCTCGCATAACGAATGCCGTCGGCGTCGTCTTCGGCGAGGTATTCCCCAAGCCCCGAGACATGCGTGTGCATCACTGCACCGCCAAGCTCCTCGTCGGTGGCGATCTCGCCGGTCGCGGCCTTGAGCAGCGGCGGCCCGGCGAGGAAAGCTTTCGCACGGCCGCGCACCATGATCACGTAGTCCGACAGGCCCGGCATGTACGCGCCGCCCGCTGTCGAAGAGCCGTGCACCACAGTGACGACCGGAATGCCCGCGGCCGAAAGCCGCGCGAGATTGCGGAAGATCGACCCGCCGTGGATGAACCCCTCGACCTTGTACTTGAGCAGGTTCGCGCCGGCCGATTCGACGAGGTGCACGAACGGCAGCTTGTTGTCGAGCGACAGCTCCTGCGCGCGCAGGAGCTTCTCGCGACCCATGGCCTGGATCGCGCCGGCATCGATGCCCGAGTCGCTCGCGACGACGACCGAGCGCACGCCGTTCACGTAGCCGATGCCGCTCAGCATGCCGCCGCCGGGGATCGACTTCGCGGGATCAGGGTTGTCGCGGCAGAAGCCCGCGATCGACGAGAGCTCGAGCCACGGCGCGCCCGGATCGAGCAGCCTCGCCAAGCGCTGACGCGGCAGCAGTTGCCCGCGCTTTTCGAACAGGGGCCTGGCCCTGGCCGAGGCATCGCTCGCCCGCGCTTCGAGGATGCGCAACTGGCCCACCAGCTCGAGCATGCGTGACCGGTTGCGCTGGAAGGCTTCGCCCGGGACGTCGAGCTTCGAGACGATCGAGGGCATCAGTCGCGCAGGATCTTCGGCAATTGCGCGAGATGGAAGCCGTCGAAGGCTGCGGTCTTGCCGCGTGCGATGGGATGGTCCCAGACCCGCTTCGCGTTCGGCACCGCGCCGTCGACTCGCAGGCAAGAGCCGGAGATGAAGGCGGCCGCGGGGGAGAGCAGGAACACGACCGCAGCGGAAACTTCGGACTCCGTGCCCAGCCGGCCTGACGGCACTTTTTTCGGCAACCCGCGAATGTGTTCCGCCATCGCCTCGGGATAGTGGTCCATGCCGCTCGAAGCAATCCACCCCGGCGCCACCGCATTGACACGAATGGGCGCCCATTCGAGCGAAGCCGTCTCGGTGAAGTTGAGCATCCCGGCGCGCGCGGCGCCCGAGTGCCCCATGTTCGGCATGCCGGCCCACATGTCGGCAATGATGTTGACGATGGCGCCCGGGTTGCCTTCCCTGGCCGCGGCTTTCATCGATTGCGTGTAGCACTCGCGCGCCACGAGGAAACCACCGGTGAGGTTGTTGCGCACGACCGTGTCCCAGCCTTTGGCCGAGATGGCTTCCAGCGGCGCCGCGAACTGTCCGCCGGCGTTGTTGACGACGAAATCGACGCGGCCGAACTCGCCGACGATCGCGGCAATCGTTTCGCGCACGCGGTCTTCTTCGCGGATGTCGCAGCTGTGGCAGATGCCCTTCGGACCTCCGGCTTCGGCGATCTCCTTCGCGACGGCCTCGAGCTTTTCGAGCCTGCGCCCCACGAGCGCGACGCGCGCGCCGAGCGCGGCGAGTTCGTGTGCAATGCAGCGTCCGATTCCGGAGCCCCCGCCGGTCACCAAAGCGGTGCGCCCGGCAAAAAGTCCGGGACGAAATATTGTTTGAAACGTCGTTGAAGTAGTTGTTTTCATTCGGGGTGGCCGAGATTTACAGCGGCTTGGTCAGTCTCCCCCAATGCACTATGATCCGTCAAACCCCCGCAGTGCTTCGATCCTCGAATTCGAGTGACCCCGCCATGATTGCGCGCACCCTGTTTGGTCCCGAGCATGAAACTTTCCGCGACAGCGTCCGCCGTTTCATGGACACCGAAGTCAAGCCGAACGACGAGCGCTGGCAGGAACAGGGCTACGCCGATCGCGACATCTGGAAGAAAGCCGGCGCCAACGGTTTCCTCTGCGCGAGCATGCCCGAGGCGTACGGCGGCTCCGGCGCGGACAAGCTCTACAGCATCATCCTCATCGAGGAGCAGGCGCGCGCGAACAATTCGACGCTCGGGTTCGGCCTGCATTCCGAGATCGTCGCGCCGTACCTCAATCGCTATGGCAGCGAGGTGTTGAAGAAGAAGTACCTGCCGAAGATGGCCGCGGGCGAGCAGATCGGCGCGATCGCGATGAGCGAGCCCGGCGCGGGCTCCGACCTGCAATCGGTCAAGACCACCGCGATCCGCAAGGGCGACAAGTACGTCGTCAACGGCTCGAAGACTTTCATCACCAACGGCTGGAATGCGGACCTCGTGATCGTCGTCGCCAAGACCGATCCGACGCAGGGCGCCAAGGGCACGAGCCTCGTGGTCGTCGACACCTCGATGAAGGGATTCACCAAGGGCAAGCGCCTGAAGAAGATGGGCCTCAAGGGGCAGGACACCGCCGAGCTCTTCTTCGACAACGTCGAAGTCCCGGCCGAGAACCTGCTGGGTGAGGCGGGCAACGGGTTCGTCTACCTCATGCAGGAACTGCCTTGGGAGCGCATGCAGATCGCGATCGGCGCCGTGTCCAAAACCGAGGCCGCGATCGAATGGACCAAGGACTACGTGCGCGAGCGCAAGGCCTTCGGCAAGCCGGTGGCCGGTTTCCAGAACACCCGCTTCAAGCTCGCCGAGTGCACGACCGAGACGCAGGTGGCGCGCGTCTTCGTCGACAAGTGCATCGAGCTGCTCCTGGCAGGCCAGCTGGATGCGGCCACCGCGGCGATGGCCAAGTACTGGGTCAGCGACCTCGAGTGCAAGGTCATCGACGAATGCCTGCAGCTGCACGGCGGCTACGGGTTCATGTGGGAATTCCCGATCGCGCGTGCGTACGTGGATGCGCGAGTGCAGCGGATCTACGGCGGCACCAACGAAATCATGAAGGAAGTCATCTCCAGGTCAATCGGCCTGGGCGAGATCAAATAAGTCTGACCAGGAGACAGCCATGGCCGAAGCATTCATCTACTCAGCGCTGCGCACTCCGCGCGGCAAGGGGAAGCGGGACGGATCGCTGCATGAAGTGAAGCCGATCTCACTCCTCACCGGCATCCTCAAGGAACTCCAGTCGCGGCATGACCTCGATACCTCGCAGGTGGACGATGTTGTCATGGGATGCGTAACGCCCGTGGGCGAGCAGGGCTCGTGTATTGCCAAGACCGCGGCGCTCGCGGCGGGCTGGGACTTTCGCGCTTCGGGCGTGCAGCTCAACCGCTTCTGCGCCTCGGGGCTCGAGGCGGTAAACATGGCCGCGATGAAAGTGCGCTCCGATTGGGAAGACCTCGTCGTGGCCGGCGGCGTGGAATCGATGTCGCGCGTACCGCTCGGCACCGACCGTGGCGCGTGGGCCTGCGATCCGGAGACGGCGCTCGATACGCAGTTTGTTCCGCAGGGCATCGGCGCCGACCTGATCGCCACACTCGAGGAATTCTCGCGCGAGGACGTCGACCGGTTTGCGATGGGTTCGCAGAAAAAGGCCGCCAAGGCGCGCGATTCGGGTCTGTTCAAGGATTCGGTGGTGCCGGTCAAGGATGCGATCGGTGACGTGATCTTAGGCTCCGACGAGTTCATCAAGGCGCACACCACCATGGAAGGCCTGGCTTCGCTCAAGATTTCCTTCGAGGCGATGGGCGCCATGGGCTACGACTCGGTGGCGCTTCGCCGCTATCCGCAGGTCGAGCGCATCCGCCATGTGCACACGGCGGGCAACAGCTCGGGCATCGTCGATGGCGCCGCCGCGGTGCTGATCGGTTCGGAAGCCAAAGGCCGTGACCTCGGCCTCACGCCGCGCGCGCGCATCGTCGCCACGGCCCTCTCGGGCGCGGACCCGACCATCATGCTCACGGGTCCGATGCCCGCGGCGCGCAAAGCCCTTCTCAAGGCGGGCCTCACCATCGACCAGATCGACCTCTTCGAGATCAACGAGGCGTTCGCCGTCGTGCCGATGAAGTTCATGAAGGAAATGGGCGTGCCCGAGGAGAAAGTCAACGTCAACGGCGGCTCCATCGCCATGGGCCATCCGCTCGGCGCCACCGGCGCGATGATCATCGGCACGCTGGTCGACGAGCTCGAGCGGCGCAAGCTGCGCTATGGCCTCGCCACGCTGTGCGTCGGCGGTGGCATGGGCATCGCGACCATCGTCGAGCGCGTATGAGCGTGGGAACAAATTCGCCGATCCGCTACGAGTTGGGGGCGGACCGCGTCGTAACAATCACGTTCGATGCGCCGGAAGGCTCGGTCAACACGATGTCGGAGGCGTGGAAGAACGCCTTTACCGAGAACGTTGCGCGCCTCGAGAAAGAAAAGGACTCCTACGACGGCGTGATCCTCGCCTCGGCAAAGAAAACCTTCTTCGCCGGCGCCGAGCTCAAGGACGTGGTCAGGCTCAAGGCGTCTGACGCGCAGGCCATGTTCCGCGAGATCGAGGCGATCAAGGCCGATTTCAGGAAACTGGAGAAGCTCGGCAAACCGGTCGTGGCGGTGATTGCCGGCACGGCGCTTGGCGGGGGCTTCGAGATCGCGCTGGCCGCGCATTGCAGGATCTGCGTGGACGACCCGAAGATCCAGCTCGGCTTCCCCGAGGTCACGCTCGGCCTGCTGCCGGGTGCTGGCGGGGTCACCAAGCTCACGCGCATCCTCGGGCTGCAGGCGGCGTTCCCGTACCTCATCGAAGGCAAGCTCATGAAGCCGGCCGATGCGGCCAAGGCCGGATTGCTCCAGGGCCTCGCCAAGGACGCGGCGAACGCGATGTCGATGGCGCGCGACTGGATCAAGGCGAACCCTTCTCCGGTGCAGCCGTGGGATGCCAAGGACTACCGCATGCCCGGCGGCAACCCGAATTCGCCGGCGGTGTCGCAGATGCTCGCGGTCGCGCCCGCAATGCTCGTGGAGAAAACGCGCGGCCTGTATCCGGCGCCCGAGGCGATCCTCTCGGCCATGGTCGAGGGTGCTTACGTCGATTTCGACACTGCGATGCGCATCGAGTCGCGCTACCTGGCGAAGATCGCGGTCGGGCAGGTGGCCAAGAACATGATCACGGCGTTCTTCTTCAACCTTACTGCGATCAGGAGCGGGGCGTCGCGTCCCAAGGATGTGCCGTCGCTACCGAAGGGCGCTCCTGCCTGGAAGCCGGCCAAGGTCGGCATCCTCGGCGCCGGCATGATGGGTGGCGGTATCGCCTATGCGACCGCAACGCGCGGCATCGCTTGCGTACTCAAGGATGTCTCGCTCGAGGCCGCACAAAAAGGCAAGTCGTACACCGAGACGATCCTCACCAAGCGCAAGGCGGCCCTCGATCCGCTGAACCTGATCACGCCAACGGCCAGCAACGACGATCTCGCCGGCTGCGACCTGATCATCGAAGCGGTGTTCGAGAAGCGCGACCTCAAGGCGCAGGTCACCAGGGAGTCCGAGCCCAAGCTCGCGGCTGGCGGCATTTTCGCCTCCAACACTTCGACGCTGCCGATCACGGGATTGGCAACGGCCTCGGCGAAGCCCGAGAACTTCATCGGCCTGCATTTCTTCTCGCCGGTCGACCGGATGCCGCTCGTGGAAATCATCAAGGGCGCGAAAACTTCGCCCGAGACAGTGGCGCGCGCCTACGATTACGTACTTGCGATCGGTAAGACGCCGATCGTCGTCAACGACTCGCGCGGGTTCTATACCAGCCGCACTTTCGGCACCTTCGTGATGGAAGGCTGCTCGATGCTGGCCGAAGGCATTCCGCCGGCCGTGATCGAGAACGCCGGGCGCCTGGCAGGCATGCCGGTCGGGCCGCTCGAAGTCATCGACCAGACCTCGATGTCGCTCTCGCTGCATGTCATGGAGCAGACCCGGGCCGACATGGAGGCCGAGGGCAAGAAATACGTGCCCGCGCCGGGCCAGGAAGTCGTAGTGCGCATGGTCAAGGAGCTCAAGAGGCCGGGACGCGCTGCGGGCGGGGGCTTCTACGAGTACCCGAAGGAAGGCAAAAAATTCCTGTGGCCGGAGCTTGCCAAGCTCTTCGCCAAGCCCGGCGTGACCTACGACTTCGAGGAGCTGAAGGAGCGCATCCTCTACCGCCAGGCGATCGAGACCGCGCGCTGCCTCGAAGAGAACGTGCTCACCAACGTCGGCGACGGCAACATCGGCTCGATCTTCGGCATCGGCTTCCCGGCGTGGACCGGCGGGGCGCTGCAGTACATCAACAACATCGGCGTGAAGAAGTTCGTCGCGCGTGCCGACGAGCTCGCCAAGAAGTACGGCGAACGCTTCGCGCCGCCGAAATTATTGCGCGACCTGGCGGCCAGTGGGGAAATGCTGGCCTGAGCCGGTGAGGCAGGCGTTGCCGAGGTCATGGCTCTCGATCTGCAGGTGATGGGGTCGATCCCAGGACCAGGTGTGGCGGAGTCGTTGGAAGGCCTGAATCGCATCGGACTACGCTTGGCCTGGAAGAAAAATAAATATCGGACCCAATATGCGTACGTCTTTTGGGTTTAGCGGCTGCAATGCCTGAACCGAGTCTCCGAGCGAACCTGGTTCAGCAAACATGGCTTTGCCGCGGGCGTAGCCGAAGTTGTTGTTCAATCAGGCATTTGAACTGTTCTTCGCCAGGTAACAAGGTGACGGTAGTGCCGCAATTGACGTCAACGCGCTGATTCCCAAAGAGGATTGACTCCATTGGCAAACGAGCGTGACCATGCTATCCGTCACCCTTCATCGGGTATTACATGTTGGGGTTCATGAGCTCACACCGGATTCCGCGAACATGAGATGGCTCCACTTTGCTGAGCAAGGTGGAGACCCGTGGGTATTGCCGATCTGGCGTGCCGTAAACGAAGCTGCCGCAGCTGGGCGAGTGGCACCCAGGCCACGAGCACTAAGTGAGCTTGGCGTTCATATTTCAACCAGGCTCAACTTTCTGCCGCGCATAGTCCAGCGCATCAGCGCAGAAACTGAGGCGCTAATTCGTGTAGCAAAGGAGCGTAGGCAATATCACGAATTTGCGCCCGGCAATCCAGGTCGGGCTTTGATAGTCGATAACGATTTAAAGTATCGACTTCTGGTTGATGTTGACGCACTGCTTTTCGAGCTGAACTCGCTCTACGAATTGTGGATGGAGTGGTTTCGATCACTTCACAGACACGCCCTGGTTCCGATGCCTTGTCGAACAGCGAATGATTCGATACGACACATTCTGGCAACGGAAGGACATAGTACAGATTGGCTCGATCATCTTAACGATGACCGCAACTACTTTACCCACCGGGCGGCCCCTTATCTCGCCATGGATATTTCCACTGCAAGATACGACGTGCTTTTTCTGAAATCCACTGTCATTGATCTATC
>ENA-ORBV01002150-ORBV01002150.1-microbial-mat-metagenome-genome-assembly--contig:-NODE-2150-length-42214-cov-5.270214_pt1 | contig 42214 bp, 27 predicted proteins | sample MGYA00237777_ERZ505514 | MGnify/ENA primary metagenome ERZ505514 (study PRJEB26160, sample SAMN06269048) | microbial mat metagenome | isolation source: Oligotrophic lake microbial mat | place... | reverse complement strand
TCGGAGATGTGTATAAGAGACAGTCTCGACACGATCGGTCAGATGTCTTGTAACCCGGCTATCGGCGGACTTGCCAAAGGACACATCGTTCGTGAAATCGATGCACTCGGCGGGGCTATGGCTTATTGCACGGATGCCACCGGGATCCAATTCCGCATGCTGAATACCCGTAAAGGTCCATCAGTCCAAGCTCCCCGGGCTCAATGTGATAAAAAGGCTTATCAATTTTTTATGAAGGGCCTGGTCGAAAATACACCAAACCTCCAAATTAAACAGGCACAACCCTCAAAAATCCTTGTCGATAACGATAAAGTAACCGGAGTCGAGACAAATTTCGGTGTTCGGTTTCTGGGCAAATCTGTCGTGATTACGACTGGAACCTTTATGCGTGGGCTCATGCACGTGGGTCTCCAGAATCAAGTCGGTGGGCGTCTGGGTGATGCCGCGTCAAATTTGTCAGGGTCACTTGTGGAACTCGGGTTCCTCGTGGAACGTTTCAAAACCGGGACCCCGCCGCGTTTGGATGCTCGGAGTGTGGATTTCAGCCGTTTAGAGGTGCAGCACGGGGATGAACCGATTCCATGGTTCAGCTACAAGACAGATCCGAAAAACCCGCCGACACCTTTTGAATCCAACCCGATTGAACGGGATTGGTTAGGCGGGCTTAATTCAGGCACCCTCGGCCAATATCGTTGGTTACGCCAGAATGTGGAGTCGGACGATGAACACGCAACAAATTGCCACGTGGAGAAAAAAATGTTCCACGTGGAACAATATCACCAAGGACTTCCCTGGAATCCACGGGAGCAAATGCCTTGTTGGATTACATTTACGAACTCCAAGACGGCTGATGTGATTAAGGCAAATTTAGACAAATCCCCAATGTATTGCGGGATAATCGAAGGGGTCGGGCCTCGTTATTGCCCCTCGTTGGAGGATAAGATTGTCCGATTCGCCGACAAGGAAAGGCATCAGGTTTTTATCGAACCCGAGGGCCGCCACACACATGAGCTGTATGTGAATGGATGTTCCACCAGCCTCCCTTTGGAGGTGCAAATTGCTTTTATCCGGAGTATTTCGGGGCTAGAGAATGCCGAGATTGTGCGACCGGGGTATGCGGTGGAGTACGATTATTGCCCGCCGACCCAGCTTTATCCGACATTTGAAACCAAAAAGGTAGAGCACCTTTATTTTGCCGGACAGATAAATGGCACGTCCGGGTATGAGGAGGCGGCGGGCCAGGGCCTTATCGCCGGGGCAAATGCCGCATTAAAAATCCTGGGCAAAGAGCCCCTGATCCTCGACCGCTCCGAGGCGTATATCGGTGTCTTGGTCGATGACCTCGTGACCAAGGGGACAAATGAACCTTATCGGATGTTCACCTCCCGGGCGGAATATCGACTGCATCTGCGGCAGGACAATGCGGACTTACGCCTGTACGAAAAGGCGCGGGCGGCAGGAATGATCTCGGAGACAGACTTTACACGGGTCAAAGAAAAACAAGACGTGATCGAACTGACCAAACGCAAATTGCTCAAGACCTATACGGGCCAGAATAGCTGGGCGCAAGTCCTCCGGCGCCCGGAGATTAAGTTCAAAGATTTGCCTGAGGAATTCCAATCTTTACCTGATTCGGTGAAGGAACAGATCGAGATTGATATCAAATATGAAGGTTATGTCACCCGCCAGAATGAAGAAATCGCCCGGTTTAAGAAGATGGAATCTAAACAAATCCCAGCATCTTTCACTTATGACGGGATCAAAGGCCTCCGGAAAGAGGCGGTTCAAAAACTCACCAAGATCAGCCCGCTGACCCTAGGCCAAGCCTCCCGCATCTCGGGGATTACTCCTAGCGACATCTCTCTTGTGAGTGTTTACCTCAAAAGAGGGAGTGGGGGAGGGGTGGAAATAAGCCCTGAGTCCATACCTCAGAACACTGAATAAAGTCTCTTCTTCTCTGGATTTGAAAGGAATTGAGACTTCATTAACTACTCACAAAAGGGTCAATGCTTGCCCAGGGGGCTGTGAGAAATGTTCCACGTGGAACATTTTATCCACCACGTGGCAAAAATAGGTTATCCGAGCGACGAGGAATGAGCACACACGAGTTTGTCACATACGTTGACTTGCTCCGGAGCAAAAGCCTGATATAGTCACTAATCCCCATGAGCGAAGACTTTTCCCTACCCGAACTTTACATTAATCGTGAACTAAGCTGGCTTGAATTTAACGGCCGAGTGCTGGAGGAGGCCCAGGACAAGGCGCAACCTTTGTTGGAACGCGTCAAATTCCTCTGCATTTTCAGCTCGAACCTCGACGAATTCTTCGAGATCCGGGTGTCAGGGATCAAGCAGCAGATCGAAAACGAATACAGCGATATCGGGCCGGACGGTATGAGCTCCTCCCAGATTTTCAGTGCGATCCAGAAACGCACTCGTGAACTCGTCGCCGAACAATCCCAGTTATGGAATGAAGACCTCCACCCGGCATTGACTAAGGAGGGAATCAACTTCCCCGAGGCCGACCAGCTTAAAGGAACTGATAAAGCCTGGGCGCAGAAGTATTTTGTCGAACAAGTTTTCCCTGTTCTCACCCCATTGGCCATTGATGCGAGCCATCCTTTCCCGCAGGTGCTGAATAAAGCTCATTATATCATCGTGAAACTGTGTAAGAGTGAACGTGCTGGAGGCGGGGAATTCCACGCGGTGGTGCAGCTCCCGCGCATTTTGCCGCGGTTGATCCAGTTACCACCGAAAAATGAAAAGGAAGGGCGCACGGAATTCATCGCCCTGAGCAAATTGATCAAGATCCATGTACAAGAGCTTTTCCCCGGCCTGAGGGTGGAAGGTGCCTACAGCTTCCGAGTGACGCGTAATAGTGACCTCTATATCGACGCGGAAGAAGAGGAAAACCTCCTGCGCACCATCGAGAGCAATTTGCGCAAGCGTAACCGCGGTAATGCAGTGCGTCTGGAAGTCCAGATTGATTGCCCGCATGAGATGGAGCAATTCCTCTTGGAGAATCTGCATTTGGAACAAATGGATCTTTACCGCATCGACGGGCCGATCAATGTCCAGCACCTGATGCAGCTATGTACCAATGACCAATTTCCCTTACTCAAAGACAGGCCCTTTGTCCCGAGCTACGATCTCGACCTGCCGCCGGGGGCTGAAGCATTCAGCGTCTTAAAAAAGGAAGATATCCTGCTGCATCATCCTTACGAAAATTTCGATACGGTGGTTGATTTCATCGTCCAAGCCGCAGCTGATCCTGCTGTACTCGCCATTAAGATGACCCTTTACCGCACAAGCGGGGACTCGGCGATCGTGAAAGCCTTGATTGCCGCCGCCAATAATGGGAAACAAGTCACTGCGCTCGTCGAGCTGAAAGCACGTTTTGATGAGGAAAATAATATCCACTGGGCCCGCTTGCTTGAAGAAGCTGGGGTTCATGTCGTTTACGGGGTCGTGGGGTTAAAGGTCCACTGCAAATGTATGCTCATCGTCCGCCGTGACGGGGACATGATCCGGCGTTACGTGCATCTGGGCACGGGTAATTATAATCCCAAAACCGCCCGGCTTTACACGGATATGAGCCTGCTGACGGCCAATGAAACAATTTGCTCCGAGGTCGCCCAGTTATTTAATTCCCTCACCGGGCTCTCCGATTATCCGGAGTTCCGCAAATTGCTCGTGGCCCCATATGACTTGGCAAATAAACTCAGCATCTTGATCGAGAACGAGATCGCTAATGCCAAGAAGGGGTTACCGTCAAAAATCACGATCAAGGTAAACTCCATCGTGTGCGAACATTTTATCAAGCTCCTCTATGAAGCAAGTTGCGCAGGGGTAAAAATCGACCTGATTATCCGCGGGGTGTGCTGTCTGCGACCCGGGATCGCCGGTGTCAGCGAAAATATCCGCGTCATCAGTATTGTCGGGCGTTTCCTAGAGCACAGCCGCATTTACTACTTTGAAAACGGGGGGGCTCCCTTGGTATACCTCGGCAGTGCCGACCTCATGCCTCGGAATTTATACCGCCGCGTCGAGCTGGTTTTCCCCGTCGAAAATGAACAACTCGCCGGCCAGATCAAAAATGAGATCATCCCGGCTTACCTCAGCGACAATATCAAAGCCCGTGAACTTAAAGCTGACGGCACCTATATCAGGCTCCAACCAGCTAAGGGTCAGAAGTCCCTGCAAGCCCAGCTACACTTCCGTTCATGGGCCCGTGAGCAGATCTCAAAAATGAACGAAAATGAACCAGCTAAGGTTCGCCGCTTTGAACCGATCAGGACTCGAAAGTAAAAAAAAATTCGCTGAGAAAAAGTTATCTAAATAGCTGAAAATCAGTAAACTTGTAGAAATGTGAATAACTTGTGAGTAAGTTTCTCTTTTCAGGGGCATAAACGGTGTTTAGAAAATAGAGTCCCAGTAGGAACAGAATTTTGACATGAAACATGTGAAAATCACCTAGGCTGAATAATAATATAAATGCCTACAGTTCAATAAATTACATAAAAATGTATAAATACGCCAAAAACCCTTGTTAGTGTAACACAATTGACTTAGTTTTTGAGCGGATGTCTGGGGTAACAATTTAACGAGTGTGAATAAGTACTAAATTATGGTGTCATTAGAAGAAATTTGGAATTCTACAAAAGTTCACATCCGTGGGCAACTCAATGAAAACCTCTTTAACTTGTGGTTTGCTTCGATCAAGCCTTTATCTTTAGAAAATGATTGCCTTACCCTTGGCGTGCCTGACAGCATGCATCTTTTCTGGATCGAAGATAATTACCTCCAGATCCTTAAGCAATCCGTGCTCGCCGCAGCCGAGGAACCCATTTCGGTGAAACTCAAAATCTCCTTGCGCACTCAGGCCGTGGCCGGTTCCTCCACCGACGCAGTGGCCAATCAAAGCGCTTCCTCTTCTGTTTTGCCTTTACCCACAAGGAAAAGGGCTGATTCGAGCAAATTGCGCGACTCTTCCATTCCCCGCGAAAATCCCTTGAATGAACAGTACAGTTTTACTACTTTCGTCGAAGGGGAGGGGAACCGTTTTGCGCGTGCGGCTGCCATCGGAGTGGCGAAAGCACCTGCCACGACGTATAATCCACTCTTTATTCATGGAGGTGTCGGTCTGGGTAAAACCCATCTCATGCACGCGATTGGGAATGCTATCCTGGAAAAAAGACCGCACGCGAAGGTTGTTTACATCACCTCTGAAAAGTTTGTGAATGAATTCATCGAGGCCATGCAGAATAATATCATGGTGAAATTCCGGAAGAAATACCGTTCCGCCGATGTGCTTTTGATCGATGACATCCAGTTTTTTGCCGGAAAAGACCGTTCCCAAGAAGAATTCTTCCACACATTTAATTCTTTAAAAGATGGGCATAAACAAATTGTCCTGACCTGCGACCGGCCCGCCAGCGAAGTGGCCAACCTCGAAAAACGCCTGATTTCACGCTTCGAATGGGGTATGTCCGCCGAGATGAATATACCGGACACCGAGACCCGCGAAGCCATTATCCGCCGGAAAGCTGATCTGCACCATATCAAGCTCCCCGATGAAATCTTCCGTTTTCTGGCAGAACGTATCCAGTCAAATATCCGCCGCCTCGAAGGAGCCTTGATCCGCCTTGGTGTGCATAGTTCACTCAATAACGGGCCGCTGACGATCGAAGCCGTCGAAATCCTGCTGAAAGATTTACTCGAAAAAGAACAGAAAAAGAGTGTTAGTGTGGATATTATCCAAAAGAAAGTCGCTGAACGCTTTGATATCCGTATTTCCGACCTGACCAGCAAAAAACGCCCCGCTCACATCGCTTTTCCACGGCAGATCGCTATGTATTTATCTCGGGAACTCACCCAGGTGTCCCTGACGGAAATCGGTGACCTCTTTGGCGGCCGTGATCATGGTACCGTTATTCATGCATGCAAAACGATTAAAGATCGTATGGATCAAGACAGTGAAATCCGCCAATCTATCCAGTCCTTGGTCTATAAACTGGAACGTGAATAACCCCACCAACAAGTCTGAATAACTGTGTATAACCCTGTTAAAGTACCCCCCCTGACTCCTCCTCAAAGAAATGCGCAGGTTTATTCCCATATTTATTCACTTACAAAAATGATTGTAACTTGCACAGAGACAAGCCATCATCCGGCGAGTTCAAGTTATTCACGACCCTAAGGTTACTGAATATCTTGTTTTAAATAATTGATTAATTATAAGACCGTTAATAACTATGAAATTTACCGTCACAAAAGATGCTTTTATCGAAGGGCTCCAAAAAGTCCAAAGCGTGGTCAGCACAAAGACAACACTTCCCATTTTGTCTAATGTCCTGATCTCTGCGTTAAATAACACACTCGAGCTCACCACGACTGATCTTGATCTGGGTGTGCGCTGTTCTGTCGAAGCAGATATCAGTAGTGCCGGTTCTTTGACGTTACCGGTCAGACGTCTTTTTAGTATCATCCGTGAATTACCCAATCAGGATATCCTCATCGAAAAAGATGATAAATCCGCTGTGACAATCAAATGCGGTTCATCCTTCTTCCGCATCCACGGTATTGTCGCTGATGAATTTCCTCCGTTTCCAAAGGTCGAAGGATCGAAGAGTTACAAGATCGAACAGAAAGCCTTCAAGACGATGCTTTCCCGTACGAGTTACGCCATCTCCACAGACGAGACCCGCTACGTGCTTAACGGGGTGCTCCTGAGCTTTAAAGGGGGAAAACTCACAATGGTCTCCACGGATGGCAGACGTTTGGCTCTCGCTGATAAGGAACTTGAATTCCCCGAAAGCCATGAAGGCGACTATATCCTTCCCACAAAAGCGGTGAATGAACTTGGCCGCTTGTTGAGCGACAAAGATGATGAAGTCCTGATTAACGTTTCTGAAAATCAAATTTCTTTCCATGTCGGCAAAACCACCCTCGTCAGCAAATTAATCGAAGGTAATTATCCGAATTTTCGTCAGGTCATCCCACCTGAACCCAAGGAACGTGTGCCGGTCGAACGCGAGGTCTTTATGGCTGCTGTCCACCGCGTCGCCATTCTTGCTAATGACAAGTCGAATTCGATTAAGCTAAATTTTAATAAGAATAACCTCACCATCTCCACGATCACCCCCGAGGTCGGGGAATCCCGTGAATCCCTCGCAGTGGATTATAAAGGGAAAGATCTGACCATCGCCTTTAACCCGTTTTTCCTGCTGGATCCTCTGCGTAACCTGGATAGTGACACCATCACCATCGACCTTATCGATGAACTCAGTCCCGGAGTCATCCGTAATGATGAACCTTTCCTCTACGTCATCATGCCGATGCGCCAACCCGCATAGACCTCGTTAATACGATTAATATTTCATGAATAATCCGGTTTATGGGTTCACGCTCATCACCGGATTTTTTATTTTTCTATGAATTGAAATTTTGAGGCTTTGGATTTAAAAGGAAATGATATGATTCCTCGTAATGAATAATTTTTTTCATTAACGTGGAGACACTTTTTCCAAAGACAGTATGTCGCGCGATCAAAATTCGATTATTTTATATTTAAAAATTCGATTCCACCAGTTTCTTGAATCTGCGGAGGATACATACGTTACATTATTAGACATGTTACCTGAAACAAAAAAGTGGTGGTTTTGGTTGTTGAACCTTATTTTGATTATGGGATTAGCCTACGGGGGATGGTGGTTATCTCGGACTTATTATTATTTGCGTTCACCAGCCTATGCCATCAAGCAACTGAAGGAAAAAGGGTACCATGTCACAACAGATGATTTAAATAAAGCCATCCGAAAACGTGAGAAGGATGAGATATTTAACCTATTTTTCAAAGCTAATGTGAACTTCCGTTCCCGCGATAGTGCCGGAGTCCACCCTCTCTGGGCTGCGATTGAGGCTGACAATTTTAGTTTGTCTCAGTTATTAGTGAATAAAGGGGTCGACATTAATATCATAGATAAAACTGGCAAAACGGCGCTGGAACTCGCCACCGAAAAAAACTCCCTGCCTATTTTTAACCTTCTTTATAGTGCCGGTGCGACGAATACGATTATAAATTTCAATACGATGATCCGGTTTGCGGATAAAGGATTATTAGAAAAGCTCCTTGAGAAAAAATATCCGCTTCAATCCAATGATATGGGGCGCTGGAAAGTACCCCATGAAATGATCATGGAAAATGATTTTTTACGTTACAATATCCGCCAAAAAGATATGGAAGGGATGGAACCCATCCACTGGGCAGCCGCACGCGGGGACCCCGAGATTATTGATTTATTAGTCGACAAAGGGGCAAATATTGATGCGATCGAAACAAAATTCCAACAAACCCCGGTGATTGTTGCGGCCATAGCTGGTAATGAGGCGGCGATCCAGCGTTTTATCTTTTTCCAAGCCGATTTGAATGCAAGGGATGCGGAAGGAAAAAGTGCCCTTTTTTATGGGATCGTGCGCAACCACCCGGCGGTGGTAAATAAATTACTTAAAGCCGGGGCTGATCCTGATGTGCGTGAAAGTAAAAGTGGCATCACAGCGGTCTCAATCGCTGCTTATATGAACCGGATATCGATTTTGGCAGCACTCATTGATGCCGGGGCCGACGTAAGTAAGGAGGATTTCCAAGGCCTTTCCGCCATGGATTGGGCGGCTTATGCCGGAAACAAAGACGCCATCGAAATACTCTGGGATAAATCATCAGCGATTTATACGGAGAATAAAAAACTCACCCAGAGCGCTTTGCGTATTGCCCGCGATAGTGGGAAAAGCAATGTGATCGATTATCTGGAAAAAATTTCGCAATAATGTCATTTGGAATTTAAATTAAATTTATGGCATCTGACTTTCCTCAAAATCATCCGAAACAGAATCCCTCCCGGAAGCCGGGTATGGTGCCGCCAGGTAAAAAACGAAAATTGACGGGTATATTACCCCTCTACCTACAAAAACAGATGGAGCAACGTGCGGCTGAAGAGGCGGCGATGCGGGCTGCACAGAAAAAGATGCCTCATCCCCCTGCTCCCTTTTCACGTCCGGCTCCTGGCCCGGGCATTCACTCGCCCACGTCCCATCCGATGATGGAGAATTTGCCGAAAAAAAATTATTCATCTGAGGCCGTCATTCCTGCCCAAGGAGATAAAGTCCATCCAGCCCCCCATATCCCGGGGCGTCCCAAAGATAACTCATTAAATGACCGATTTATTCTTTGGTATGATTCATTTACCGATGCTTTTCCTGAATTCACCAAAAAATGGTTTTGGATTACGATCATCGCTGTTTTATCCCTCGTTGGTTTCGGAGTGTGGAAAGCAACGGGATATTATCATTACAGGCAAAGCCCCCAATGGGCAATGGATGAGCTCACTAAAATGGGAATTCAATTTTCACCCCATAACTTTCTCTGGGCGGTTGAACGCAATGATAAGCGGGCCATTGACCTCTTTTTTAAGGCCAAGGTGAATCCAAACGAAGTGGATGCCAAAGATTATACCCCACTCATGATCATGGCTGAGAGGGGGGATTATGACAAGGTGCGGTTATTGGTCGAAAGTGGTGTGAATATTAACTACCAGAATGCTAAAGGTCAAAGTGCCATCAGGCTTGCTCTGGACAATAAAAATGTCCCTATTTACCGGTTCCTCAGGCAAGCCGGCGCAAAAAATATCATTAATTTTTTCTCGGCGATCAAATACGCGGATTCCCAATCGATCGAAGAACTCATTAATGAGAGGATTCCTTTAAAAAATGTAAATGAGAAGATCGACCCCCAGCTCGAAGTCTTTGGGGATAAACTCCGATATAAAATAAACCAGTATGATGATGAAGGTGCGACTCCCCTGCTCTGGGCTTGCATGCGGGGTGACGTGAAAACCGTCGAGCTCCTCTTAAATAACCAAGCCGATGTGAATGCTCCAGAAAAAAAGGAGGGTCAAACCCCCCTGATGGTCGCCGCATCAAGCGCGATCGACCCTGTCATGGTCCCTTTGATAAATTATAACGCTAATATGAACCTGCGGGATAAAAAAGGCCGGACCGCCCTCTTCCTCGCCGTCGTGCAAAATAAACCCTCGGCGATCGGCATTCTTTTGGCAGGTGGAGCAGATCCAAATATAGGTGAAAGAACCCAGGGCTTATCCGTTGTTTCTGCGGCCGCGTTTTTGAATAACCCCCAGGTCGTCGCTGCCCTTGTGGATTCTGGGGCTGATGTATTACAACCAGATTACAGGGGTTTATCAGCTATGGATCACGCAGCTGCCAATAGCAGTGTGGAATCTATTAATATCTTGATCAAAAAAGCTGGCAAGGCCTATCTCGGGAAACAAGAAAATATCTTAACAGCGATCAAAATAGCAGAAAAACAAGGCAATCAAAAAATAGTTGATTTACTAAAACCCTTGGTTCAATAGTTTTTACTAAATTACTATAATATTATACATAAATTGTTGATATTAAAAATACTATAGTATATGTAAAATGCTGAAAACAAAATAAATAGCATTTGACAAAGCTTTAACGAGTAGTCTAGATTATGGGTAATTTATGAGAGAACAGGTAGCAGAGCAAGTTGACCTAGACGGCTTAGTAAAGAGTTCAGCGCTCTATCGTGAATTTCTTGCGGAACGCGAAGAAATCCTACGTCATAAGTGGATTGAAAGCGAAAAAGTCGGGTATGATATCGGCTTTGAGAAAGCTTTATTAGACTGGATCGTCAAATACAGGTCAAAATGGCGTACTGACCGTTCAGGTAGATTTGTTGAAGTAGTCAAAAAATAGTTTGTGACCAAGAATATTGGGGCAAACGAATGATCATCCTTTAAACTGATCCTGTGAGATTAGTAAGGCACAAATGAATATTATTACTTTTTTTAACCGCCCATACGCGGACACTCTAAAGGCTCCTCCAGCCTCTTTTTTCCTATCAAACCCCATTATCACGGAAGGTATTTTCTATGCCGGATAAAATACAACTCGTCATGGACCCTAAAACCATTGATAGAGCGCTCTACCGCATGTCCCACGAAATTGCAGAAACCCATGATAAACTCTCCTCAGTCGCCCTAGTCGGGATCCAGACACGCGGGGTGCCCTTGGCCCAAAGGCTGGCGACAAAGATCGAGTCATTCACAAATATCCGTCCACCGGTAGGAGCATTGGACATTACCCTCCACCGCGATGACTTGCGGCAGAAGGTCGTGATCCCCAAAATCCAACCTACCCACATGCCCTTTGATGTAACGGACCGCAGTATTGTCCTGGTTGATGATGTGATTTATACCGGCAGGAGTTTCCAAGCCGCCTTAAATGCCCTTCTAGACTTCGGGCGTTGTGCGCGCATCACAATATGTGTCCTCGTGGACCGGGGCCATCGGGAACTGCCGATTAAAGCCGATTACGTCGGTAAAAATGTGCCGACATCGCTTCAACAAAGGGTTAATGTGAAATTCACGGAAATCGACGGGGAAGACTCTGTGGAGGTGATGGCTTTATGATCTGGAACCGTAAAGATTTGATCACACTGGAGGATTATTCAAAGGAGGAACTCCTGCATATCCTCGATACGGCCACCGCCTTTAAAGAGGTTGGTTCCCGCCAGGTCAAAAAAACACCCGCTCTTCGCGGTAAAACACTGGTGAATCTTTTTATCGAACCCAGTACCCGCACGCGGGTGAGTTTCGAGCTGGCTGCCCAACGTCTCAGTGCGGACATCATAAATATCGATGCAGAAGCCTCCTCCCTCAGCAAAGGGGAAACGCTGAAGGACACCGCAAAAAACCTCGAGGCATTGAATGCCGATATTATTGTGATGCGGCATGGTTCACCAGGATCAGCCCGGTTTTTGGCGGAGCGACTGCGTTCCTCCATCATTAATGCCGGTGACGGGGCTCACTCCCATCCGACGCAGGCTTTACTTGATGTTTTCACCATCCGTGAAAAGCTCGGGCGTATCGAAGGCTTGAAAGTCCTGATCCTCGGGGATATTCTTTTCAGTCGTGTGGCACGATCTAATATCTGGGCACTGACCAAACTCGGGGCGCATGTGATCCTCTCAGGCCCGAGTACATTGGTGCCGAAGGAATTTGAGAAAATGGGGGTAGAAGTCCGTTATGACTTTGAAAATATCCTGGGTGAAGTCGATTGCGTGAATCTCTTGCGCATCCAGCATGAGCGCCAGCATAAAACATTTTTCCCGAGCACGGGTGAATATACCTCGCTTTTCGGCCTGACCAAGGAACGTTTTGCCAAGCTCAAACCCACGGCCCTGGTCATGCATCCTGGTCCGATCAACCGCGGTGTAGAAATCGACAGCGAGGTCGCTGATTCACCTCAGAGTGTGATCCTTGATCAGGTCACCAATGGGCTGGCCGTGCGTATGGCGGTCCTTTTCCTTTGTGCATCAGGATTAAAAGAAACACAGATCCCGGAAGGAGTCACTGTTTAGTATGTCATCTTTACTCATTAAAAATGGAAGAATCATCGACCCGGCGAATCAAACCGATGAAATCCGGGATCTCTTGATTATCGACGGGAAAATCGCCATGCCCGGACAAAAGCCCGATGGCCAAACTGAATCAATCGATGCCTTGGGTAAAATCGTTTGTCCCGGACTCATCGATATCCATGTGCATTTTCGTGAACCCGGCCAATCGTCTAAAGAAACAATCGAGACCGGTTCAAAGTCAGCGGCGGCGGGGGGATTTACTTCTGTCGTCTGTATGCCAAATACCTCACCGGTGGCGGATTCCCCGAGTGTCATCCGTTGGATCCAAGAACAAGCCCGGGAGAAAGCCATCGTAAATGTTTACACGACCGGCGCGATTACGAAGCAAATTGCGGGGGAGGAAATGGCCCCGATTGGTTCGCTCAAAAAAGCAGGGGTCGTGGCGATCACTGATGACGGGCATTGTGTACAGAATAATGAATTGATGCGGCGGGCGAGCGAATACGCCAAGATGTTCGACCTTCCCATCATGGATCATTGTCAGGACTACCATCTCGTGGGTAACGGGGTGATGAATGAAGGCCAGTGGAGTGTGCGCTGGGGTCTACCCGGCTGGCCGGCACTCGGGGAAGAAATGATCGTCGCGCGCAATATCCTGCTCTCAGAAAAAATAGACCATTACATCCACTGCCAACACCTCAGTGCATCGGGCTCGGTGCGTCTCATGCGTGAGGCCCGCAAACGCGGGGTAAAAATCAGCGGGGAAGTCTGCCCCCACCATATCACGCTCACCGACGAGGCAATCGGGTCTTTCGATACGAATTATAAAATGAATCCGCCCCTGCGTTCACAGCAGGATATTGATGATTTGCTCGCGGGGATCGCCGACGGGACCATCACGATCTTGGCCAGTGACCATGCCCCGCACTGTGGCTTTGAGAAGGAAGTGGAGTTCGACCAAGCGCCCTTTGGCATCGTCGGCCTCGAAACCGAATTATCCCTTTTTATGAAGGCATTAGTCGAAGCCAAAGTCATCTCGATCAACCGCATGATCGAGATGCTCACCGTCGAGCCCGCCAAGCTGATCCATTTGGACAAAGGACATTTGAGCCCTGGGGCTGATGGGGATGTGACCATTATCGATCCCGACCTCCAATGGACCGTGGACAAAACGCAATTTGCGTCAAAAGGCCGTAATACCCCTTACCATGGGTGGGAGCTTACTGGCCGGGCCATCTACACGATTGTTGCCGGTAAAATCGTCTGGAGAAATTAACGGTAAGACACTAAATCAGGCATTAGGGCGGCCGGTTTCTCGCACAGATTTTTCCTTGATCACGGGGGAGAAATCTCGGGTGACAATCAAAAACCCGACCCCGAAAGCAAATTGTTCCAAAAAACTTCTGTTCAAATAACATAAACTTTATCAATATCCCCGTTTAATGAAAGCAATGCTCGCACTGGCCGATGGGAAGGTATTCCACGGCGAAAGTTTTGGTTCAACCCGGCAAAGTCCGGGTGAAGTTTGTTTTAACACATCGATGACGGGGTATCAGGAGGTTTTGACCGACCCCAGTTACCGCGGTCAGATCGTGACCATGACCTATACGCAAATCGGTAACTACGGGATCAATCTCCTCGATACCGAGAGTGACTCGGTCCAAGTCGCCGGGTTTGTCGTCCGCGAGGTCAGTCCTGTCCATAGTAACTGGCGCAGCGTGATGTCCTTAGATGAATACCTCAAAGCGGCCGATGTGCCGGGCATCCAGAAAATCGATACGCGCGCTTTGGCCAAGCACCTCCGCTCCTGCGGTGCGGTCAATGGGGTCATCACCACGGAAAAGATTTCCGAACAAGCCGCTATCGACCTCGCAAAAAAACATGATTATAACGCGATTGATTTTGTCAGTGAGGTCACCTGTAAAACTCCTTACGAATGGGACCCGCTCGACCGTGAGTCTGCGGAATTCACCCTCGTGCATGGGACAGTGGCTGAACCTGACACTTTTACCGAAAACAGGGAGACATTTAAAAAGCTCGCCCCTGCGAAATACCGGATCGTGGCTTATGATTTCGGGATTAAGAAAAACATTTTGCGCCGTCTCAGGCAAGCCGGCCTCAAAGTCACAGTCGTCCCGGCAAAAACCCCCGCGGCTGAAGTCCTCGCCATGAAACCTGATGGTGTCTTCCTGTCGAATGGGCCGGGGAACCCCGAGTTATTGACCTACGCCCACCAGACAGCCCGTGAGTTGATCGGGAAAACCCCGCTCTTCGGCATTTGCCTCGGGCACCAGATCCTTTCCTGCGCCCTTGGTGGAAAAACGTTCAAACTCAAGTTCGGCCACCGCGGCGCTAACCAACCCGTGATGGATTTGATGAATAAAAAAGTTTCGATCACCGCGCAAAATCACGGTTTCGCCGCTGATTCCGATTCCTTGCCACAGTCGGATGTCGAGGTCACCCATGTGAATCTCAATGATCAGACTTGTGAAGGGTTACGCCACAAGAAACATCCTGTATTTAGTGTGCAATACCATCCGGAGGCCGCCCCCGGGCCCCACGATGCAAAATATTTCTTTGAGCAATTTGTGCAGGAGATCGAAAAGTCAAAAGCATAAATCGAGGGGGCTAGGACTCTCCCCAAATACACCTCTGGGCTTGCGTGTCGGTACGACCTCGGCAAAAAATTAAGTTGAAAACTCTCACGGCTGTGTTGAAGTACCTCACCTATGTCATCACGTCCCACATCCACTCGTTCGAAAAAAGGCCGCATCCTTGTCACGGGCGGCGCCGGGTTTATTGGTAGCGCCCTTGTCTGGGAGCTGAACCGGCGAGGCACGAATAATATCATCATTGCCGATTACCTAAAGACCGATGAAAAGTGGAAGAATCTTACCCCACTGAAATTTGTCGATTATATCGAGGCGGACAAATTGCGTAGCTGGGTGCGTTCGGAAGATTCCCATTTGGCGGAATTCTCCACCGTGTACCACCTCGGTGCGTGCTCGGCCACCACGGAAAAAGATGCCTCGTACCTGATTGATAATAATTATGAGTTCACCAAGGAACTCGCCCAATGGGCTTTGTCGAAGGAAGTCCGCTTTGTTTATGCGTCTTCAGCGGCGACCTACGGGGACGGTTCACACGGCATGAGTGACTCGGATGTGGGGCTGGAACAGCTCCGCCCGCTGAATATGTACGGGTATTCCAAACACCTCTTTGACCTCTTTGCACGCCGCGAAGGCATTATCGACCAGATTGTCGGACTAAAATATTTTAATGTGTACGGGCCTAATGAATGGCACAAGGGCGACATGCGCAGTATGGTCTGCAAAGGTTATGAGCAAATTGCTGCGACCGGGAAGATCAAACTTTTTAAAAGCTACCATCCCGATTATCCGGATGGTGGACAAATGAGGGATTTCCATTATGTCAAAGATGCCGTCAATATGACCATTGACTTGGCGGAAAATACCCGCGCGGGAGGCCTCTTTAATATCGGTTCCGGTGAAGCCCATACTTGGGTCGAGCTGGCCACGGCGATCTTTGAGGCCCTCGGGAAGACGCCCGACATTGAAATGGTGGAAATGCCCGATGTCCTGCGTTCCAAATACCAGTATTATACCAAAGCCGATACGACCAAACTCCGCGACACCGGTTACTCACAAGCAGTCACCCCGTTCAAAGAGTGTATCCACGATTACGTTCAAAATTACCTCGTCCCGAGTGTCCACCTCGGTGATGCCCCTGTCCACCAGCAGTAAAGCGCAGGATATTTCTTAGCGCAGCAATTTGCCTAGGGCGCCGATGGCTTTTTGGAAACGGGTGTCAAATGGGTTTCCGCAGCTTAACCGGAGGAAATTCCCAAATTTCCGGGTGGGTGAAAAATAAGGGCCGGGCATGAGCGAGATATTTTGGTCGAGAGCTTTCTCCAGGAGTTTCAGGGCATTAACCTTACCGGGCAGCTCCACCCAGAGGAGGAATCCGCCCTGGGGCAGAGAAATTTTTGTGCCATTGGGGAACTCGCTTAAAACCGCTTCTCGCACTCGGGCGACTTGAGCGGCGTAGAGACTGCGGATTTTCCGTAGATGAGCATCATAGAGATCACGGCGCAGGAATTCCGCCACGGCCATCTGGGTCGGCGTGCAGTTGCCGATACTCATGACGAATTTGAGTTCACGGATCCTCTCGGCGTAACGACCCGCAGCCACCCACCCGATGCGGTAACCGGGGGCGAGGGTTTTCGAGATGGAGCCACACAGCAGGACGAGACCCTTGCGGTCGAAAGATTTCGCCACCACAGGACGTTGGCCGGAATGATTTAGGTCCCCGTAAATATCGTCTTCGATCAGGGGCAAATTGCGGGCGGCGAGCATTTGGACAATTTGCTTTTTTTTGTCCCTGGGGATACAGCTGCCTAGTGGGTTATTAAAATTCGATACAATGACGGCGCCCCGGACTTTTTTCTTTTTTAGGGCGGCTTCGAGGGATTCGGGGTTCATGCCTTCGACCGGATCGGTCTCGATCTCCACGGCTTTCATGCCGAGGGCCGCGATGGCTTGGAGAATCCCGTAATATACCGGGGACTCGACAGCGATGGAGTCACCCGGGCGGAAAGCCGCGAGCAGGGAGAGGTTCACTGCTTCCATCGTACCATTAGCCGACACGATTTCCTCCACAGGCAATTTGCTACGGCATCCCCAGGTCAGTGAACGCTGCGCAATTTGCTCGCGCATGAGCAGCAGGCCGGGGGGCGCGTCGTAGGTGAATATCTTGAGTGGCTCTTTCCGGATGACTTCCGAGAGAATCGCATTGAGCTGTTTCGTGGGCATGAGCAGCGGGCTCGGACCTGCCGCCCCAAAGGGAACGACTTCCGGGCGGTTTGATGCATCGGCAAAACGGTTAAACAAACGGGTGAGATAAACCGGTGTTACTTTCATGATCCCCTCATTTGTAGGGCCTATGCCCCCACAGGCCAATCAAAATTCACTTTGTCCCTACTACTAAACTCCTGCCCCTGTCGAACACACCCCCCCCCGCGATCCCATTGCGTACCGTAGCCCTTGAGCAAATTGCTGAATGCTGAAGGTAACCCACGAACTGACTTGGTCTTTTTTCCATCAACCACGCGCAGATTGCACCACGAAGCTCACGAAAGGTACAAGGGATGACAGGCGGAATGGCCAAACTCATTTTGTGTAGGGTGACCGGCCCGGTTGCCAAATGCCGTTCATGGTGCGTGAGACTCTGATCCATAGCAAGTAGGAGGGGCCGCTTGCCCTATCAAAGTCAGGCTAAAAGGCCTCGTTAGAGCATGTGCCCCATTTTAGTGCGTTTGGTGAGGAGGTAATTGCGGTTGTGGCGTTGGGCTTTGATGCGGATGGGGACTTGCTCGACGATTTCGAGGCCGTAGGCGTCTAGGCCGATGACTTTTTTCGGATTATTGGTCATGAGCCGGAGTTTGCGTGCGCCGAGGTCCCGGAGGATTTGGGCACCGAGGCCGTATTCGCGTAGGTCGGCGGGGAAGCCGAGTTTGAGGTTAGCCTCGACTGTGTCGTAACCTTTTTCCTGGAGTTTGTAAGCTTTGATCTTTGCGGGTAACCCGATGCCGCGCCCCTCCTGACGCATGTACAGGAGGATCCCATTTTTATTTTTGGCAATCAGGGCCATGGCATTGTGGAGTTGGCTGCCGCAATCACAACGGCGTGAACCAAAAACGTCGCCCGTGAGGCATTCGCTGTGCACTCGGACAAGGACGGGTTTATCCGCATTGATTTTACCCATGACCAGAGCCAGATGGTGTTCGCCATCCACGGAGGATTCATAGAGATGGAGCTTAAAGAGTCCGTAGTCGGTGGGCATGTCGATGACTTCGATTGAGCGGACGAGTTTTTCTTTTTTCCGGCGATATTTAATAAGGTCCTCGATAGAAATGATTTTCAGGTCATGCTCGCGGGCAAAGGCCACGAGGTCGGTCAGGCGGGCCATTTCACCGTTGCTTTTGAGGATTTCGCAGATGACCCCGGCGGGTTCACACCCCGCCATCCGTGCGAGGTCGACACTGGCTTCGGTATGGCCGGCGCGTTGGAGGACCCCTCCGGATTTAGCTACCAGCGGAAAAATATGCCCGGGCTGCACGAGGTCGGTGGCTTTGGCTTTTGGGTTAGAGAGGATTTTAATGGTTTTGGCTCGGTCGGAAGTGCTGATCCCGGTAGAGACTCCTCTGGCGGCATCGACAGAAACAGTGAAATGGGTCCGGAAACTTTCGCGGTTATCCACGACCATGGACGGGAGGTTGAGTTTCTCGGCTTGGACATGGGTGAGCGGCACACAAATCAAACCACGCCCGTGGGTGGCCATAAAATTCACGGCTTGCGGGGTGATCTTGTCGGCGGCCATAACCAGGTCCCCCTCATTCTCACGGTCTGAATCATCGGTCACAATAATCATTTTCCCCGCGCGGATATCAGCAATGGCACTGGCGACACTGGCAAAATGGATTTGTGCGTTTTTTGTGGGCATAAGTTTTCCTAGGCAAACAACTTATGCAATTTGCACAGAGTTGTAAATTGATTAAATGCTAAAGTCTTTGCCGAAGAAGATGATTAACGACTTATCCAAGACAGGCTAAAATACAGGGATTCCCGCCATTCCCGGGGGAATCCATGTGCCCGCGTAAAAAGTCTTGTATTCCTTTGCATTTGCTCCCATTATGCCCGCTTGTCCCAAGGGTTCAGTTACTCTTGGGCATTAAGGTAACCCTTAACAGGATGTTCTTTCACATGAATCCAAGAAATAGGACGCGAGGGCGTTCCAATGGTCGTTCGTCTTCACGCAATGGACGCTCCCATTCACCCAAACCGAAGCGCCCGAAAAGCTTCATCGAACGTTTGGCGGCTTGGCTCAAATCGCTTTTTGGCGGTAATAAAGAGCCCCAAGTTCCAATCAACAGTTCCCGTTTGTATGTAGGCAATTTGCCTTACAACACCGGTCAAAAAGAGCTTCAAGAGCTTTTTGGCCAGCACGGGGCGGTGATTACAGCCGAGGTCATTATTGACCGCGCCAGTAACCGTTCAAAGGGATTCGGGTTTGTGGAAATGGAAAGTATCGAAGAGGCCCGTGTCGCAGCGAATAAACTCCACAATCGTGAATTCGATGGCCGGAGATTGATCGTTAGCGGTGCCAAAGCCGAGGCTAAAGAGTCAAATCGTGACAACCCTCGCCGCGAAGTCAGTTCGGATGTTGCCTAATATGGCATAGTTCGATTTTTAAAATTAAACCGTTTGCAGAGCAATTTGCAGACGGTTTTTTTGTGCCCGGATGCCTCGACCCGGACAGCTTCAACGATGGATAGTGTTTTTTTATCCGAGATCCTCGGCAGTTTTCCGGAAATCACGTGCGCTGGCACCCATGATCTTGCGGAACTGGCGGTAGAAATAATTACTGTCGGAGAACCCGACATCAAAAGCAATTTGCGTAATCGAGCGGTCCGTCTGGCGCATCAGGTCACAGGCTTTGCGCACACGTAGGCGGATCAAATAATCAATCGGTGATGTCTGGAAATTCTGCCTGAAGAGGCGGAGAAATTGATTCACCGAAAGGTGCGCTTCCCGGGCAAGTCGCTCCAAGGTGAGGCGCTCGTGTGAATGCTCCTCCAGAAACGATACGGCCTTGGATAGGCGGTTGACGGAGTTGGCCGTTTGGAGGGGTTCACGGCTATAAGCACGTGCGAGGAAAGTCACCAGCGTGATGAAATAACCTTGAATGGCTGATTCATATCCGGGGGCTTTTTCTCTGTATTCCATTCCGATCCGCTCTGTTTGGGGAATGACCTCGGCCATTTGGCGGGGGGAAAGGCGCAGGCGGTTTTCAAAGTGGCCCTTTGCATGATGGCGGGGACCCAGTACAAATAGGGCATGGTAACCGGCGAGTTTTTTGAGTGTTTGCGCGGGGATAAAAAAGGATGGGTCATACATGATATTACAGAGCTTGAGCTTTTTGATCTCGCGGAAGCCGTGGGAGACATTGGGATTAATCACAAAAACATCCCCCGTACTCAGGACATACTCCTCCTGCGCTGTGACATGGATCGCCGATCCCCCGGAAATAATCACCAACTCGGCGAATTCATGGTTATGCATGTCAAAGGCCGCGTATTCGAGCACCCCGGTACCGATATTAAAACGAAGCCCGCCGGGCTCGACAAACTCCGAATATTTGAACTTTTTTGACACGGTGAGATCATGCTTGTTTTTGGTGAAAGAAACAAGGCGCATTTTTTAAGCTAGAGGTATGTTAGGGGCGATTACCGATAATGACCTGAACCCGGAAACGCGTCACAAAAAACAAAACCCTTATTCTTATCCCCCCCCTATGGCCACAAATCCTGAAACACAAGAACTCAATGATTACCTCTTCGACCTGAATGGTTACCGCGTGATTAAAAACGCCGTAAGCCCCGAGCAAGTTGCGCAGATGAATCAATGGATCAACGAACATCCCGTAGACAAAAGCAAAGTCGGGCAGTGGATCGACCATGTCGAAGTCCAGACCTACATGAATGAAGACGGGGTCAATTACCAGAATATCATCGAGGGGGGAAAAGTCTTTGAAGACCTCCTGACTAGTCCAGCATGGTATCCCGATGTCAAAAGGTATATCGGCAACTTCGGTTCCCTTTCCCTGAATGAATGCCTATTAAATGTCCGGGCTCAAGGGGGATATATCGGTATGCACTCCGGCGGGCACATGCCTTGGATGACCGGTCTCTTCCGCCATCCGCAGACTGCGGAATGGTTTGTCGGCCAGATCAATATCATTGTCGCCCTGAGCGATGTCGGCCCGGGGGATGGCCCCACGACGGTTGTTCCCGGCAGTCATAAATCGGCGACACCCCATCCTTATTTTAAAAGCCAGAAAGACGGCGGTAATACCGTGACGAATTACGACACACCCGCCAGTGAAGCCGAAGGGATGATCGAGTGTTGCCTGAAAGCCGGGGATGCGCTGATCTTCACCGACGGCATCACTCATGGTTCCAGTGCCCGGAAGAATCCCGGATTTCGGAAGGTGCTCCTCTACCGTTATTGCCCGAGCTGGTGTAATACACGATTTAACTACATCCCCTCCGAGCGCCTGCTGGCTGCACTCAATGATGAAGAGCGCAAGCTCGTCCAGGCAGTCAAACCGCGCCTCGCGCCCGGGCAGGTGATCCAAGGGTAAAAAAACCGTGGCCTCCCTTACACGTCGGAGATCGACAGGATGCGGGTACTCGGGCATCCTTGGCCTTTATCATAGAGAGTGAATCAAAGGATGGCCCCCACGCAAAGTGCTCACGAGAATATGGATCGCCCCTGTCCCCCCTAGTTTTTCTCGGGTTTGAGAGGGAGCATGATACTGGTCCCGGCCCCGACGACTTGGGGGGAGACCCCATTCCATTTCTCGACCATTTTCAGGTCCACGAGTTTGGGATTTTTTTCGAGGGCTTCCCCTTGGATACGAATGGATTCAGCCTGGCCTTTGGCTGCAATGATGGCGGTATCGGCATCGGTCTGGGCTTGTTGTTTTTTGAAAACGGCTTTTTCGGCTTCTTGTTGCTGGACCATTTTGGCTTCGATGGCTTGTTCGAGTTCCGTAGACAGGGCGACGTCTTCGATGACGAGGTCTTCGATCACGAGGAGGGAAGAAACTTTTTTCCGGGATGCGTCGAGGGCGGAGATTTTGATCTGTTCGCGGGTCTTGACAATGTCCGCCGCGGTTTTTAAGGCGGTGACTTCCTTGGTGGCTTCTTGGACACGGGGGAGGATGAGTTTTTCAAAGGGATCCCCGGCATAATCCCTGACCATGGAGACGACAGAACCTTCCGGGATGCGGTAGAGGACTTTGACTTTGATATTGATCTGCTGGAGATCCGAGGAGAAACATTCCGCGGTGAGCTCTTTTGTATCCTGCTGGACATTGATCCTTTTGATAGATGTGACCAGGGGCAGCTTCATCCCCGCCCCGGGCCGGAGAAAATCGTTATCCATATTTCCGAGTGTGACTTTGACCCCGCGTTCCTGCGGGTCGATGACATAAAAACCGGACATAAAAATAATGAGGGCGATGATGAGAATAATCGCTGCGAGGGCTAGGGAAAAGATGGATTTGGGTTGCATAATCTCCCCATTAAAGTCAGCTTGTGGCCATAGGCAAGCCTATAAAATATTTCCCTCACGCCATACCCTTCAGCGGGGGGAAAATTCCAGAAAGGTAAAAACCATGACTCAGGATGAATTAAAAAAGTCTGTGGCCAGAGCGGCCTTGGAATATATAGTGACGGATACAATCATCGGTGTGGGCACTGGGACCACGGCTAATTATTTTATCGATGCCCTCGGGGAAATAAAAAAAAGTATCCAAGGAGCTGTTTCCTCTTCGCAAGCCAGTGCAAAACGTTTGGCCGCCCTAGGCATCCGAGTTTTTGATTTGAATGATGTGGATAAACTCTCGGTTTATATCGACAGCGCAGATGAGGTGAATCCTGCCCTCGAAATGATCAAAGGCGGCGGGGGCGCCTTGACCCGTGAAAAAATCGTCTCTTCCGTGGCGGTGGAATTCATCTGTATCGCAGATGAAAGCAAATGGGTCGAAGTCTTGGGCAGAGTTCCCCTCCCTGTGGAAGTCATCCCGATGGCTAGGGCTGCTGTAGCCCGGAAATTAACGGAATGGGGCGGGATACCCGTCCTACGTGAAGGGTTCACGACCGATAATGGGAATTTAATTCTGGACGTACATGGTTTGTCCATTACGCATCCTGTCGAATTCGAAAGCCGCATTAATCAAATCGCCGGTGTGGTCAGTAATGGACTTTTTGCCCGGAGCCCAGCGAGTACCTTGCTTTTGGGTACAGCCGAGGGAGTAAAAACAATCAAACCAGCGTCGGGAAATGGGAGTAAAAATATTTTTTAGCTAATCAGGGGTTGATTTTTGTATAAATCAGGGCAAAATGCGTCCTTTACGATTTTTTCCGACTAATCAGCTTTTGTGTGACAGGAGCCATACCCCGGGATTGATCCACATATACCTATGAAACGATCAGACTTTCTTAAAACAATCGCGTTTGGTGCGGCCGGCACAGTATTCCTACCCCGGATTTCCCGTGCAGAAGAAATGATTAAAACCCCTGTTAATGATGTCAGTGACCCGACAAAAGTGTTAGCTCGTTTTGTGAATTCCGGCCCATCCACCTCCAAAAAAATCGCGCTCACCCTCGATGACGGCCCGACCCCTGGAGTCACTGATTCCATCCTGAAAAACCTCTCAGACCGCAAACTCAAAGCCACTTTTTTCATGATTGGCGAAAGGATCAAAGAATTCCCTGCACTCGCTAAGGAAGTCACTGCGGCCGGACACGAGGTGGCTAACCATACTTTTACCCATCCAAATCTCAGCCTCATGTCGACGGCAAAAGTTTACGACCAGCTCCGCAGAACCCAGTCGATCATCGGTAATACCCTCGGAGTTTATCCAGCATGGTTCCGCCCCCCTTATGGTGCCTTTAAAAAGTCACAAGGCCCGATCGCCTTAGATATGGGTTTGGGAGTGGCTTATTGGTCTGTGGATACCGTCGACTGGAGCCGCCCGGGTGTAGACAAGATTGTCGAACGTGCTGTCGGTCAGGCCCGGGATGGTTCGATCATCCTTTGCCATGACATGCACCAGCAAACGGCTCAAGCCATGCCGCGTATCCTCGACGGATTACTCGAAAAAGGTTTCGAGTTTGCCACGATGACAGAGCTGATTGGCGAGCCTTACCCGACCGTCTAATCACGGCTGACAGCGCGGAAATGATTAGCTTTGTGATCGGGCCTGACGGTTTTTAAATGGGGCGCTTTTACGGCTCAATCTTATATGGTAGAGTATTCCAGCCAGTCCGATGGCAAATAGGACATAAGTGGAAGGTTCAGGAATCACGGCGAGATAATAAAATCCACCACTGAAGGCACTCTTCAAATATTGGTTAGAGTTGAGGCCTGTCACTGTAAACCCGCTTGTGAAAAACCCGCTGGGATTTTGGTAGGCAGCAAAAATATTATTTGTGGAACGCATCCCGCCGAGATAGGGATTTAATGGTGTGCCTAATCCCCCGGATGGAGGGGCGGAAAAATTCCAGACAATGGTTCCCGAGTTTGTGAATGATGTCCCTCCAAAATCGATTCCTTGGAAAGTGGGATTAGATGATCCTCCCGTTTCATTATTGAGATTTATCGTTCCGGAATTCGTCATATTCCCGGTGACATAAAACATATCCCCGGAGGCTTCGGAGACATTGACCGACATGAGACTGCTTTGGTTTAAAAAACTTCCTTGGTTCGTGACGGACCCTTCGAGGGTTAAATTCCCCCCCGCCGCGATGACGGTATTTGCGATGATGGAGTTATTCGTCATATTCATCGTGCCATTATTTGAGATGACTAACCCATTAGCAAAGACATGGCTGCCCCCGTCGGAATTATAAAGGGCCGAGGAACTGCCGTTACCGACAAAAAAGAGTTGGCCGTTGTTATTTGTCGCGTTCCCATTCACCGAGAGAGTGCCACCGTTTAAACGGTAAGCCCCTGAGGCATTGGTCACGGAAAGATTATCCACAAGGACCAAGCCACCGTCCTGGGTATTAGTCCCGCGCCGGATATCGATGAGTCCGGAGCCTGTGCTATTGGTCACGATCAGGGAGCTAGACCCACCGGAAATACCCACGGAGTTCCCAGTCGAGGCCACGGTGGATCCCACGATGAGGTTGGTAGAATAAACCGTGCCCCCATTACTGATTGTTAATGAATTACCGGCGGTTGAATCACCGACAGACAATATCCCGGGATTTGTCCAGGTGGAGCCGCTCCCTGTAACAATGACTGAACGGTTTGCTGCCGAATATATCCCCGCCCCGTTGACGGATGTGGAGGTGTTGCTCACGATGGCACCATTAGAGACGATCAACCTCCCGCTCGACCCGAGCGCACTGTTATTGGCTGTTTCGAGTACCCCGGCATTGACCGTCGTATCACCGGTGTAGGTATTAGCATTTGATAATGTCAGGGTCCCGGCTCCTTCTTTGGTGAGTGAACCATTAGAGAGGACGGCCGATACAACCATGTCTTGGGAAGCTGTGGCATTATTGCTGATATAAAATGTGCGTGTGGTGCCGCCTAAATCGAGTCGACCGGCAATCACAGCGGAGGTATTCCCTGTAATCTCTCGGACGACATTTGAGTTTAGGACCAAGTTAAAATTCGCATCATTGGTGATGAAACCACCCCCCTCCATACGCAGGAGTCCGATAGTCTGACTTTTTGTGCCGCCATAAAAATCGTCTAATTCCACACGCCCGGAGGACTTGATCATAAGGTCGGCAGTACCACTTAATTGGTTCCGCCACCTGAGCATTAATAAATCGCTCCCGACACCGTCCCCGACAGTCATGGTTCCTCCTAAAGGCGAATACGTGGTGTTACCCATATCCAGAATCATTGTGCCCGAGTTAATCAATGTATTTCCGCTGTAAGAAGAAAATGAAGCGAGTCCCCCGTCGGTTAATAAAAATGTTCCTGTTCCATTTTTAATTAGCCCGCCCGTACCGGTGGTTTGTCCGTTGAACCGGACATCCCCCGCCCCGTCAATGGTGAGGACAAAACCGTTATTCGTCAGGTCACGCCGGGTGGGTCCGTAGGATTGAAAGGTCAATGTAGTTCCGGCTACATCATTTATTATACTGGAATCAGAAGCTAAGATCATATTCCCATTCCACGTATTATTTCCCGATCCGTTATTGAGCGCCCCGATGCCGCCTGCACCGGTCCCATTTAATGTCAAGGTTTCCCCCGCTACTGATGTGATGCCATTACTCATTTGCAATGTGGCGCCACTGATTACACTGACTCCACCGGCGGCAGTTCCCAGCGCGGTGGCATTAGCGATTTGAACGATGCCGTTACTGATGGTCATGGCCCCTGTCCAGTTATTGGCTTGATCGATAATGAGAGTGCCTGTCCCGGATTTGCTCAGGTTTCCGGCACCGGTGAGATCATTAGCGGCATTACCTAGGTTCAGGCTGATCCCGCTGGCCACATCTATGCCTGAAGCCGCATTAACCGTAATCGTACCGTCATAAGATTGGTTTACGGCCGAGGCCGACAGGGTACCCCCGTTTAAAATCATATTGCCCCTCCCTAAGGACCCATTGGCTGCGGACTGGAGTGTGCCTGCCGTAACGGTCCACTGTCCGGAGTAATTATTTGAAAACGGCAGTAAGAGTGTCCCTCCCCCCGTTTTGGTGAGAGCGTTGGCACCCCTGAGGTCATTGGCGGCATTCCCGATGCTTAAGGTAATCCCTGTGGCGACATTGATCGTGGAGGCTGCATTTGCGGTGAAGGTTTGGTTATACGATTGGTTCGCCGTCGTAACCGCGAGTGTGCCGCCATTGAGCGAGACATTACCTGTGCCTAGGCCCGCCGTACTCTGGGATTCCAATGTGCCAAGGGTAATGGTGGTGCCCCCCGAGAAGGTGTTGTTCCCAGAAAGAACCGTTGTCCCTCCTGCTGCATTACGCAAGACAGTTCCAGCGCCCGATATCGGGCCACTAAAAGTCTGGGTACCGGCTGTGTTCAAACCCCTGAATTGCGAAAAGGCATTATTGAGATTGATCCCGGAGGCAAAGTTAAATCCGCTCCCGGAAAAGCCGACAGACATCGTGCCTGCACCTGAGGAGTTATTGATCGTAAGGGTATTTCCGGCCGAGGCACTGATTGTACTGCTCGAAAAAATCAAATCCACGTTATTTGCGGCGGAAATGGTGGTATTATCATTGATTGTCAGGTTATTGGCCAGAGTTAAATCCGCCGTAGGGGTTAATGTCCCCCCGGAAAGGGTGACGGTCCCGGTTCCTAATGAGGCATTGTTGGCGATACTCACTGTTCCGAGGTTCAGGGTGAATCCGCCACTGAAGGTGTTGGCGACATTACCTAAAGTCACTGCGCCGAGGCCATTTTTTGTCATGGACCCCGTCCCGCTGATGACATCACCCGCGCCCGTGCTCAAGGCGATGGTGCTGGTAAGTGTCTGGGGATCGAATGTAAGGTTAAAACTGCTGAGATTGATTGTGCTGTTGAAAGTCAGTCCCCCCCCAGCCGCCGTTGATTGCCATGTTTGTGATCCACCGACGACGATGGGATTATTAAATGTGTGGATCTGGGCAATTTGATTGTCGATCCCGATGCCACTGATCCCATTGATGGTCAGGGCAGCTCCTGTAAAAATTTCCGCATCGCTTGTTCCGGTGAATGTCAACCTTCCCACGGAGGCAGCGGCTGTGAAATTCGGGTCATTTCCGGTGGCCACATTAAAAATCGCATTACTCGTGGCTCCCGGAACGGCAACCGGTGTATTCCAGTTATTGGCATCATTCCAAGTAGTACTCGCACTCCCGTCCCAGACTTGTGCATAGATACGGTCAAAGCTTATCCAGAGACTGACAAATAGGACAAAATATAATAAGCGTATGTACCGAGTAACTCTCATTCATAAGACCGCTCAGAAAATAAGCGGTGAAAAAACACCGAACTTATTCATTTATAGTGCTATACGTAAAAAATAACTCACTCTCCTAAAAAGGAAAGATTATATCGATAAGCGGTAGTAAAAAATCGATAAGCGGTAGTTTTTGGCAATATTATTTTAAACATTACTCCTTATAACGACTTATCATTGACTACCATATCTCATGGAAATGATTTAATCGTGGATTCACCCGTGCCATTTACCGGAGAAAAATACGCAAGGTTCGATAAGTGTATGAAAAAGTCTTAGGAAATTCACCTAAGACTTTTGTCATAAACCAAATCGAAAAAAGACAAGTATGTACTTGTCAGGATTCAGGTCACTCCTCGTGAAATACAAGGGGAGCAAATTGCCGCAGGCAACCTGCGAACTGACTTTTCTTTTTTTCATCCACCATGGCAAATTGCCGCAGGCAACCTGCGAACTGACTTTTCTTTTTTTCATCCACCATGAGCAAATTGCACCACGAAGAACATGAAAGGCACGAAAGATCATGGAGACGGTTTGTCCAAACTCAATTTGTGTAGGGCGACCGGCCCGGTTGCCAAATGCCGTATGTACGTGTGAAACTCTGCCCCTCCACAAGCAGGGCTCACTTGCCCGACAAAGTCAGGACAGCGGAGAAAAATACAGTCTCATACTTGAAAACAACCAATTTCCTTACGACCCTAATCACTAAAATCCAGGAGCATCGTGTTTTCGAGTGGGTAGAATTGTAGCGGGAGATACAATCGAAAAATATATGCGGGTTATGACAAAATCATAAACGCGACTCTAGGATTTACTCGCCATATTGCTCTGACTCGTCTTCTTCGTCGTGCACTTTGTGCGTAGAGTTTTCAAAGCGGGTGAATTGATTCATGAAGACGAGGTCGATGTCGCCGGTGGGGCCGTTACGTTGTTTAGCGATGATGACTTGGGCGAGGTTACGGAGTTTCTCACGGTCCTCTTCATTTTCAGCATAATATTCTTTGCGCAGGAGGAGCATGACGACGTCGGCATCCTGCTCGATGGAGCCCGACTCGCGCAGGTCGGAGAGTTTCGGACGATTACTGTCACTTTTTTCAGCATTACGGTTAAGCTGCGAGAGGGCGATGACGGGCACGTTAAGTTCCTTCGCTAAGGCTTTCAGTCCACGGGAAATTTCCGAGACTTCATTTTGACGGCTGTCCCGGGCTTGTTTGGATTCACTCGTGAGAAGCTGGAGATAATCGACGATCACGAGTTTAATGTCTTGGCGCTGCTTGAGCCGGCGTGCGATCGCCATGAGCTGGCCGATTTTCATTCCACCTGAGTCATCGATAAAAATCGGGGAAGCGGAGAATTCTGAAGCGGCCATGGTTAACCGTTGGAAATCACCCCTGCCTTGATCGAGGAATCCGGTTTGTACATCGCGCAAATTGATCCGGGATCGTGAACAGATAAAACGTTTCACGAGTTCCTCAGTGGACATTTCGAGGCTGAAGATGGCGACGCCTTGTTTGAGATTAACCGCGGCATGTTCAGCAATATTCAGCGCAAATGCGGTTTTTCCCATACCGGGACGGGCGGCGACAATAACGAGGTTGCCCGGATGGAGCCCAGCGGTGAGTTTATCGATTTCATAAAATCCGGTTTCCAGGCCGGTGACCGGTTTTTTATCCGCAAAAATCGCCTCGATCTGGATCATGGCTTTATTGACCGCGTCTCGGATGGCTACGGTATTACCTTTGAGTGAATCCTGACGGATTTGCAGAATCTCACGCTCCGCCTTATCGACGAAATTCTCCACTTCCTCGGGTAACCCGTAGGCTTCTTGGACGAGGCTTGTTCCCTTGATGATAATCTGGCGTAAAAGATATTTTTCCCGGAGGATATCGAGATAAAAAATGAGGTTCGCCGCCGTGGCGACCGAGGTAGCGACTTCTGTCAGGTAAGTGCTCCCCCCGGCTTGATCGAGCTGGCCACGGTCGTGGAGCTTTTGGGTGACAGTGACGAGATCCACGGACTCGGGGGAACGGTCCAGTGTGGTCATGTCGGAGACGGTTTGGAAAATCAACTGGTTCTTTGAATCATAAAAATAATCCTGTGTGATATGGCGTTCCTGGCAGAGGCTCACGGAGTCACGGGGATTAAGGAAAATACTGCCTAAGATACATTTCTCCGCATCGATGGCATGGGGCGGGAGGCGGTCGAGCTGGACGACAGGATTTTGCGGGTGAGCGGTTTTATTAAAGTCAGGTTTGAGTACACTTTGCTGGGCCATCCTCAAATCATAAGTTTCACACCCCTGACCTCAAGAGCAAGTTGCTCCGACTTTTTAACGGGATATTCACAAAGTTATTCACATTAAGTGGAGCTTTCCCGACCCTTGCCCCTTTAAAATGAGTACGATAATCAGCTTTCAGGCGGAGTAAAACCAATCCACCGTCTTTCCAGACGGTGGTCGTTGATTATTTTGCCGGTGCGTCGGCAGGGGCTTTGATCTCGACCCAGCCTGTATTAAAACGTTTGATTTTATCCAGCCCGGTGATTTCCACGACGTTACCTGAGGTGTGGCCAAATATATAACGGAATTTATTGTCATCCTGTTTGCCGAACCACCCACAGAAAGATTCCTGGTACATACTGATATTTTTCCATGACTTACCCCGTTCGGCTTCCGCGCCCCAACCTTCAGGATTATCACGGGTATCTTTAAACATACTGGAAATGAATATCCCGTCTTCTGTGAGGAAATAAACCTGTCCATAATTCCCGTGGATCGCCATGACGGCACCCACCTCGTCATTGACCTTGGCTGCACCGGCAATAAAAAGTTCACCCGTCATTTCACCTTGGGGCACAGGACCTATGGCCATGGAGCCGTGGACTGCTCCGCCGAAGATTTTGCGTGTGGCGACGACATTACCTTTCATGTCAGTCCAGACATGTTTGCCTGTAAAGTAGGTGGGCCAGTCGCCGTACCCTGAATAAAGATGGTCTCCGATACGGATATAAAATTGATCCGGTTTTGGGCGGTTATTCGGATCGTTTGTCAAGGTGTCGATGACTTTATCGTGGCCTTTGAACTCCTGTTTGGTGATCGTGGTCTTTTCATACACGGGTGCTCCGCTGGGCAGGAACCGTGTGGGTTTAATCGCAAACCCCCCATTATAAAAATCAAAGGAGGCACTCATCGGGAACATCCACCCGGGAATACCCCGCCCTTTCGAGCCTTCAATAACCACGACCTCATTTTCCTGGATGTCTTCGTCCTCATTCAAGTCACTCCAGACATACACCGTTCCTTCCGGATCCGCTGGCCGGCTCCAAGGGGTCACTTGAGGCCAAGCCCCCACCTTCGTCCACATCGCCGCCACCGGACGGTAATCCCCGTTTTTTGCCAGGAAAATAATCGGGTAAGCGCATTGTGTATAAAGCATATAGTCATGTGGTTGGCCGGAGGCATCACTGCGGAAAAATTCATTTCGGTGGAACCACACGCCGACCCCTCCTAATTCCGTATTGAGCTTGCTGCCTTCTTTCTTATTGCTCGTGACGAATTTCTTTATCTTATAGGACTGCGTCTGGGAAGGATCGACTTCCAGTTCGGCATTCCACACAAATGCCCGTTTGGGATCTTGGTTATGGAGCGCGGTATTCCATCCACCGTAGTAAGTGCTTCCGACAAATTGTTTCTGGAGTTTACCGTCCTTGTCCCAGAGGGCTTGACGGCGGGGGTGCGCGCCTTCGCTGGTCCAGATATTGCCTTGGTTATCCACGGAAAGGGCCAAGAGCTTAAAGAAACCATTCTCGTCATACTGGACTCCCTTTTTAGCGCCGCCTTTGACACCGATGGTGCGGATGAGATCTTTAGCGGGGGAATAAACCTTGATTTGATAATCTGCACCACTATCGAGAATATAGAGATTCCCTTCCTTATCGAAAGCCAGAGGACCCGGCTTTTCGAGACCAGCCAACGTCACGGGCGTCTGGGTTCCTGATTTATCGATCGTGACGAGTTTGGTGAATTCTTTATCCGTTCCATAAAGGGTGCCATCGTTTGAATAGGCCAAATGCATGGGTTTATCTAAAACAGCCACGGCATTAGTTTTGCCCATTTCCTTGTCAAAAAACCAAATGTCCGCCGTTTTTTGTTTGGCATCGGGGGTAATCGAAAAAGCTCCTTCGTTAGGGCCGACCGCGACGGAATAAATGATGCCCGGCGCCTTGATTTCGGGAATGGTACCCGCGGGGCGTTTCCAACCGATGACTTTCCCATCAGCAGCAGACATCCTGCGCAAGCCATTCTGTGCCGCCAGATAGAGGACATCATTGTCCACCGCCACAGCCCAGGAAGCTCCCCACGCCTGATAGAGTCCCCATTTCTTTTTTCCGTCTTTGCCGATGGCAATCGCATAATCAGTCCCTTCCGAAGCGGAAAATGACACGACCGCCGCTAAATTCGTCGAAGCAGAATCCGAGATAGCGGCGATCCCGACTCCATCCCCGTGGTTTGAACCCCAAGCACTATTCGGATACATGTGCCAGGCAGGAGTGCCAGGATTGTAAAAGCTATATTCGTAAAGTGCATCTAATCCCTCGAGGGTGAGGCCACGCACACGATACATTCCTGCCGGGACCGGTTTTCCATCATCATCTTTTCCATCCCACGAAACCGTTAATGTCTGGGGCTGACCAGAGTCGGGTGTGCCACCAAATTTCTCGACAGGCTGCATCGAGAGCAAATTGCGCGCACGTACCCCACTCTCATCATCGACGACTACAGTCACAAGACGGTAACCAGCAGGAATGGTTACTTTGATTTGATCTTGGGAAAAGAGAGGCGTTTTTTTAGAGGCGACTGGAACTTCTACCTGATCCTCTTGTTTTTTCGAACAACTCACGGCCAATAATAGGCAAATAAATGTCACGGACAAAATACGGATTTTTAACATAGATGAAGGTTACCTTAGTTGATTTTTACGTCGATGTTTTATCGAAAATTTTCATTAGACATGATATCGGGTAATAACCCACTAAATTATTATATCATTACACTTTAATAAGTGAGTGATAAATCTGGATGAACCATTCCTGCCAGGCCTTTGATTTTAAAAAGTCGCGGTGGGTGAGGTAGGATTGTCCTGAAGCAATCCAGAGGACTTCCCCGTCCCCGACTTTGCGTTTTGTGCAATAAACCGCATCATCAGTTGTTGTGTAAAGAATCTCCACATCCTCCGCTACTTCACCCTTCAAACGGACTTCATCCAAAAATTCCACAGATGATGGTAAGGCCTTCCCGACAGACTTTGTTTTCTGGATTTTTGTCTTGAGAGGCTCCTGTGTCCATCGATGTCCGCAAGTATGATCCAGCGAAAGGCCCAGCAATTTGCTCAGCGTATTTGATTTATGGGCTGTCTCATAAAATAAGACGAGTTTCCCACCGCCTTGGACAAATTGCTCCAAAACTTCATATTCACGGCCCTGGGGATTCCACGTTGGATCCGTCGATATCGCAAAGTCAGCCTGTGGTAATATTTCCACAAAATCCCGGCGAATATTAACGAGATGGACTTTATCTTCACCCCCGAGCAATTTGCCGAGTGATTTCCCAAAGAAATTAAAGTCATAAACCAGCGTTTTGGACGGATTAAAAATTTTCGCAGGCGCCGCCTTCAGCGTGATTTTATTTAATCCCTTTTTCAAGGCCAGCGCCGGGATCGAAATAGTTTTCCCTGCAAAGGTGAATGTCCGCCATTTATCTTCCGAGTCGATGAACGGGAAGAATTTCTCCTTGAGAGCTTCATGGGCGACTGCTTTACCATTCACCATCAGCTCCACATTTTGGTGTCGGATCAAATAAGGAACCAAAATTTCTGCATTCACCACTTTATTACTTTTTGAATGAATGGAAACTTCGATTTCGGTGGGGGAATAACATCCGCTCGCCACTAATCCTCCAGATCCATAAATCCTTTCAAATGAGGAACTTTTGATTTCTTGATTCCGCCCGAAGGAGGTGAAAAGTTTGATATCACCGGTGAAAAAGTCTGTGTAAAAGAATTGTTCACTCTGTGCGGTTAAAAGGGTCCCGCTGGCAGAAAGATAGGGTTGGGTAGTGCCCGTCAGGGTTTCGGATTCACCTTCGCAGGGAAGACCGAGACCGACATAATAATCAAATGAATTCCTCAATCGGGCTTCGCCGGCGTCAGGAATGCCTGCCCGGAAATCGCTGGCGGCACCCCACTGCATAGGCCATGGCATTTTGAATCCGACAAAGGCCATATTACTACAATAATGATCATGTAACATCCTCGTAAATTGATATTTATGTTTCTCCACCCAGTGCTGGCCTTCAGTGGGATAACAGAGGACGGGGAGATATGAATCATGTCTTTCCCCGGTTTTTCCATCACGTTGATCGAGGTATTCATTCTCGTTTTGTTCGAGATAATAATTTTCTGTAATTTCTTTGGCCAGTTTCCAATGAGCGGCGTTATGTTTACCGGCGGTTGAGGCCATTTCGTGACCTTTGGCGAGGACACTTAAAAACCAGCAGAAAGTGTATGTATTATTTTTCGCCTTCTCCATAAATTCATCAGAGAAAGTCACATCGGTCGCTGATGCAGTAGAAAGAATCCACCCTTCCGGGGTTTTCTCAAAAAATTTCTCAGCGATGGCAAATTTGACACAGGCATCCACTATAGCAAAACAACGTTTGGTTAAGGCTGTATCCTGCGCAAATTGCGCAATACGCTGGGCGGACATCGCATGAGCACAAATCGACATGAACCCCGTGTCACTGGATTCAGTCTTCCCATTATAGTGGACCATCCAGTAAAAAGGGCGGCGCCCCTTATTGGCGACGAGGGCTTTCTCTAGCCAATCAATCTTTTTCCGCGCATGGTCTATCGCACCGACATGGAGTATCCCGTCGATAATATGGTGGGAATCCCAGAATACCCGGTCTCCCAGATGGAAAGGGACGAAATTACCCGAACATTGTGCGCCGAACTCCATCGTGGTGCCAAAATCAGCCAGATAGATATTATAATGATAAAGCCAGTCACGACGAATATCCCCCGTGGAAATGGCAGCACGAGTCATCCAATAATCCTTCATGAGATTTTCGTGTTTAGATACAGGGTCGAGGCTTGTTAATAGATTTACTGCTTTTTCATCATTGTGACTATTTGATTGGTGGGAACCAAAATAAAAGGCAAATGCGGCGGTGGAGGTTCCTTCTTTTTTGACGCTTAACTTCTTTTTTACCCCGAGCAAATTGTCTGATTGAAAGGGATTTCCTCCCTTAATCGCATAGGTAAGCGGATAATCTTCCATGACTTGAAATTTCTCACAGTTACTCGCTGTCAGGGAAAATCCTGTTATGCTCCCCTGTTTCCAGGCCTTTGGGAGGGCCTCGAAAATCGGAGTCCCATCACGCAGAGTAAAATGAATCCGGCTTTCAATCTCGACCTCATGACTTTTTCCGTCGAGGGCGACGAGTGCAAAGTTAAACCGAGGCATAATAGTTTCCCGGGTACAATAACTCTCAATGGACACCCAAACCCCGTTCAAGTCGTATTCTGTCGTGCAGAGTACCTTGGCCAGATCAAAGGTGCGCCTCCAGTTTTTAGCCTCCTGAGCAATTTGCTCGGGGGAATATTCTTTTCCGTCCATCGTCAGGGAATAATCAATCCACCCTAGCGGCATCCGGACATAGTCATTTTTCCTGTGGATCGCATGATTGGACTTCACCGCGGTATGGAATACGTAGAGGTCGTCGTAGTTATTGGAATCTCCGTATTGTGATTGGAAAAGGGGATACTCCGCCTGGCGCGCATCCAGCCCTTGCATGCCTGTCGCATCCAGCCCGAAGGAAAGGATGCGTGAACCAATAAATGCCGGATAAATATGAAGCGGCATCGTGTCGTCAGATTCTACGGCTTTAAAGGCTTCTAGCTCACGGACGCGGGAATGGTGGAAAAGAATCGATTCATTCATATATATGCGCTGTTAACGCTTCTAATCGCCTTGTCGAGCAAATTGCTCCGATTTTATCAGTTAAACGGGATCGGCGGGTGATGGATCGATCCTCTATTTCACCCACTCTACCCCACACAAATGAGAAGGGAGGGAGCGTCGCGATAAGAGTGAGGAGAATCAAGGTGTGTGTTTACAGCAAGTCTCTTTGAGAGTCGTGTAGAGCTTTTCGAGCTCGGGCATCTTTACCCCGGCTGCGAGGCCGCGGCGGAGGGGTCCACCCCAGATGGCCTCGACTTCGACAGGGGCACCCGCTTGCCAATCGATGAGGCTCGATGGCCGGTAAGCTCCTAAAGCGGGAGTACGATGGACCTGGGCATCGATGTAGGCAGGCTCGATTAAAAATCCCAGTGCTCCTGCGGCGGTAATGACTTCTCCCATCAGCCTGCGCACGAGCAGGGTATTTTCCTCGCCCGCCAAGATCAGGTCTGTTGTGATCCCGCCCAGTGCGATTGATAACCCGTTAAAAGGGATATTCCACACGAGCTTACGCCAACGAACCTCAGCCAGCGAAGGAGATACTTTGCAGGGAATACCCGAGTCCATGAATATTTCGGCGATTTCTTGCGCCCGTGGGGAGGGGTCCCGTCCGAATTCCCCCATCATAATCATGCCTTCACCCATGTGCTTGATTTCCCCGGGGCCGGTTCGATTCACCCCGATAAAACACACCCCTCCGAGAACCCTTTTTGCACCGAAATTTTCTGCGAGGCATTCCTCATTCCCGAGGCCATTCTGCAAGGTCAGTAGCATGGTGTTTTCATGGAGCAGGGGAGGGATCAGATTTTTAAGTGCGTCATTTGACGTGGATTTCAGCGAGACAATAACAAGGTCCACCGGACCAATCTCCGTGGTCGAGGGGTACACAGGCACGTGCCCAAGGAAAATAGTTTCCGTGGCCGTATAAATCGTTAATCCCCGTGCCTTAACCGCCTCATAATCGGCACGCATCAGGAAATGCACATCAAAGCCGTGCTGCAATAGCCGCCCCCCGTAATAACATCCGATCGCTCCTGAACCCACAATCGCTATTTTCATATCGCTGCACTATACCCCCACAAAAATCTTGCGACAAGGATGAACCCCCTTTGAAACGAACCCTCGGAGGAGAAAAAACTTTGCATGATCCTGCGGGAAACGTTTATCGTGGGCCGATGAAAACAATCGTCATTACCGGATGCACACGGGGGTTAGGGGAGGCATTGATCCATGAGTTCCAGAAGCTCGGGCACCGGACAATGGGGTGTGGCCGCAATTTACAGCGGATTGAAAAATTAAAAACCGCTTATCCTACGAACGCGCAATTTGCTGCGCTGGACGTGACGGACTTTGAAGCCGTAGAGAACTGGGCATCGGCGATCTTGGCGGCATCCGGCCCACCGGACATTCTCATAAATAACGCTGGCATTATCAATGAACCCAGAAATTTATGGGAAATCGCCCCGGTGGACTTCGCCCGCATTATGGATGTGAATCTCAGAGGTGTATTCCACTCTATCAAAGCCTTTGCCCCTGCGATGACTGCGCGTAAAAGCGGGATGATCATTAATCTGAGTTCGGGCTGGGGCCGCTCCACCTCACCACAGGTCGCCCCATATTGTGCTAGCAAATATGCGATTGAAGGAATGACTAAGGCCCTCGCACAGGAATTGCCAGAAGGCATGGCTGCCATCCCGCTAAATCCCGGTATCATTAATACGGACATGCTCCAGACCTGCTGGGCCGATGGCGCGTCCTCCTATCCAAAAGCAGAGACATGGGCTAAAATAGCCGCGCCTTATATCCTCAAACTCTCCCCGAAGGATAATGGCCGCTCTGTGAGTGTGCCCCAGTAGCGCACCGGTATTCTTTACCCCGGCGTAATAACCATATCAGGCAAGGAATAACCAAAAGGATAAAGATCGAGGTCCGGGGTTCGGGCACAGGAATAAAGGTAATGGCGAACATGACATCGGAGGCGCCTGAGCTGCCGTTATTCGGCTGCGTCGCGGCGATCCCGCCGAACATATACCCGATCACCGTGGGCGCTGTCAGGGCATCCATATCGATCATGCCGTTTGAAAGTGTCGGTAATCCCGCGACTGGCATAAAATCAGATGATGCCCCGAAAAGGAAGTTAGACCCTCCATTCATGGCGTTGGCAATCGAAGGCATTTCTCCGAGATAATATTGGGTATAGTTTCCACTGCCATCACGGATGATGGATGAGTTACTATTAATAAACGGGACATTATCATCCTGGACAATCAGTCCGGTCAACGTGTCATAATATTCCAGACTGATCCCGCCAAAAAGCAGCGTATGGGATTCATCCCGGGATCCAGAATAAAGACTGGCGGTGGCCGTCCGGTAATTATTCATTCCCTGCTTAAAAGTGGTGATCGCCGTGGGATCCGCCATGGAAGGCGTACCATTGGTAGATATCTCCACGGGCACTGTCCAGACCCCACCGTTTGTATTGAAAACCCCGGAAAGCGCGACGACACCCTCATTGGTTCCTCCATTTGTGCGGATCGGGACGATATTTAAATCACGGCGACGGTAATTATCATCAGCCGTGGTCATGGTGACATTAGTAAATCCAAGGCTCACCCCGTTATCCACGACATCAAAGGAGCGGACTTGTTTGGTGTAGATGCCATTTGACCCAGGTGTATAAGGCCCGTCAAAGTTTTGACCGAAAATCAAGTGAGTCCGGCCATTCATGAGCTTGAGGTCTCCCCCCGTGACTTGGAAAAGGGCATCATTGGTCTGACGGATATTCGATGCGAGTATACCAGCGCCGCCTTTGACCCAAGCCATGGTCTGGGCCACATCTATGGCCGTTAATGTATCGAATGTATTAAAATCGTTGATCGTACGGTTGTACACATATCCACCGGCGACATAAAGGGTGTTACCATTTTGATATGACTGAGGTGCTGTGGATGAAAGTGAATCCACTTGGTTCGTCGTTAATCCTGCAAAACTGTCATTAAGGGAGCGGCCCCAGACTTCTTTGGTCACGGGATTAATCACATACGCCGTTGTGTTTTGTGCAGCAGGGGGGAAATTAGTGAGGCCGTTGTTGCTGAAATTATGCAGACCATTCGTGCGCCCCGCCAGCAGGAGCCACTCATTGCCGATTTGGGCCGAGACATAACTCTGGATAGCAGGAGGGGAGGATGACCCCATATCGTAAACACTGACATTGATCTGGTAGGGCAAATTCCCCCCGATAATCACCGGACTGAGATTTGTGGTCTGGTTTTGGCCAAAAAGAACGGGGCATAATCCGCAAAAAAGGCTAATTAAAAGTAATTTACGTAGTACGATCATAGGTTTTTCTACATTAACCTGTTTTTGAGAATAAAGGCAACCTCGACAATGACCGATTAATCATTCATCAGGGTTTAAATGAAATAATGGCTATTAAATAAGGGGTTTATTGATTTTTCTGCTTGTTCAAAACAAGAGTGCCTCCCCGCAAGACAAAAGACCAAACGGGCCAATCTTGCGGAAAAACTTATTTTCCACACAGAGGTGTTTGTGAAGGGAATACTTTTTGATTGTCAAACCTACGGGCAGTGTGTGCTGCGTAAAACCGGTCTTATCTGCCCGATGAGTAGTTGCCCCCAAAGAGTCTGCGCAACGGCCCTTGTGGTGGCACACTCGACGGGAAATGTGAGATTTATTCTGAAAGCGAATGTGTCTAGTGCCGGATCCACGAGGCCACGGGGAAAGAATCCACCGAGGCCATGCCGATCCTGCCCCCGCCCGATGCTCATGCAAGGAGTCGGGCGACAAGTCCAAAGCGGGGGCCAAAGAACGGTAAAGGTGAGTATTTTGCACGAAAAAAGAGACTCGATCGCCCAAGCTGTCCTGCTCCTCAGCGGTTAACTCAGGACACCCTAATCCCAGAAAAATAACCCGCCCACACTGAGAGCCCCCTTCAGCTCCGAATCCCCATGCCCATTTTCCTTTTTAGGATGATTGATGCTGGTTTGTCTTATTAGAATCCAGAGAGTACGCCCGGGTAAAAGCGCCATAATAGAAAGAGCACAGAGAAGGTGCAAAGGAAAGCAATTCCTAACCAACAGAGAGCCTTGAATGTCATTCCTGGACGGAGCTCTGGCGGAGTGATCTCGGAAAAGATGAGTTTATAATTCATAAAGGCAAATACCGGGGCGGAGAGGAATGCGATGGTCGTGGCAAAGTCGATGAGAGCCTTCATACTATTGAGGTAACGATTAATAATAATCAGAGCAATGATCGAACAGAGGATCATCAGTAAAACGTGCATATGGCGGCCAGAGAGCTTGAGCGAGGGGAATGCAATTTGTGCCCCCGTCGAGAGCGAGTGCGGGTAAGCGTCTAGCACGGTTAATGTCGTGGAAAACATCGCGACAAAGGCGGCGATAGACACAATCGGGCCAGACCAGCCGCCGAGGGTCTGTGTATACATCTTGACCAGCTGCGCCGCAAATCCAGCAGAGTTACTGGAGAAATCTTGGCCGGTGCCAAACATCACATACGTGCCCATGAGTAGGAAGACGACCGCCAGCCCCGTGGTCAGGGCATAACCAAAATGAAAGTCGATGGAGGTATTCCTACGGGTGGACTTTTCCCCGGAGCTTTTGCTTTGTTGGGTGACCCAGATGGATTGCCACACAGACATCTCGATGGGCGCGGGCATCCACCCCATCAGCGCGATGAGAAAGGGCAATGCCGCCAGTGTCCAGGGCGAAGGCCCCACAAAGCCCGGAGCGGCATTTGGCCCATGGATCATCGCCCCCACGAGGGCTGCGACCGTACAGATCAGGAGCAGGAACATCATCCATTTGATCGATTTTTCAAGAACCCGATAACTTCCCACAATAATGAGTCCCAGACAGATCAAAAGCAGGAGTGCACACCACAGCGTATTGTCCCAGCTTTTGAGGAATCCGTATGGGAGGAGATTCGACGCGAGTCCTCCGGTCACAAAGGTCACACCGGCCAGACTGATGACGGCGGTAAAAATATTCAGGAAAAGAAAAAGATAAAGCCACCCCCTCCCCATCTGATGATAGCCCTCGAGCAAATTGCGCCCGGTCACGGCGAAACGATGGCCGATCTCGAAAAAGGGATATTTAATAAAATTTGAAAGAAGAACCAAGAGGATGAGTTGATATCCAAAATCCGCCCCCGCCCGGGTGGCTTGAACGAGATGTGATACACCGATAGCCGCGCCCGCCATGAGCAGTCCCGGACCGATGATCGAGAGGAGTTTTTGGAATTTATTGAGCATTTTTATTTCTGATTTTTTGTGCAATACCATCACCTTTGCTGGCAGTGGTCGCTGAATCACAGCCCAAGCAAAAATTTACTTTTTTTTGTTTTTAGAGAGAAATGCGAGGGAATCAACTTTTATGTCTCTTATTTTGGATTGATACCCCCCGCCTTTGCTGACGGTGGTCACGATGAATGGGACGATTCTGGCCGCAGAGTGGCATAGGAAAGAGGCTGGACCGGGGTTTGTCGGTGGGTTCAGGCCCCGGTGCTCTTCCGTATGTACATGTTGGCTTGATTCCTTGATGATTTTTGGCAGTGTAGCCGGATGAATCAATTATGCCGTTATTTCACGGTCTTTTTTCTTTTCGGGATTTGTATTTCCACTAGCTATGGACAACAAGCCACGAGCGAAATCGTCATCCCTGAGTCTTTCAGTGTGGACCAGGTCATCACCTCCAAAAGCATCCCGGATGGCGTTAAAATCAAATTTTACTTTGATAAACTCAAATGGCGTTATGAAGTCCAGCGTGGTACCGAAACCATCGTCACGATCATGCGTAAAGACCAGGGCATCCAATACACCCTCATGCCCCAGCTCAAACGTTACATGGCCGCACCGATGACTGCTGATAGCGATCCGACCTCCTCTTGGCGCCAAAAAAACGCCGAATGGAAACTCCTCGGTAAGGATACCATCCGGAATATCGCCTGTGAAAAATACAATGTCTCCAGCCAAGGCATACAAAGTTATGTCTGGGTGTCCGCTGATAAGAAAAACCCTGTCCGTGTCCAGACCGCCGACGGACAAACCACCCTCGATATGGAGAATTTTGTCGAAGGCTCCCAGCCTGAAGACCTCTTCACCATCCCGAAGGATTACCAAGTCCTCCAAGTCCAAGTC
>ENA-ORBV01002146-ORBV01002146.1-microbial-mat-metagenome-genome-assembly--contig:-NODE-2146-length-42236-cov-10.322754_pt1 | contig 42236 bp, 31 predicted proteins | sample MGYA00237777_ERZ505514 | MGnify/ENA primary metagenome ERZ505514 (study PRJEB26160, sample SAMN06269048) | microbial mat metagenome | isolation source: Oligotrophic lake microbial mat | place... | reverse complement strand
GCGAGTTGCTCGCAGCGCATCGGGGATAAATTGCTCTGGCTCGGTACACACACGATCACCGACCAGCGCAGAAAAACGGATCGGGCTCCGTTCACGCACTCTCAATCCGCGTCGCTCGTGAGCAGAGCGCGCAGTTCGCGAGCGACTCGCGCCGGATCGCTCGCCGACAGGATCGCCGACGCCACCGCTGCTCGACCGACGCGTGCGAGATCTGCGGCAGTGTCGTGATCGATGCCGCCGATCGCGAACAACGGACGCGCGGACGCCGACGCTGCGACCCACGCTTCTTCGATGCCGATGCCGCGCACGTAGCCTTTCGTCGTCGTCGCGCGAATCGGTCCGAATCCCAAGTAGTCGACGCGGGCTTCTTCGGCATCGATCACGTCCGCGAGCGAGTGTGTCGAGAGACCGATCAAGGGACCCGGGCCGAGGAACGTGCGCGCCTCGTCGATCGGCATGTCGTCCGCTCCGACGTGCACGCCAGCGCAGCCGCGGTCCCACAGCGCACGCGCGACATCGACGCGATCGTCGACGAGGACCAGCGTGTCCAAGCGACGAGACGCGACGAGTGCGAGAATTTGTTCCGCCCAATCGAAGGTCGCGCGCGCCTCGCACGGCGTCTTCGCGCCCGCCGCTTTCGGTCGGACTTGGACGATGTCGACCTCGGACAAGACTGCGTCGAGAACAGACAGTGGATCGCGCTCCAAACAGAGCTCTGGCGTGAACAGGAGCATCAAATGCGAGCGCTCGAGCCGCTCGCGGATCTGGTCGGAATCGGGACACATAGGTGACGAATCGGAATTGTTTGCCAGGGAACGGGCTCGAAGCGAGCGAATAGAGCGCGGATGCACGATTTCCACCTGCCCGCACCGTGACCGTTCGCCGGGGTCCGGGTAACTTCTAGCTGGAAGACTCTCTCTCGGTTCCCTGTGCCATCCGTGCTCCCAACCTCTCTGGGTCGCGGTCGCACTTCTTGGTCCACAACTTCAGGCCTCTCACCTCGATGCGAAACCTCTCTCAATTCGTCGCTGCAATCAGTGTTGCCACCGCACTCGCAGCGCACTCAAGCGCGCAGCAGTTTCAAGGCGCGACCAACTTCCCCGACGGATCGGGCAGTTACTCCGAAGGCATCGAATGCGCCGACGTCGACAAGGACGGCGACCTCGACGTGATCGTCGCGGACGGCGACGGTTTCGTGTCGGGCACGGCGCGGCAGAACAAGCTGTACGTCAACAAGTTCATCGAGACCGGCACGCCATACTTGATCGTCGACGAGAGCGCGGCGCGCTTCGGCACGACGTTCTCGTGCGCGAAGAACGTCACGACCGGTGACGTGAACGGTGATGGTTGGGTCGACGTGCTCTTCTCGAACACGGGTTCCGTCGGAGCGGGAGGCGGCGTGCCCTCGCTCTACATCAATCAAGGTGCTGCGAATCCGGGCTTCTTCACGCTGGAGAGCGCCACCCGCGGATTCACCGTCCCGTTCTTCTCCGGTGGAGCCTCGTTCGCGGACCTCGACGACGACGGCGACCTCGACGTCGTCATCAACGACGCGTTCAACACCTCGCCGACGAAGAAACTGCATCTCTTCATCAACAACGGCGCAGGTGTGTTCACCGAGAACGCTGCGGCGCTGAATTCGCCGAATCGCACCGTGCAGATGGACGTGCAGACGGCCGACATGGACAACGACTGGGACATCGACGTCCTCGGTTTCACGAAGATGTCGGTCGCGAATGGTTCGCACATCCTGCTCTTGAACAACGGTGCAGGCACGTTCAGCGACAGCTCGAATCTGATCGCTCCGTCGTCGGGCGCGACCTACGAAGCCGACGTCGCCGACCTGGACGGTGACAACGACGTCGACATGTTCTTCGTCTCGCTCTCGGGCTTCGCCGAGGGCGCGGTGCGCAACAACTTGATCGGGCTCGGCTCATTCACGTTCACCAACCAAGGGCCGCTCGGAGCGACGGACGACAACGAGATCGCGTTCATCGACTACGACAACGACGGCGACTACGACATCTTGATCGGCGCGCTCGGCGCGGCGGAACGCATGTACCGAAACGACGGCAACATGACGTTCGTGCTCGTTGCGGGCACGATCCAAGTCGTCAATGATTCGACGCTCGACTGCACCACGGCCGACCTGAACAACGACGGCAAGTACGACATCCTCTCGGCCAACGGCGAGTCAGGCAGCTTCATCAACCGCTTCTACCGCAACACGGGCACGGCCGACACGCTGGCGCCGGTCATCACTTCGACCAACGCGCCGACCACGGCGGTTTCGGGCACCAACGTCGTGGTGAAGGCGAAGATCCGCGATCAAGTGCTCGACGACGGTGTCAATTACGTCACGGCGAGTGCCGACTACGTGATCCTCACCGCGCCGTCGGCCGCCGCCGTGCAGATCACGGCCGGAGCGTTCTCGCCCCCGAGCTTGGTCGTCACGGCCGGCACGACGGTCACGTTCCAAAACGTTTCGGGTGTGCCGCAAGACGTCACGAGCACGACGACGCCGTACACGTACGCTTCCGGCGCGATCGCGAACGGCGGTTCGTACACGCGCACGTTCGTGAAGCCGGGGACGTACTTCTTCAACAGCAATCTGGGTGCGCTCGCCGGACAGATCACGGTGACGGGCACTTCGAACGCCGCGCTTCCGCTGCACATGGGCGGGCAGATGTACCGCTTCCGCATGAACGACACGGCCGGAGGCGCGGGCATCCAACTGTGTTACGAACTGCGCTTCCGCGACTGGCCGGGTAACACGCGCGTGAGCAATTCAGGTTGCATCACTTTGACGGGCGGCTCTGGCGGCAACGCGTTCTGCGTCGGCGACGGCAGCGGTCCGGCCTGCCCGTGCGGCAACAACTCGCTGCCCTTCGCGGGCGAGGGCTGCCTCCATTCGGGTGTCGTCGGCGCGCGTCTGGCCGCCTCGGGTACGGCGAGCGTCGGGGCGGACACGCTCGTCCTGACCGCGCTGAACGTCACCGGCCCGGGCCTCTTCTTCCAGGCGACCGGACTCGCGGTGAGCCCGGTGGCGTTCGGCGACGGTCAACTGTGCGCAGCGGTCGGGATCGTCCGCATGGGCGTCGTGTTCCCCGCTGGCAGCACGGCCACGTACCCCGGCGGTCTCACGCCCGCTCCGATCAGCTCGTTCGGCGCGACCGCAGGTACGCCGTTGCACTACCAGTGCTGGTATCGGGATGCGGTGGTGTTCTGCACGGCGAGTACGTTCAACACGTCGAGCGGGGTGACGATGAATTGGGTGCCCTGACATGGATGGACCTGTCGACTCCCGTTGACGTTTTTTTCAGCTGCTAGTTGGGTCGAGGCCTTGATCGGAGTTGTTCCGAGCAAGGCCTCGACTGCATTTCGCCCGACCTGTCACCCCTGTGAGGGGCTCGGGCGAAATGCAGTGGGTGGAACGAGGAGTGACGAAGACGTTCGACGCCGATCGCTTTGCTTGTGGTTCAGTTCGAGATGCGCGGGTTGATTGCCGCATTTCAGGCGTTCGATGGGAGGGCTGGTCTCTCTGACATCGGGCGTCGTTCGCACTTTCGAACGAACGGCCCACGCGGCGACCACGAGGATTCCCTCCTCCAAGTGTCTAGTTTCGTCTGTGTCTCTTCGTCTCTTCGTCTCGTCGTCTCTTCGTCTCGTCGTCTCTTCGTCTCGTCGTCTCTTCGTCTCGTCGTCTCGTCGTCTCGTCGTCTCGTCGTCCGGTTGTTCCGGTTGTTCCGGTCGCGAAGTCGCTCGCTCAGGCGAGCGCTTGTTCTGCTAGTTCGTTCGCGGTTTGGGTTCCGATCGCCCAGATGAAGCCCAACAGCTAGCGTGCCAGCGCGACGACGATCAAGTTGTGCAGCTTCAGTCGTGCGCGCACCGAGCTGTAGCGCATGTCAAGTCGCTGCTGTGCTCGGCTCGAGATCTCGATCACGACATCGCACAGACTTTTTTGTCGCTTCGCTCCAGCCTGAAGGGTGCGCTCGGTGAGCGTGACGGTTTTTGCTGGTGGGCTGGCTCCCTCTAATGCTGGCGTCGGCGAATTCGCCGACGCGGCTAGCGTCGCCAAACTCGCCGACGCGGCCGCATCTATCTCACCTTCACCCCGCACTCCCCAAAAGCCCGCGTTCCCACATCCGAATTCCTGCGCGCCGACACGACGATGCGCGAGATCCCGCTCACCGTCCCCGCCGGAATCGTAACCCTCAAAATAAACGGCACGCTCTCTCCCGTCGCCGCGGTCGGCGTCACCGTGCTCCCAAACGTCATCGGCCAACTCACGCCCTCGGCGAACAACGTATACCCATCCGGCGCGTTGTCGGTGTTCTCGATCGCGCCGCGCACTTCGACCGTCGAACCCGCGCTCGCGCCGACCCTCGAATTCGCGATCCGCACGCGACATCCCGCGTCGAGCGTCGTGAGGACGGCGCTGTCCGTTTGCACGCCCTCGCCCCACGTCTGACCCCACGCGCTCGCGTTGCGATGCAGATACGTCTCGAAGAACGACGTGAGCTTCCGGCGCGCGATCGCGAGCTGTATCGCCTTCGGAATCGAGCCCGAATCACAGCCCAAACCACCGAACGATGGCGTGTCGACGAAGCCGCAGTGGTATCCGCCCGTTATCACCGGCAACTGTCGCGGCGCGTGCGCGGCTGCGTACATGAGCTGACCGTTCGTCGCGACCGGGACCGTCCCGTCCTGTGATCCGGAGAGCAACATCACCGGACAATTCACGTTAGCGATTGCACCGATCGCCGACGGACTCGTCTCGGCCGCGGCCATGTTGGCAAGCGCCTTGACGCGCGGATCGACGGCCGCCGCGAGGATGCTGCATCCGGCGCCCATCGAGTGACCCGACATACCGTACGCGTTCACGTCGACGCGGCCGAAGTAGGGCGAACTCGCGTTCGCGTTCTGCGCGCTCAACCAATCGAGGGTGGTGCGCATGTCGTCGGCCAAGCCTTGGTGGCTCGGCGCGAACGAACCCTGCGACTCGCTCGCGATGATGAAATAACCCCACGTCGCGAGATGTTGCAGCGTGCCTTGGTACGCGCTCGGCGCCTGCAAGAAGCCGTGGCCGAACGTGATCGCGGGATAGGGCGCACCCGTCGCGTCGAAGGCCGCGCCTGAACCGGTGGTCAGCGCCGGATAGAAGAAGCGCGCCGTGAACGTCGTGTTGTTCGCGCGCGTGACGGTGACCGTCGTGTATCCGGCGCTGCGCGGCCCGGGCAGTGAATAGTCGGTTGCGGTGGCGAGTGACGCCACAGCCAGAAAAGCCCAGCTCGTGAAGATCGCGCGCAACATGCTCCGAATTGTACAAGCGCTCGATATCGTGGCTCGGGTGATGCGCTCGAATTCGTTCTCGCTGTTCGGCGCGCTGATGGCCTCGCTCGCTCACGAGGGTCTCGAATCCCGTGAGATCGCGCTCGCGTTCCGGAGCGTCGGCTCCTTGCTGCGAGCCTTACGAATTGGTTGTGAACCGATCCTGCGAGGGTCGGCGACGGATTGGATACTGGTGCTACTTCTGTCGAGTCCGTCCGCCGATTCAGGCGAGTCTCAACCCATGTTCCGGAGCATCGGCGAGCGCGCGCTGCCCGGCGTCGTCACCACCTGTGGCTCGACTTCGAAGAACTGGATCGTCGAGGTGAACGGCGGGGGAGTGTTGCTCGGCGACTTCGATCTCGACGGACGCGTCGACTGCGTGATCGTCGACGGATCGACGATCGAACGAGCGCAAAAAGGCGAGCCAGGATTCGCGCCGCGCTTGTTCCTCGGCAACGGCGATTGCACGTTTCGCCCTGCCGGCGAGCGCTGGAACATTCCGGCTGGCCGCTGGGGCATGGGGGGTACTACTGGCGATTGGAACGGCGACGGGCGACTCGACCTCGTGATCACCGACTGGGGTGCCTCGAGGATCTTCACGAACGACAGCGAGAAGGGCTTCGTCGAAGTCGAGAAGTCGGGTCTCGCTCGAGGTGAGTGGGCGACGAGCGCTGCACCGCTCGATTTCGATCGCGACGGGAAGCTCGATCTCGTCGTCGTGAACTATCTCGCGTTCGACGCGAAAACCGTCGCGCAGAAGGGGAGCGGCAGCTGCAATTGGAAAGGTCATCCCGTCATGTGCGGACCCGAGGGTCTGACGCCGACCTGCGATCGGTTGTACCGCGGCCAGGGCGATGGCACGTTCGAGGACGTCACCGAAAAGGCACGTTTTCGGCCCAAAGACGCGGGTTTCGGCCTCGGCGTCATGACGTTCGACTACGACGACGACGGTGATACTGACATCTACGTCGCGAACGATTCGACGCCGAATTTCCTGTGGGAGAATCAGGGCGACGGGACGTTCACCGAAGTCGGTCTGCGCCGCGGAGTCAGCCACGACGCGAACGGTCGCGAGCAAGCTTCGATGGGCATCGCGTGCGGCGATTTGAACGGCGATCTGCGGCCCGATCTCTTCGTCACCAACTTCTCGGGCGAGAACAGCGTGCTCTATCTCTCGTCGAAGAACGGCAGCTTTCGCGAGCGTTCGGCGCAAGCTCAGCTCGCAGGGCCGAGCCTCGGCTTCTTGAAATGGGGGACGACGCTCGGTGATTTCGATCTCGACGGCGACCTCGACATCTCGGTGATGAACGGTCACGTCTACCCGGAGGCGGATCTCGCCGGCACGGACACGAGCTACGCACAAGAACCGCAACTCTTCGTGAACGACGGTCGCACTCGTTTCACGCTCGGAGAATTCGCCGACGTCGGACCGCTGAAAGCGCGTGGCTGTGCTAGGGCGGATCTCGACGACGACGGCGATCTCGATCTTGTCGTGGTGAACGTCGAAGGTCCGGTGATGGTCTTCGAGAACATCGCAAAGCGTGCGGAGAGCGCTCACTGGCTGCGCGTACGCCTCGTTGGAAAGGACGGGAATCGCCTGGGAATCGGCGCGAAAATCATCGTGGCGTGGGATGGCGGTTCGATGGCGAGCGAAGTGCGCACCGCTGGCGGATTTCAATCGGCTGTGCCTGCCGAGGCGCATTTCGGACTCGGCGGCGTGAAGAAGATCGACACGTTGCGCGTGCGCTGGCCTTCAGGCCGTGAACAAGTCGTGAAGGAGGTCGCGCTCGATCGCATCCTCACGATCACGGAGAGCGACGAGTGATCTGCGTCGTGCTGCTCGCCGCATGCGCTCTTGTCCCGCACGGCGGCGCGACAGACATCGCCGCCTCGCAGGCTGCGTCCGCCGTACAGAGTTCCGCCGGTGGTGACTCGATCACGCCCGCGATGCGCATCGATCGAGCAGCGATCTTGGCTGTGGATCCGCAGCGCTTGCCGCACGCCTCGGATGACACATGGAAGGACTTCGACATCGCGAAGTTCGAGGACGCCATCGTGCTCGATCGGATCGCGCGCGCGCGCGAGGCCATTGTGCGCGCTGATTTCGCGCTCGCACTCGGCGAACTGCACGAGATCTTGCGGCGCGCACCGGACTTTCCGCCGGCACTGCACATGTCGGGCGTCCTCTACTACCGCTTGCAGCGCTACGGCGATTCGGCGCACATGCTCGCACGCTACGTCGAAATTGCGCCCGAACGCGTCGGTGAAACGCGCATGCTCGGGCACGATCTGTATTCGCTCGGTCGCTACGACGAGGCGCAAGCGCACTACGAGCGCGTGCTCGCGAAAGCTCCGCACGATTTCGAAGCGTTGCGCGGACTCGCACTTTCACTCTGGCGACTCGGCGACGGCGCGGGCGCGCTCGTGAAGCTCGGGCGAGTCACCGAGCTCGCACCTCGGAACGACGAAGCGTGGTCGTGGAAGGCTTCGATCGCCTTCGATCTCGGTGACTTGAAAATCGCGCGCGAATCCGCCGAGCGCGCTCTCAGCTTCGACGCGCACGAGCCACGCACGTGGTTCACGCTCGCGCGCATTCTCGAAGAAGAGGGGCAAACCGAGGCCGCCGCAACCGCGCGCTCGCGCTTCGAAGCGTTGTCGCAGTCCGTGGCACGTGTGCGCAACGCGGAAACGCGACTGCTGCTCGATCCGGACGATGCCCAGCGCTTCGTCGCCTGGCTGGACGCCTGCGTCGCGCACGGCGCACCAGGTGCCATCCGCGTCGCGCTCCAGCGGCTGTCGCTCGCGCCGCGCCTGCTCGAAAACGTTTCTGTGTCGCGCGCCGAACTGGACGCTTGTCGTGCGCTCCGCGACTTGGACCGGGGGGCCGCGACAGCGCGCACGCTCGAATTGCGGGCCAGCGACGATCAGCGAGCGTGGCGTGCGTTGCACGACTGGTTCGAATCGATCGGCGATGCGGCCGGGGCGGCTCGCGCACGCGCGAGACTCGTGCGCTGAGGTCAGAGCGATCGACGAGACGCGGCACGCCGCAATCACGCTCGCGCGACGAATTGCTCCTCACGAATGAGAAGGACCCGACACCTTGTGAGGAGGTGACGGGTCCAGTGGAACGGGCGCCGTTTTGCGCGCCGGGCGAGGCCAGGGTCAGGGAGAGAGAGAAGCTTGTGCTGGAGTGTTCGTTTCGGACTCGCAGCGCTACGTGAGCGCCGCGAAAGTGGAGTGCGCGTCGATCAGGCCGATTCCTTGCCGCGCTGCTTGCGCGGGCGACCGCCTTTGGGTTTTTGACGGGTCAGGGTCTCGTTGAAGTTCACCCAATCTTCTTTCGAGAACAGTTTCACGCGCTCGCCGCACTCGATGCAGTACGAGTGATCCATGCTCATCAGGTACGAAACGTACTTCTGGCAGGCTTGGCAGTACTTGTGGTCGCTGTAGTAGTCGCGGGTTTCCATCGTTGGCTTTCGTGAGTGGCGGGTCTGCCCAGGTAGAAGCAAGGCGTCGGCCAAGTGCGCTCTCCGACGCTCGCCGTGAATGCAACTTCGTATGGGGACCGGACTTGCCGCCGTTTTCGCGAGTCGCGACGCCCGCTCGGCTCACGCGAGTCGCGTCGAAATTCGTGAACAGGTCGGCCTGCCGGGTCGACTCGCTCGATGTCACTTCGGACGGTGCGGTCGCGACAAAGGTTCACAGGATCTACAGGCAAAGCTCAGGTCGTGAGAGGATAAGTGCTTACTGGCAGCAGATTTAGAGCGAGTCAAAATTCTATGCTCCGCCCTGGCGGAAATGCAATGTCCTATAAATTCGACGCGGACGCGGTCTGTCCAAATGCTTCGACACGCTCCACAGGCCCGCCCTGCGTGATTGCGGCTTCCTACTAGGGAGTGCCGTCGCAGGCCGCACGGTGGTCCGTGAGGCGTTCTCGGGCGGCCGGGTCGCGCTCCTCACGGGCCGCTTTTTCCAAGGCCAGCCGCGTCGCTTCCTCGGCGCCGAATCCGCGCGCCAAGCCCCATCCTGCAGCCTCTCGTACAAAAGTCGACGGATCGAAACTCAGCGCGCGGAGCAGCGCCCGCCTCCCTGAGTCGCTCGGCCGATTGCCCAGACCGATCGCGGCGCTGCGCGCGATCCGTTCGCGCCCCGGTCGGTGCACGGGCGAACCGTGAAAGTGCTCTTGGAACGCTTCGCCCACTTCCAACCACTCGACCAATCCCTGACCGGCCAAGGCCTCGTGGCGACCGAAACGCGCTCCCACATCGGGTGCTTTCGAGCCCCACGGACACACTTCCGAACACACGTCGCATCCGAACGCCCACGCGCCCATGCCGCGGCGCATGTCGTCGGGGATGTCGCCTTTGTTCTCGATCGTGTGGTAGCTGATGCAGCGCCGCGCATCGACGACGCCCGGAGCGACGATCGCTTGCGTCGGGCACGCGTCAAGGCAGGCCGTGCACGTGCCGCACGAACCGATCGGTGCTTCCGTCGTAGGCGTGAGTTCGTGCTCGAGCAGCACTTCAGAGAGGAAAAACCACGGCCCAAAGCGCGGATGAAGGAGGTTTGCAGCCTTCGATTCGAATCCGACGCCAGCGACCGCGGCATGCGAGCGTTCGAGCACCGGACCAGCGTCGACGATGCGGCGCTGACGCCCACCGAGTCCGGCGCGCTCGAGCCGACTCGAGAACTTGCGCAGTTTGTGCGCCATCACGTTGTGGTAGTCGCGGCCGGCGGCGTAGCGGGCCACGCGTGCGCCGTCCGCGAGCTCGACCGCCGCCCGCGAGTGCGCGAGCCCCAAGACCACGATGCTCATGCCCTGCGGCAGCACTTTGCGCGGGTCGACGATGCGCTCGCGGTCGCGCGCGAGCCACTCCATGTCACCGTGCCTCCCCGCGGCGAGCCAGGCATCGAAGCGACCCGCGGCCGGCGGGGGCGCGAGTGGCGCGATCCCGAACAGGTCGAAACCGAGCTCGAGCGCGATCTCCAGGACTTCGTTTTCGCGGCTCATGCGCCCATCCTGCCTGGTGCACGCGCGGATTGCTCACCTGCGTTCGAGTAGAGCCCGGGGAACTGCCATTGGCGAATGCTCGCGTGAGCATAGACAACTGATTCGAGCCGTGCGCGGACCGGTCTCACAATCAATTGAATCCCGAATCGACTCCCCTGACCGAGGGGACCATCTTAGTGAATGAACCCTAAGTCATCCGCCAGACGGCTGTGCTTGCTCAAGACTCGCTGGCTTCACCAGTAGCCCCTTGCCCCGTATCTTGCGGTGGAGGAACCACCACTCCATCTGGGCACTGTTGAACTCGGCATATTCCTGAGCAGGGACCTCCGTGGTCCTGACTCTTACTGAACCATCGGGCATCACCGCCTCGCGAATTCCAAAAGTTGTCAAGCCCTTTCCTTTGCCAGTCATCTTGGGGGGTGCTTCCCCTGAGTCCTTGGTGCGCTCGTCGTACAGGCCGAGACGCATGCGTTCCTCGATGATGCGTTCCTTCTCACGCTGAACGCGCTCGTTGAGTAGTTCAGCAGCTTGTGTCGCGGATTCCAAACTGACGCCGCGATACTTCTCCTCGAACAGCGCGTCCGAGTCCTCGTAGATCGGACTGGCCTGGATTGCCCTGTCCAAAGCGGCGAGCGCATCCTCCATCGTCGGCTCAGTGAAGACTCTCTGCGTCTCGATCACGGGGGCCGGGGTGTCCTGAGGGTGGATTGCTTCTCGAGAAGACGCCGTCAGGTTGGTGATGCGTGTTGGCGAGGCTGATGCCGAGCCTGAGCTGAGCGGATGAATGGGCTCAGCACTCGGAACTGGCGCACTCCCGTCGGTAACCTGCTTGCACAGCCAGCCTGCACCGAAGGCGACGCTGGCCAGTACGATCGACGAGACAATGGATCTTGCCTTCATGATCGAGCTCTCCACGATGATCCGCTGCGGGGGGCACAAGCCACGTGTACAGGGTAGAAAGCCTGATGCGGAGTGCACGGGCAATCGGCACCGCAGGCTGCGCGAAGTCCGCAGCCAATTTCGCCTCCACAACTGATTCCCGTTGACGTAGCACCCGAGTCACAACTCAACCCACCCGCGAATGAGTACCAGCATCCTCCGCAGTCAGGGTACGAACCTACGGTCAACGAAGCTGAAGTCTAAACGCAGATGCAACCGGTCAACGGCTTCGCGCACAACTGATTCTCAAACGTGCCGTCGGGAATGCAGTAGTCGCCTATCGGCATCGGAGTCGAGGATGTGCTCGCAAGCGGAATGATCGCAAAGAGGATTGCCAGCGAAAGGAACTGCATGTTTTTCAGGTCCATTGGAACAGCGTCAACAATGAAATTGAGAAAGGCGGCCTAACCGCTACATATCTTTACTACATATCCGCTACCTGACCATCATCATAAAAACGGCTTCTTACCAAAAAAAACACGTGGTCCAGGCTTGCTACCCTCGCTCGATTCAAATCGGAGCTTGTGTCGAGCGCGGTTCTTCCGGCCCCAACCACATGAAAGGCCCAACGTCCGCACGGCGTTTGGCCTTCCATCGGCCGTGTCACTTCGGTCGCCGTTTCGCGCTCCCGGTGGGCGATCGCGCCGTTCCTCACTGACGATTGGCTGGCAGCCAGCGGCGGATCTCATACGTGAGGTCGCTCGCGCTCGGTCACCACAAGCCCTGTTTCTCGAGAACGGTCTTAACTCGGCCGCGTGCGCGTTGGGGCCACACCGCTCATGATCGGCCGCTGCACAGTCGTGAACTCCGTGTTCTCCTCCGACGGCGCCCAACCCGGCCACCACCCGACGACTGCGAGGAGCCCGTTGACCCGCCCCGCGTCGAGCGCGATCAGGATCGGACATGAGCGTTTGAAGTCTGACCGCAGGGACAATCCAAGAGGGGTACGCGTATCGCGCCCCGTGGAGTTTCGCCAGCCGATCGGGTCCTCCCGGACTGTTTTCGGTTGGCGGCAGGCGGATGGACACCTTGTTCCTCCGTGGACACGACCTGAAGGCGGCCCTGTACCCCGGCGGCGGGTCGCCCGGGTCACTGACCTTCCGGGGTAGCGTCCCGAACCTGTGGGGGCGGCGACCCCCGAGTCCGAGTTTGGTCGCATCTTCGGAATTCTTCCCGCACGTAAAGCTCTCGCGTGCATTGGGTTGTGCTCCCATCAGGGCCATGAGTGCACACTTTCTCGGAACCTTCGTTCGAGTTTCGTTACCGGAAGTCACAACCCGTCTAGAATGCCTCTTGAGGCGGAGTCCTGGTCGAACAGGGCGGCGCTTCTCGTGTTCCATCCACATCCATTGCAAGTCGCGCACTCTCGCGTGACCCCGCGCGCAGCCCTGTCCTCCCCTGGCAGCAAGCCCGATGCAAACCGCTGATTCTCACGGCTCCGCGCTCTCCCTCGGTGGGGAGATCGCCCGCACTCGTTTGCGGGCACGCATCGAGGATCTGCGCGCCGAGATCGACGTGCGCGAGCTGCGCGTTCTCCTCGCGCTCGTCGACGACGAGACCCGCGACGGCGAGGCGCTCCGCGATGCGACTTCGACGCGGCTGATGGAGATCTTCCGCCAGCAGACCGGCCGCGCGACGTTCGGGCTCTTGTACGAGCTGAACTGTCAGCACCTGCTCATCCAAGTCGCCGGTCGTCTGCGCCGCTACGCGAGCAAGGCCGATCCGCGCGACGTCCTCCAGGAAGTGTTCTTCAACGTCTACCGCTACCCGCACCGCTTCAATGCGGAGCGCGAGGACGCCTTCCGCGTCTGGACGGCGATGATCGTGCGCAACACGGTCCTCAAACATCTGCGCACGCTCGGCCGTGGCGGTCGCAGCGAAGTCCCGTTCGAGGACCTGTCCGAACAACCCGAGATGCGCGGTGCCAGTCCGCTCTCGGGCGTGATCGAGCGCGAGAGCCGCGGCGAGTGTGCGCGTGTCTACTTGACGTACCTGCACCTCTATTTGGAGTTCTACCGCATGCTCTCGGATCGCGAGCGTGCGGCACTCCAGATGGTCGAAGTGCAGGAATACAGCTACAGGCAGGCTGCGGATGAGCTCGGCATCAAGCTCGAAAATTTGAAGATGGTCATCTTCCGCGCTCGGCGAAAGATCCATCGCGCCATGCGGCGCGTGTTCGACGGCATGTCACCCGACTGTCGGCCGGCGCGCGAACCGCGTGGTTTGGATGCGCGTGCGGAACGCGCCGGAGCGCGCGACAGCGGACGGTTGGACAACGGTTTGGGTGATCGCTCGGAGGTGAAATCCCGTGGCTGATTCAAAGGGTTACATCGAGGACGCACCGGAAGTGTGCGTCAACTTCCAGGTCGACTTGTCATGTCTCGTCGACGGCGAGATCGACGAGGGCGCCGCCGGTCGCGCAGTGATGCACATGGAAGCGTGCGATTGCTGCCGCGGCTTCTTCGAAGACACGCGCGCGCAAGTCAAGTTGCACCGCGACATGTCGGATCCCGACCGCCTGTTCGCGCGCATCGCGATCCTGACGGGCGAAGAAATGGCGGAGAAAAGCGCTGGCATCGGTCTCGTCCACCGCCTCGCGACGATCTTTTACCAACTCGGCAAAGCGTACGTCCTGGCCGCGATCGATCCCGGTTACCGCGAGCGCGTGTTCGAACGGACCGTGCCGCTCTCGGACAGCCAAGTGCGCGGCCGCGGCTTCGTCGACGGCGTCCTGATGCAGGGCAAGGACAAGATCGGCGGACTCGATTGGCAGCGCGCGCGCGCCATGTTGAACGGCAAGTTGGAGCGCATCGAAAGTCCGCTCGAGAAGGGACGCCGGTTGCTCGAGGAAGCGATCGCGACCGATCCCTCTCACGAAGAAGCGCAGCTATACATCGCGTTCTTGCACGGCCACGAGGGCAAGCGCCTCACCGCCGCCGAGGAGTACCGCCGCATCTTCAACACGGCGATCCAAGAGACGAACCGCGGTCACGCGGCCATCCAACTCGGCCGTCTGCACGCCTCCGAGAAGAACTACAAGAAGGCGATCGCCTGCTGGCGCTGGTTGACGATCTCGGGTCTCGCCGACCTCGACGACCGTTTCTTCGTCGCCAGGTTCAATTTGGGCATGGTCTACGCATTGTCGGGAAACCAGGCGCGCTCCCTCGCCTATTTCCGCGAGTTGTTGGACCGCCATCCCAAGCGCACCGGTGAAGTCGCGGACTTGTTCGCGCGTTCTCCGAAATTGCGCGAAGCCATCGATCAGAAGCCCGGTTTTCCAGAGGCGCTCGTCAAGATCTGTCCCGAGATCTTCGTGGCGCCGCACTCGCAAGGCCCCGAGTCGACGACGCTCGAGGCGTTCGACGAACCGGAGGAGCGCACGTCATGAAGCACAACGAAATCAAGCTCTCGAATCCTGAAACCGTCCTCCGTCACCTCGCCTGCACTTGGCTCCACAAGGTGGGAGTCGCTGCACTGCTGTGCACGGTCGCGCTGGCCCCGAGCTTCGCGTACGACGATGTCGATCGCGAAAAAGTGACGCCTCCGCTGGAGCCCGGCATGGCGATCGGCGACGAGACGATCGGCACGCTGCCCATCTTCGCCGGCGGCAGCATCGAGCTCGTGCGCGGCCTTCCGATCGTGCGGCCGAGCTTCTTCCTCGAGGGCGATCTGCTCGAATTGCAGAACGCCATCGCCTTCTTCCGGGGCACAGCGCGGGCCGCAGTCGTCCCGCTCGATCCGCTCTGGCAGCGTGTGCGCCTCGTCTTCGTCGACGAAGTGATGCTCGGGTTCGATCGCGTGTCCTTGGTAGGCGCCGACATTCAGACGGGTCTCTGGATCCCGGCTCCGGTCGCTTACGCCTATCCGAATCTGTCTTGGGGCGGTCGCACGTTCGGATTGCAACCGACCGAGTCGCGAATCGCGCTCCCGATGAGCCAGATGTCTGCCACGGGTGCGCTCGATGTTTCGCCGCTCTTCGTCCAAGCTACGGGTTGGGGCGGTTCGAACGCGCTTACGGCGGCAGTCGATCAGGACTTCATGTTCGTCGTACAGCGCCATTAGACGACTGCGTCGTACAGCGCCATTAGACGACTGCGTCGTACAGCGCCATTAGACGACTGCGTCGTGCAGCGACACTGACGAATTCGCCGTACGCGGTGCTCGATCCAAACGCAGGGTGATATGCAGGGGCGGTCGGATTTCCGGCCGCTCTTCTCGTTTCGAGGTCGAGTCGCGAGCGGATCCTCCGATACCAGAGCTGTTTCGTGGAACAGCCCGGTGGAAGCACTTTCCAACTCGATTTCGACAGCCCTGAGACTCCAGCTCGCGCTCGTCGCGACGCCGGTCTTGAACGCGTTGTTGAAGGACGGGCTCGTCGTTTCGGGCGAAGTGATCGAGTCGTCGGCGGGGATCGCGTACCTGTCGCTGGGTGGGAAACGCGTTCCAGCCGAGACTGCGATCGACTTTCGTCCAGGTCAGAAGTTCGCGGCACGCGTGGAGAAGAACGGCGACTCGTTCGTGCTGCGACTCCTCGACGCGAGTCCCGATGAAGCCGGCGGGCTCGTCGCCGCGCTGCGCACGGTGCTCGCTGAAGATCGACCGGCAGGGGCGCTCGTCTCGCGCTTGGTCGCGGAACTCGTCGAGCATGCCGAGACGCTCGATCCGCACGAGAAGGAGCGCGTGAAGGCGTTGGCGCGCGAGGTCGAACGGCACGTGCTCGTGCCCAAAACGGACCATCCGAGCCATGGTTCTCCGTCGAGTTCGACAGCGCTGAAGGATGCGCTCACGAAGGGCGGCGTGTTCCATGAGGCCTTGCTCGCGAAAGGCGGCGAACTGGAGATCGCGCTCGCTCGCGCGGATTTGAAGAGTGTCTTGATGCGCGCGCTGCGCGCTGTGAGCAAAGGCCCCGAGCACGAAAGTCTGCAGCGCGCGCTCGCCGGTATCGAAGCCGAACAATTGCTCGATGTCGCGCGCACGAGCGCCGGCGATCCACGGCAGATCGGGATCGCCGTGCCCGATGGTGCGCACCTCGCGACGGCGTCGTTCGTCGTGCATCCCGATCAAGGGCGCGAACGAGATTCGAGCGAGAAGCAGGCCAAGAATCGAGCTGCCGTCGACCTATCGGTGTCGTTCTCGAACTTGGGCCCGGTGCGCGCAGAATTCCGTTTCGAGGACGGACGGATGGGAGTGCGCTTCGTCGTCGCATCCGAAGCAGTGGCTGCACGTTTGACGCGCGACGCAGACGCGCTCGCACTCGGCATATCTGCCGGCGGATCGTTGCCGTCGCTGCAGTTCGTCACCGCACCGCGCGGATCTTTCGCGACGGATGTCGCGCTCGAACAAGTGAGTTTCCTGCGCGATCACGCGCTGATGGACCGACTCGGATGAGCGCGCACGATCACGACACTCCGAAGAGTGCCGTTGCACTGCGCTACGACAGTGCGTCGGCCAGCGCTCCGCAAGTGACCGCGAAAGGCAGGGGAGACGTCGCCGAGCAAATCCTCTGCGTCGCGCGCGCGAACGGCGTTCCGATTCGCGAAGACAAGGACTTGGTCGCGCTGCTGTCCGCGTGCGAGTTGCTCGACGACATCCCGGTCGAGCTCTACACAGCGGTCGCGCACGTTCTCGCGTACTTGCACGCGTTGAATCAGGAACTCGCGGGCTCGCCTCGCCCTCCGAGTCCGTAGAATCGCCGACTGCGCGAGCCGCATGATGAACAAACGGCCGTTGATTGCTCTCACCGCTGGCGACCCGGCGGGAATTGGGCCGGAAATCGTGCTCGCGGCGTTGCGAGACGAAGGGGTCGCGCGCGCGATGCGCATCGTCGTCGTCGGACCGGATGCGTTGCGACCGCAGGATGTCCGCCTTTTCAAGTTGGACAGCGACACCGATTCGATCGAGCGCAACGGCTGGATCGATTCGGGCGAGCACGGGGCTTGGAAAATCGGCCTTGCCCAACGATCTGCGGGAGCTTCCGCGCTCGCGTCGTTGCGCATCGGACATGAACTGGCGCTCGCGCGACGAGTCGACGCACTCGTCACAGCGCCCGTGAGCAAAGAAGCACTGCACATGGCCGGCGAAAAAGTCGAAGGCCAGACCGAACTGCTCGGACGTTGGTGTGGCGTCACGCGCTTCGAGATGATGGCGCTCGCGGGAAAGTTGTGCGTGATGTTGTTGACGCGACACATGCCGCTGAAGCGCGCACTGTCGCTCGTCACGACCGACAGCGTCCTCGATCGTCTGCTGCTGCTGGACGAGAGTCTGAAACGCTTCGGCGTCGCGTCACCGAAGCTCGCACTCGCCGGACTGAACCCGCACGCCGGGGAAGGCGGAATTCTCGGCACCGAAGACGAGGAATTCTTGCGCCCTGCGGTCGAGCGCGCGCGTTCGCAGGGCCTCACTGTCGACGGCCCGATTTCGCCCGACACTGTTTTTCTCGCTGCTTCGCGCGGCAAATTCGATGGCGTGCTCGCGCTCTACCACGACCAAGCGTTCATCCCGATCAAACTGCTCGCCGAAGACGGCGGCGTCACCGTGATCGCTGGACTGCCTTACCTGCGCGTGAGCCCAGTGCACGGCACCGCGTTCGACATCGCGGGGAAAGGCCGCGCGAGTCCGGCCAACTTGATCGGCGCTTTGCATCGCGCGGCTGACTGGGCGAGAGTCGCGAAAGCCCTTCATTCCTAGGGAATATGCGTCGAAAACGCCTCCGACGCGCGAGTCGGAGCGCCCGGGCGATCTCCAGGCTGGTAGACTTTGCGATCCAGTCTGAGCGCTCTCTCCACCGCGCAGCCTCCCTCTCTCCTCATGATCGGCCGCAAAAAGAAGCTCGTCCTGTACCAACCGGCGCAGGTCGACGAATCGCTGGGACTGGCGTCCAGCAAGGACATGCTCCCGCTCGAGATGCTGACGATCTCGGCGTGGCCGTTGCATGACGGGTACGAGATCGTGATCGTCGACGGCAGTTTGTACACGCCCGACGAAGCGCACCGTCGTGTCGTCGAAGCCTGCGAAGGCGCGCTGCTCTACGCGACGACCGGCATCCTCGGCTACATGGTGACCGACGGTCTCGCGTGCTCGAAGCGGGTCAAAGCGCGTTTCCCCGACCTGCCCATGTTCCTCGGCGGTTGGTTCGCGAGCGTGCGACCGGATTTGCAACTTGGAACGGGTCTGTACGACGCCGTCGTTCTCGGACAAGGCGAGATCACGTTCCGCGAACTCGTGAAAGCGGTGGACTCGGGCACGTCGCTCGAATCGATCCAAGGTCTCGCGTTGTGGCGCGACAACCAAGTCGTGAAGACGGAGAAGCGGGAAGTCGCGAACTGGGATCAGTGCCTCAACGTGCCGTGGCACATCCTCGACATCGAGCCGTACAAGACGGCGCAGTTGCGTGCTCGCTCGCACAAAGACGTCTTGCGCATGCCGACGCCGCCCGCGATGGGCGATCGCAAACCGTATTTCGGCATCACGTATTTCAGTTCGTACGGTTGCCCCGAACCGTGCACGTTCTGCTGCTCGCCGATCGTCACCGATCGCCGCTGGAAGGCGATGCCCGCGGATCGGATGCTAGACGATCTCGCGCAGTTGAAGGAGCGCTGGAACTTCGACGTCGTGCGTTTTCACGACGCGAACTTCGGCGTCATGCGCAAGCGGATCAAGGAATTCGCGCAAGGGATGCTCGATCGCGACCTGCGCTTCCACTGGAACGCGTTCATCGAGACGCACACGATCCTCGAAGCGAAAAAAAAAGATCCTTCAGCCCTCGATTTGCTCGCAGCGTCGGGCATGTACATCGCCGAGATCGGCGCCGAAGCCGGCACCGACGAGATGATGAAGAAGATCGGCAAGCCGATTCACGGTGACGACAACGTCGACGCGGCCGTCGAGATGGACAAGCGCGGCATCTGTGCGTCCGTCACGTACATCATCGGCTACCCCGGTGAAGAGCGCGATTCGATGCTCGCGACGATCGATCAATGTCGTCGCCTGCACGTCGCGGCGCCGAAAGCGCGTCCGACCGTGTGGCCGTACCGGCCGATTCCGGGGACAGTGATGTGGGATCAAGCGATCTCGCTCGGCTACCACCCGCCGCAAAAGCTCGAAGAATGGGGCTCGATCGGCGAGTACCACCTCGAAGAGACGTGGCCCGGCAAGATCCCGCCCGAGGTTGCGCTCGCACGCAAGATGTATCAGCACTACGTGACGCTCGACTACGGTCTCGCGCGCGGCAAGATCGGCTGGTGGGAGAAGCGTGCGCGTCGGCGATTGGAGCGCGGTCAATTGACCACCGGCTTCCCGAGCGGCTTGATGGAAGCGCGCGCGTTCGACGTCTTCAATCGCCTCGAGAAGAAGATCTTCCCGCGCGAGGAAGTGTCGCGCTCGTGGGTCGATCCGGGACACAAAACCGGCACGAGCGGTAACGCGGCGAGCAAGAGTTCGGACTCGATGACCGAGACGACGGCAGGCTGAGTCGAGCCGCCGAGTGGCTCGAGAAAAGCGGCGAGTCGATCGACTTGCCGCTTCGTCATTCTCGGGCGGAGGGGGACTCGTGTCCTGAGTTGGAAGTTCGCCGACAGCCGCTGGCCCACGAATCGACGGTACGGTGCCAGGTACAACCACGACGGTTCGGGCTGGCCGCTGATCGTGTGTGTACCTGGCACCGTACCGTCGATTCGTGGGCCAGCGGCTGTCGGCGAACTTCCAACTCAGGACACGAGATGCCCAGCGATCGCGACCGTCGGATTGCGCTCACGGCAACCACGTCAGCGCGACCGACTGCGTCAGATTGAAATTCGACGCCGTGCAGAACGGCACCGCATCTCGATACCAGCACTGATAATTGCGCACGTCGCCGGCCGCCGTCGCGCCGCCGATGTGAATCGGATTCGGCGTCAAACCACCGGGATAGATCGCCGTCGTGCCGACCGGGAACACGACGCCCAAGCGCGCGATCGCACCGCCCGAGCACAAGAGTCCGTCGCCGAACGGGATGCCGAGCCCGCCGCTGAAGTTGCCGGTGCCTTGGAAGAAGAGACCTGGACCCGAGACGTTCGTCGCCGTGAGTTGCAACGTGTCGGTCGCGATCGAAGCGCCTGGAACACCGCTCGCCGTGAGCAGCCCACCGCTCACGAACGCCGACGTCGCACAACCGCTGCCGATCGCGCCGCTGTTGCCGCACGGACACGCCGTGCCGGTGCCGTCGCCGAAACAGAAACTCGTGAACGGCGAGGGCGGCGTGTAGGTGATCGTCAACTTCGGGCGGTAAAGCCCGTTGGTTTCCTCGCGCGTGCCGAATTTCTTCGCCGTCGGAACGGACACCTCGTCGGTGCACTGGAGCAACCAGCCGTTGTTGCCACTCGGCATGTCGAGAAACGACTGCACGTCGCTGACGAGCGCAGGCGTCGAACCCCACACGTAGGAAGCGAATCCGACGACCGTTTGTGATGCGCTCACGGTGGGCGAGAACGAACCGCCGACCGTCGACCACGTCGTCGCGGGGTAGAACCTGTGCGTCCACGTCGCGTCGTTCGTCGTCGCCGCGCCGCCACCTCCGCCGCCGAACGACGCGACCGATGTGCCCTCGCCCCACGACTCGAGCACGCGGTGCAGATCGATGACTTCGGCCGGCGCGTGCGAGTTGATGAGCTGCAGCGTCAGCTGCACGGACGTGACCGTCGAGCCTGCCGGAAGGCTGCCCGCGACCGTGAACTGGATCAGTCCGCGTCGCACACCACCGTTGCCGGTGACGCCGCTGAAGAACCCGGTGCCCTTGCCGTTGCTCAACGTGCCCGCGTTCCCGTAGAGCGTGTTGTCCTTCGAAGCACCGATCGTGATCGTGTCCGCGTGCGCGATTTCGAGCATGAAAACGAGAGCGAAAAGAGCGCCGGCGCAGCGGTGGATCATGAGCATTTCCAATCGAGGCTAGGGGTGCGGAGTGCGCGAATCGACCAGGGATCGTAGAGCGAATCGTGTGGAGTGGATAGGGCCGGGCGAGCGCACTGCACCGCGCATCGAACTCGGCGACACGAATTTCGCACGAACTGCGCGCACTCCCGAACGTGTACTGGGCGCTGCACGACGCGCAGTCAGGCTCTACACGCTCACGGCAACCACGTCAGCGCGACCGACTGCGTCAGATTGAAATTCGACGCCGTGCAGAACGGCACCGCATCTCGATACCAGCACTGATAATTGCGCACGTCGCCGGCCGCCGTCGCGCCGCCGATGTGAATCGGATTCGGCGTCAAACCACCGGGATAGATCGCCGTCGTGCCGACCGGGAACACGACGCCCAAGCGCGCGATCGCACCGCCCGAGCACAAGAGTCCGTCGCCGAACGGGATGCCGAGCCCGCCGCTGAAGTTGCCGGTGCCTTGGAAGAAGAGACCTGGACCCGAGACGTTCGTCGCCGTGAGTTGCAACGTGTCGGTCGCGATCGAAGCGCCTGGAACACCGCTCGCCGTGAGCAGCCCACCGCTCACGAACGCCGACGTCGCACAACCGCTGCCGATCGCGCCGCTGTTGCCGCACGGACACGCCGTGCCGGTGCCGTCGCCGAAACAGAAACTCGTGAACGGCGAGGGCGGCGTATACGTGATCACGAGCTTCGGACGCTGACTCGCGATGCCCCATTCACGCGTAGCGAAACGCTTCGCCGTCGGCGCGCTGCTCTCGTCACCGGAGAGGAGCAGCCAGCCGAAGTTCGAGGCCGGCGTGTCGAAAAAACTCTGCACGTCCGACACGAGCGTGGCCGTCGAGTTCCAGGTGTAGGCAGCAACCTGGTTGACCGTCGTCGTCGCGCTCGCACTCGCCGCGAAGGCGCCGCCGGCCGTCGACCACGGAGTGAGCGAGAAAAACGAACTCGTCCACGTGGCGTCGTTCACTTGCGCCGCGGCACCACCGCCTCCGCCGTTCGGCGCGATGGAATTGCCCTCGCCCCAGGCTTGCAAGACGCGGCGCAGTTCGACGCTCACGGCGCCGGCATTCGTCTTCGTCATGTCGAGCGTGACTTGCACAGCCGTGATCGTCGATCCCGCAGGCACGCCTGCCGCGACGTTGAACTGCACGAGGCCACGACGAATTTGCCCGGTTCCGTTCGTGCCGGAGAAAAGTCCGCCGCCTTTGCCGTTGCTCTCCGAGCCGGACTCGGCGTAGAGCGTGTTGTCTTTGACGGAACCGAGTGTGACGGTGTCGGCTGCGGCGAGTGTGGCGAGGGCGAAGGATGCGAGAGCGGTATTGCGGATCATGATTGCGTTGCAGAAGGGTGACTGGACGATTGCCGACGGCACACGATCCTACGCGCCTGACCCTGTTTTCGACACGGGCGAGCGGCCCTGGAATACTCCTCGTTCACTTCGCGCGCGGCGTATCTTCGAGCGCGTACAACCTGAAGAAATCGGCAGGTGCGCCGTTCGACTGCACGATGTGCGGTGGGCTGCGATAGAGCAGTCGATAACCGGACACGCTCGTGAGGATGGCTGCGTCTTGCGACAAGAACACGCTCGCAGCGCTGCCCGCGCGAGGCTCGGTGCCGGAGAGGCCGGCGGTGTACGCGCACAGGTATCCGAGCGTGACGCGGTCGACGAGCAAGTAGCGACAGCGATAGTTCGAGACGAGCAACTCGCGGAATTCCTCGGGCGAAAGTGTGTGAAACGCCATCACGAACTCGACGACGCGATCGCGGCTGGCGCGCGCTTCCCACTTCGGCGAGAGGATCGCACGACGCCGCGTGTGAGCCAAAATCGCAGTCGAGTTGATCGAATCCGCCGCGATCGCTTCGTTCTCGGGGACGAGTGCTGGAATCGCCCGCACGAGTTGTGAGATCTCCGCTTGTCGCTGGACCGGTGCCGCGTACCACGGATTGCTATACGCTCCAAACCAGGCGGCGAAGAACCACGACTGCACGAGCACGAGCGTGATCGCGGCGCTGATCGCGGTTCTCCGCTGCACGAATTCTGCGAACAACGGAAGCGCGAGCGCCGGCAGGATCAGAGCCGGCAAGACCACGACGCGCACGACCAAGACGGCGCCGACGAGCGCGAAGGCGGCGAGGAGTGCGGCGGTCAGGAGGCGCGCGTCGCCACGTCGACGCAGTGCGACGACGACTGCGAGAGAGCCGAGTACGAGCGCCGTGCCGAGCATTGTCCACGCGGTCGCGGTGTCGAGCGTCTCGAACGGCCCTTGCCACATCAAGCGCACGTCGGGCGCGAGTGCGAGCGGATTCGCCGGCCGCACGCCGAAGAACTCGATCTTCGCAGCGAGCAGTGCGAAGACGTGATCGTGATCATCGCCATTCCGTTTCGCAGCGACGAATCCAAGCGCACCTACGACCAACGCAGCGCCGAGGATGCGTGCTCGCGCGCCGAGGCGTGCCGCGAAGCGTTCGGGTACGAGACCTTCGAGCCAGAGTGCGATCACGACGAGCATGCCGATCGACGTCACGAATCCGTTGTGACGCAGGAAGGGGACGACGACGGCGGTGGCGAGCAAGACGATCGGCGCGCTCCACGTCCACCGCTCACGGAGAGGGTTCGTGGATCGGAGAACACACACGCTCGCGATCGCGATGGCCTCGAGCGCGAAGACGAAACTCGTCGCATGCCACGTCGCCAACGCCGCGGCGAGAGCCGCAGAGGCCGCCATCATCGATGCCGGACTGCGCAGGCGAGCCGCACGCGCCAAGAGGCCCAAATGCAGCACGAAAAACGGCCAGGAGAAGTCCTCGTCCATCAGCACGAAACCCATCGTGCGCCACGTCGCTGGCAGCAGCGCCGCAGTGACTGCTGCGAGTAACGCGAGGCCGGCATTGCGCGTGAACTCGGCTGCGAGGAGCCACACGCCGACGAGAGCGAAGCTCGCGAACGCGCCCGCGACCCACAGGCAGAAGACGTGCAGCGGCAGCGCGTCGCCGAGAGCCAGCCGCAACCAAGCGACGACGAACTCCTGCGCGACGGGCAGGTGGGCGGGTATGTCGAAGGCAGTCGGATGCTCGATGCGCGGATCGGCGTTCCAATCGCTCGGGATCGATCCGTGCGATTCGACGACGCGTTCGACCAAGTAGTAGAGCAGCGCCGGGTCGCTCTTCAGCAGCCCGGACGCGTCACGCGCGTCGAAGTTCGGATCGGCGAGCGTCTTCTCGACGCGCATCGTCGTCATCACCGCGACGAGCAGCACGAGAGCTGCGAGCGACCAAGCCCAGGCACGTTTCGTCGAAACGCGGCCGACGTCGCGCTCCGCCGTCATGTCAGGTCCGCCGAGACGCGAATGCCGCCGCTGCAGCGATCATCGTGAACAAGGCGTAGACGATGTCGAACGCGTCGACCGATCCGCGCTGAACCAAGGCGGCGAGCCACGCGACGAGCAGCACGATCGCGACGATTTCACGTCGCGCTTTGAACGTCTCGATCGCGATCGCCACGCACGCGGCTGCGCCGATAAAAACGAGCACGAGCGCGAGGCCGCGGCCGACCGGCGTGATCGCGAAAGTCGAGCCTTGCACAGACGACGTCGCCCGCATGTTCTCGATCGCGCGCCATGTCAGGAAGGCCACGACGACGATGCCGTGCCACGCGACGAGCCGGCGCATCGTGTTGCCGCGGAAGCGTGCGAGGACGTCCACGCTCATTTCCTCGCTTCTTTCGCTGCTTCGTGCAATGGCGCGCGTGCCCATTCCGGTACGGCGGCGAGATCCTCGGGCGTCGCTTCGATTCCGAAAGCGATTTCGGCCGCTTCGTCTGCGCGGCCGGCGAGTCGGAGCGCAGCCGAGGTCTCGAGTCGTGTGCGCCGCGGGTCGATGCCGTGGATCTCGCTGATGCGCAGGGCTTGTCGATAGCTGCGCACCGCGTCGGCGAAACGTCCGTCGGCAGCATGACGTCGCGCCCAGCGCAATTGCGCGCGCTCCTTCCACGCTTCGACGACCAACTTGTCGCGTGCGTCGAGTTCGGCCGCTTTCGAGAAGGCGAGGCACTGCTCTGCGCCGGCGTTCGCTGTGCTCGGATCCAAGCGCAAGAAGAGCGCGTCGGAGGCATCGTCGACGCCGCGCAGCGCCAACAACGCTGCCAAACGCTCCAGCCACTCCTGCGAGGGTGCCCGATGCGCCGGCAGAGCATCGAAGTACGCGAGCCCGGCGTTCACTCGCCCTGCGTTCAATGCGAGCGTGCCCAAGTTTTGGATCGCGACTGGGTGCGTCGGATCGAGACGCAGGACGCGCTCGAACGCCGCAGCTGCGATCGCCGGCTCGCGCGAAGCGAGCAAGCGACCGATCGTGAGCAGCGCTTCGATGCGCATGGGGCGGTGCTCGGTCACTTTCGTCCACTCCGCGAGTACGATCGGCGACGCTTCGTCGCGGCCCTCCGACAAGCGCGCCGACGTCGTCAGCGCGAGCACGGAGTCGGGGCATGCGTCCAGTGCAGCAGCGTTCGCCGTGCGGACTTCGTCGACCGACGCATCCGTGCGCGCGACATCTTGCAGGGCCCGACCGTGGCGCACGAACGCCACTGCGCGCACCGAAACAGCCGCCAACAACAGTGTCGAAGCGACGACGATCGCACGCCTGGCGAACACCCGCGCAGGATCCTGAGCCCGCGCCAGCACGATGCCGAAGAGTGCGAACGCGAGCGGTGAAGAGGCCGGGTTCGCGAGCAACGGCGCGCGCACGAACGCGTTCGCGAGTAGGGCGACGGCGCTCGCAGCGACAGCGATATCGACCGGATCGGCCGAGAGGAGTTTCTTGCGCGCGGCGAGCAACGCGCACACGAGGAAGATCGTCCACGGCACCCCGGACACGAGGCCGCCTTCGAGCCACGGCGCCAACCAGTCGTTGTGCGGATGCTCGACCTCGGTCTCCTCCGCGCGTCGTCGACCGTACGTCGTGCGCTCGATCTCCTCCTGCAAGCGATGTTCGGGAAAGCGAGCAGCGAACTGGCCTGCACCCACGCCCAGGAGCGGATGCTCGGCCAACATCGCGAGCGAACCGCGCCAGACGAGGAGACGGACTCCGACACCGCCGGTTGCCGAAGGGATGGCGGGCGGAGGCGACGTCGCGGACACGTCATTCGCGCGCGATCGACCGGCCAAGGGAATCACCAGCGCGACGACGGCGAGGACTAGACACAGTCCTGCGACAGGCACAGCGCCGCGCGCTCGCCGTAGCGCGACGAGCAGCAATGCTCCAACGCCGATCGCGCAACCGAGTGAACCTGCCAACACCGGAACGCGCGCCGTGTACGCGAGGAAGAGACACAGCGCCGCGACGCCGAAAACACGCTGAAATCCGCGCGAAAACACGGCGATAGCCGCACCGCCGACCGCTCCGGCGAGTCCGACTTCCGAAATGCTGCCCGTGTTGCCGAGTGCGCCCGTGAACGCTCCATCGCCGTCGGAAAGTGCGAACGAGACGTAAGCGATGCTCGTCGCGATCAAGCCGCGTACGAACCACGCTCGCCCCTCGGTTCCCAAGCTCGCACCCGCCAGCGCGCAGTGCAACGCGACGACCCAGTGCATCAACACGCGCGACCCTTCGAACGTGTCCGTCGAGTCATCGACGCTGACCCAGAACCCGGCGACGAGAAGCGGCACGAGGAGGAACCACAGTGCGCGCATCGACGGCGGCGCCTTGCGCACCACGAGAAGGAACGCGGAAGGAAGCAGAGCGAGCGCGACGAAACCGATGCCGGTCGCTTGCGGCGCGACGTCGTGCACGAGCAGCGAGCCTTCGAAGGGCCACGCGCAGACGAGAACGGGCGCCAGGAGCAGCGCAGCTTGGACTCGATCTGCGCGCGTCGTGTTCACTTCATGTCGCCGACGATCGCGTCGACGAAAGCTTCCGGTTCGAAGGGTTCGAGCATCTCGAGTTGCTCACCCGTTCCGATGTAGCGCACCGGCAGACCCAGCGCGTCCTTGATGCCGAACACGGCTCCACCGCGCGCAGTTCCGTCGAGTTTTGCGACGATCAGTCCGGTGACTTGCACGGCATTCGTGAACAATTTGGCCTGTTGGATCGCGTTCTGGCCGTTCGTGCCGTCGAGGACGAGCCACGTTTCGTGCGGCGCACCAGGCAGGCGGCGCTCGATCACGCGGCGCATCTTCTCGAGCTCGGCCATCAAGTTCGTCTGCGTGTGCAAGCGGCCCGCCGTGTCGACCAGCACGACGTCGATCTTGCGCGCGACCGCTGCGTCGACGGCGTCGTACGCGACCGCGGCCGGATCGGCGCCGGGTTTCTGACGCACGATCTCCGAACCATTGCGCTGTGCCCAGATCTCGAGTTGATCGGCGGCTGCAGCGCGAAACGTATCGCCAGCACCGAGCAATACCGACTTGCCCAGACCCTTGAAGCGTGCCGCGAGCTTGGCGATCGACGTCGTCTTGCCCGAGCCGTTCACGCCGACGACGAGGATAACCGTCGGCTTCTTCGCGAGATCGATCTCGTACGGTTCCTGCCGCACTTTCGCGAGCAGAATCGAGCGCATCGCTGCGCGCACGTCCTCTTCGCCCTTGATCTCGCCGCGTTTGTGCAGCCGTGCCAACTCCGCCGTCACGTCGCGCGCGACCAGGCCCAGATCGGAAGTGTACAAGAGTTCTTCGATCTCCTGGAGGAGCGCGTCGTCGATCGGTCGACCGCCGCGAAACAGGCTCGAAATCCCGTCGGAAATCGCGCTGCGCGTCTTGCCGAGCTTTTCCTTGAGGCGATCGAAGAGGCCCATCGTCGATCAGCCTTCGCGCTCGACTTCAGCGGCTACGTCGGGCAACTCTTCTTCCATCTCCGGGCCAGCTTCGACGACGTCGGTGGCTGCGGGCGCGTTCTTCGCGCGGTTCATGATCTTGTCGAGGATGCCGTTGATGAACGCACCGGAGTTCTGACCCGAGTAACGTTTGCCGAGCTCGATCGCTTCGTTGATCGCGACCTTCGGTGGAATGTCGTGGCAGTGCAACAATTCGAAGGTCGAAAGTCGCAGCACGTTGCGATCGACGACGGCCATGCGCGCGATGCTCCAGTTTTGTGCGACACCTTGGATCATCGCGTCGATCTCGGCCTTGTGCTCGTGCGTGCCTTGCACGAGCCGCAGAGCAAACTGCGTCGTCTCGGAGTCACGCTCTTCGCTCGTCACGTACTCGCGCGCCTCCTCGAGGAACGTGTCGCCGCGCAAATCCAGCATGTAGAGGAACTGCAGCGCGAGTTCGCGCGCTCTCGTACGACGTTTCAAGCGCTCATCTCTCCGATTTCGTCCAAAGCCAAGAGTGTTTCGATCGCCGCGCGCGCGACTTCGCGGCCTTTGTCCTCACGTCCGCCGAGTTCGGGAGGGAGTGCGCGCGCTCGCGCTTGTTCCAGGGTCGCGCAGGTGAGCACGCCGAAGTGAATCGGGATTTCGAGCGTCAAACTCGCGCGCATGATTCCGCTGGTCGTTCCGTGAGCGACCCAGTGATCGTGCTCGGTCTCGCCCTTCAGGATCAGGCCGAAACAGAGGACGGATTCGAGCAACAGTTTGCTGGCCAGTTGGCTCGCCACGATCGGCAGTTCGAACGAACCCGGCACCCACACGATGTGGATGTCGTGCTCGAGAACCCCGCTCGCGACCAATTCGCGCACCGCCGAGTTCTTCATCGCGCCCGTCAATTCGTCGTGGAAACGCGACACGACGATGCCGATCTTCGAACCGGGCCGTGAGGCGCGAGTGCGTTGTGTGCTCTGCGGGTCGAGGGCCATGGGCGCGTGCGTGAGAAGGATCGAGTTCCGTGGGGGCGGAACGAGGCGGTCGGTCGGAATCGGCGGGACAGTCTAGCCGCTGGTACGAGGGCGTAAAGCTCCGCGTCGAATCGTGAGCGGGTCGCGCGCAGATGCCCGGATAAGTCAACGCCAAGGCGCTCCTCAGCCGGAGTTTTCCTTCCAATCTGCTGCGGCGGTCGGGCGCCACTGCCACGGGCGCAAACTCCACACGATGCTCGAGCTGAACGCGCGCGACATGTCCTCGATGACGGTGTACGCGAGCGGAACGACCCACAGAGTGAAGACCGTGCTCATCGAAATTCCGCCGGCGACGCAAATGGCGAGGGCGCGGTAGTCGATGCCCTCGCCGGACGATTCGTTCAACGCCAAAGGCAAGAGTCCCATCACCGCCGTGAGCGACGTCATCAACACGGGTCGGACGCGGTTCCCGCAACCCGTCAAGACGGCTTCCTTGCGCTCCATGCCTTGACGTTGGAGTTGGTACACGCGATCGATGAGCACGATCCCGTGATTGGCGACGATTCCGACCAAGATGATGATCCCGATCCATCCTACGGAGTCCATCGCCGTGCCGGTGACGTACAGCGTCCAGACCGAGCCGAGCACGGCGTAGGGGATCGTGAACAACACCGAGATGGGCACGAGGAACGACTCGAACAGAATGCCCATCAACAAAAACACGAGCACGATCGAGAGCGCGAGCGCGGCTTGGATCTCCTTCATCTCGTCCTCTTGGCGCGTGCTCGCGAGGTCCTCGTCGGCGATGGAATAGCCGCGCGGCAGGTCGAGCGCTTCCAATGCGAGCCGACCGCCACGCGAAGCTTCGTACTGCCGAGAAGGATCCGAAACGCGCGCGGTGATCGAGAACGATGCTTCGCCGTCGTGACGCTCGATCGTGCGGCTCATGCGTCCGAACTCCAAGTCACTGAACGACGAGAGCGGCACAGGACTGTCCGCCGTGTACACATCCAAGTCACGCAACGTCGACAAACCTGCGGCTTCGGCTTTGTCGTACTGGATGAGGAGCGGCGTCTCTCGCCCGGGTTCCTGGAAGCTCGGCAACTCGATTCCGCGCAACGCCCACGACACGTTTTCGAGGGCCGATTGCGCATTCACGCCCATGCGTTGAGCCAATTCCGAATCCAACTTCACGCGCACGACCGGTGGCGCGTTCGCGAGCGGCGAGCGGATGCTCGACAGGCCCTGCACGCTCTCGAGCAACTTCACGGCCTCACCGCCGATGCGTGCGAGTTCGTCCGAATCAGGTCCCTCGAGTCGGAACGTCACCATCGAACGACTCTCCTTGTCGGAGCCCTCGTCGTCGACGAACTGGATGCGATGGCCGGCGTACTTCGGCAGGCTTTTTTCCAAGTCTTTTTGCACGCGCTGCAAGACCTCGAGAGGCGGCGGCGTCTCCCAGAAGAGACTCAGTCGTCCGCCCGTCTGACCGAATCGATTCGCGATCCTTGAGAAGCCGTACTCGCTGCGCTTCGTTTCGAGGAATTCCTCGTAGCGCACCATTTCTTCCTCCGCCTGCCACAGCGTGAAGTTGTCCTCGAGTTCGACCCAGAAATTGACGCGCGAACGATCGCCGTCGTCGCCGAAGGCAGCGACCTTCATGTTCGACGCGGGGATGACGATCGTCGCGAGAGCGAGCACAGCTGCGATCGTGGCGGCCATGCGGTGCTCGAGGCTCCACGAAACCAACGCGCGGTTCGCACGCACGATTCCGTCGACGATCGAAGGCCGAACCGATTCGTTCGACGCGGTCGGTGGAAGCGGTCGCAGCGGTCCGATGTGCGCGCGTGCCCACGGCAGTACGGCCAAGAGAATCGTCGCGGCCGCGAGCGCAGCCAGGCCCGCCCCGACCATCGCGAACATCAGCGAGAACGCATCGAGGCCGGGGCCCAAGACGAACGGGTCGGCTGCGAGCGCCGCGGCGCGCGTGTTCCACATCCCTGCGATCGCGAACGCGCTCAGCGCGATCGCGCCGGCAGCGAGAACGTAACGCAACTTCGCCAGGATGGGCACGACGATGCGTTCGACGGAGGAGAGCAGTGTGAGCACGAGTCTCACGAGCCCGTACTTGCCGCCGAACACGAATCCGAGCAGACGCGCCGGCACCGCGCCGATCGGAGCGAGCGCGTGCGCCAGCGCATTCATGCGCCGTGAGCGCTCTCCCAACGATCCGATCACTTGCACGGGCAGGAACACGAGTGCCGCGAAGAGGCTCGCGAGCAACGCGATGCACAACGGCTTGCCGAGCTCGCCGAACATGATGCGCAGCTGCGGATTCTCGCTCATGAAGATGAGCGGCAAGAAAACGACGACCGACGTCAGCGTCGACAGCAACACGGCCAGGCCGACTTCACTCGTTCCCTCTGCACACGCTCGCGCGGCCGGTACGCCGTCGTTGCGCAGACGCACGATGTTCTCGATCACGACGATCGAGTTGTCGACCAGCATTCCCATCGCGAGCGTGATGCCGGTCATCGTCAAGACGTTGAACGTGCCGCCCGAGAAGTAGATCCACGCGATCGCGAGAAGCGCCGAGACCGGAATCGACAGCGCGACGAGCAGCGTCAAGCGCACGCGCCAGAGGAACAAGAACAGGATGATGACTGCGAATGCTCCGCCCTCCCACGCCGTCTTCTTCAGCGAGCCGAGCGACGTCTCGATGAACTCGCCTTGGTTGAACAACACCAGGAATTGAAACTCGCCGCGCAGTTGCGGATCACTCTCGAGCGCTGCGATCGTCGCTTTCAAACGGTGTGCGGTTTCGACCGTGTTCGCCTGGCCGTCCTTCGCGACCTCGCCGTAGTACGCGTACTTGCCTTCGATGCGGAACAGCCGCTCGCGGACGCTCTTGACGCTCTCGACGTGTCCGATGTCGCCGATCGTGAGACCGCGTCCGATGGGATACGTCTCGATCTCGCCGGGAGAGCGGAAGCGCATGTCGGAGCGCAACAGCATCCGCCGACCGCCGTCTTCGACCTCGCCCATCGGCAGCGCGAAATTGTCCGCCGCGAGGCGCTTGATCAGCGCACCGAGGTCGAGGTTAGCAGCCTTGACCTTGTCCTCGTCGAGCAGGATGCGCATCGAATCGTCGAGCGCGCCCCAGATCTCGACGCGTCCCACGCCGTCGACGGCCTCGAGCCGATTCTTCACGACGTTGTCGACGAGGAAGTCGGTGCGCGCCGAATCGCCGGGGTGGAGCAGCGCGAAGAACATGACCGGCAGGTTGCTCTGGCTCCACGACCAGATGCCGATGTCGCGCACGCTCGTCGGCAGCATCGGGCGCGCGCGTTCGATGCGGTCGCGCACTTCGGCCTTCGCGAAGTTCATGTCCGTGTCGGCTTTGAACTCGACGTAGATACCGACCGAATCGTTGCGCGAACTGCTGTCGATGGATTCGACACCGGCCAACGTGCGCAGTTGCTCTTCGAGGATGCGCGCGACGCGCTCTTCGTTCTCGGGCGCGCTCGAGCCAGGATTGGTCAGGTAGATCTGCAGGCCGGCCGCGCTCAGGCCGTCGGGCATCATCTGCACCGGGATGCGCACGTAGGCGATGAGGCCGACCACGAGACACGTGGCGAAGAGCGTGTGCAAGAGCACCGGACGCTGCAAAAGCGTTTGGAAAAACGCGGTGTGCCACGGGACTTGCTTCATGCGGCACGCACGCTACGCCGACGGTAGAGCAAGTAGTAGACGGACGGAATCACGACGAGCGTCAAGAGTGTCGAGCACGTCAAACCCACGATCACGGTGATCGCCATCGGAGCACGCAGTTCGGCGCCCGCGCCCGAGCCCATCGCGCCGACGACCGGAATCCACACGAGCCAACCGGTCATCGGCAAGAGCCCGATCACGGTCGTGTTCGCGGTCATGTAGATCGGGCGCAGTCGCGTGGACCCGGCCTCCATCACCGCGTCGAACGCGTCCATGCCTTGCGCGCGCGTCTGGTTCACGCGATCGATCAAGACGATCGCGTTCGCGACGACGATGCCGGCCAACAAGATGAGGCCGATGAAGACAACGACCGAGAGCGGGATAGAGAGCCACTCGAGCGCGAAGACGACGCCTACGAACGCGAGCGGAACGGTGACGAGGATGATCAACGGCTGCAGCAACGATTCGAACTGACTCGCCATCACGACGTATACGAGGAACAGCGCGAGCAAGAGTGCGAACTCCATGCTCGATTGAGCCTCTTCCATCTCGCGTTTCTGTCCGCCGAGTTGCACGACGACGTCTTCCGGCGTGCGCAGGTCGGCCAAACTATCCTCGACGCGTTTCGTCACGCCGCCCAGGTCGAGTCCCACGGTCGCCGCAGTGACGACGACCGCGCGCGTGTTGCCGATGCGGCGAATTTCGGCCGGTCCCTGCACGACCGAGACTTGTGCGACATCGCGCAGCGGAACAGGCGTCGTCGATCCCGGATTCACGACCAAGTCGAGCACGCGATCCAAGTTGCCGAGGATGACCTCGTCGCCCATGACACGCACGTCGATGCGATCGTCGCCCTCGTTGAAGCGCGTGCTGACCGTGCCGAGCACTTGATTGCGCACGAGCGAGCTGACCGCGTCGAGATCGAGGCCGTACTCGAGCGTCTTGTCGCGATCGAAAGTGATGCGCGCCTCCGGATGCCCAGATCGCACCGTCGTGCGCACGTCCGACAAGCCCGACACGCGCTCCAGGCGCGCGGCCACTTCGTCGCCGACGACGCGCAGTTTGTCGAGGTCGTAACCGAGCACTTCGACTTGCACCGGTGCCTCGAGCGCGAACGGCGTCGGCCGCGTGATGTCGATCGCGCGCACCGCCGGATGCGCTTCGATGCGGCCGCGGACGAGTGCGAGCACGCGCTCTTCGTCGCGTTCGTTCGCCAACTTCGGGTCGAGACGCACGGTGAGTCGCGCCGTGTGCTTGCCCTCGATTTCGCGAGTGAGCGTGTCCTTCTCGACGCCGACGACGAGCGCTGTGAGCTTCACGCCGGGCATGGCGCGCACGTCGCGCTCGATTTCTCCCAACACCTGGTCGGTGGACTCGATCGGCGAGCCGACCTGCAACCCGATGTGCGCCGTGAACTCGCCTTGGTGGATGTCGGGCAGGAGATCGAGTCCGAGGTGCGTCGAACGCCACGCGGCCAATCCGAACAGACCGATCGACACGAACACGACGAGCCACGCATTGCGCAACGACGCCGCGAGCAAACGCGGATAGCCGCGTTCGACGTATCCCCAACCCCAATCGTGCGCGAGCAAGATCGGGCGCAAGGTCCACTCGACGAGCTTGTGGACGCCGTACACGAGGCCACCGAGCAAGCGCACGAAGAAGCGCATGACGAGGAGCGCGAGACGTGCGAGCAAGAGCGGCGCGTCCGAGAAGAAGCGCCAGCCGCGCAACGAGATCCCATCGCGGATCCGGTGCGGTTTCACGAGACTCGTCGGGTTCGAGAATGAACTGCTCTCCAGCCAACGCCGCGACGCCAGAACCGGAATGAACACGAGCGCGACAATCAGCGAAACGATCAGCGAACTCACGACGGTGAGCGCTTGATCGCCGAAGATGCGCCCAGCGATGCCGTGGACGAAGACGATCGGCGCGAACACCGCGATGCTCGTCAACGTCGACCCGGTGACGGCGCCGGCGACTTCGCGCGTGCCGCGAATGGCAGCGGTGAGCAAGTCGTCGCCGGCCTCGCGCCGCCGCATGATCGACTCGAGCACGACGATCGAAGCATCGACGACCATGCCGATGCCGAGCGCGAGTCCGCCGAGCGACATGATGTTCAGCGACACGTCGTACAGGTACATCGCCGCGAACGTCGCGATGACGGAGATCGGAATCGAGAGGCCGATGATGAGCGTCGGCAACATGGCGCGCAGCGCGAGCCAGATCACGAACATGGTCAAGAGGCCGCCAATCCACGCGGAACTCTTCACGTCCTCGACCGAGTCGCGGATGAACGTCGACTGGTCGGAGAGCACCTCGAAGCGCGCATCCTTCCGGTATTGCCACGTCAGCTGATTGGTCTCTACGCGCTCTTCGACCGTTTGTTCGGCGTCGCCTTCTGCGAGCTTTTTCTCGGCGTGTTTCTGCTGCTCAGGTGTTCCGAAGACGCGCAAGACGATCTCGTCGGCGAGTTGCGCGATGTTCACACCGGCTTCGCGGTGGATCGCGATCTCGACGGCTTCGCGACCGTCGAGGCGCGTGATGACTTCGCGCTCGGCGTGTGTGCGCGTCACGGTCGCGACGTCGCGAATCCGGATCGGTGCGTCGTTGCGGCGCACGATCGCGAGTTCGCCGATCTCGTCGACGTCGCGGAATTCGTTCAGCGTGCGCACGAGGTATTCGGTCGATCCCTCGCGAATCAGTCCGCCCGACGCGTTCAAGTTCTCTTGAGAAAGGCGGACGCCGATCTGCGCCGGATCGAGGCCTTGGGCCGCCATCTTGAAAGGATCGACGCGCACGCGAATCTCTTCCGCGAGCCCGCCGCGCACTTGCACTGCGGCGACGCCGGCGATCGCTTCGAGTTCGCGCTTGATCCTGTTCTCTGCGATCCAGCGCAAACGCATGAGATCGCGCTCGGCCTCGCCGCTCCGCGCCACGCGATTCGCCGGCAAGCTGAGCCCGATGCGCAGGATCGGATCGAGGTTCGGGTCGTAGCGCAGGATCAGCGGTTTCTCCGCGCCTTGCGGCAAGAACACGCCGTCGAGTTTGTCGCGCACGTCCTGCACCGCGAACGTCATCGGCGTGCCCCAGTCGAAATCGAGCATGACGTCGCTCGTTTCGGCGCGGCTGATCGACGTCGTGCGCACGAGGTGCGGCAGAGTCGAGAGCGCTTCTTGAATGCGCTCCGAAATGCGGTCTTCGATGTCCTCCGGCGCAGCACCCGGATAAGTCGTGCGCACCGTCAGCGTCGGATAGTTGATCTCAGGTAGGAGATCGATCGGGAGCTTTTGGAACGAGACCGTTCCGAAGACCGCGATCGCAACCATGAACATCGTCACGGCGACGGGCCGTGCCACGAGACCTGCGAGGAAACTCGTGCGGCTCGCCTGCGCGTCGGCGTCTGTGCTGTTCATGCGCGCGTCTCAGCCCTGCTTCTGTGCACCGGCATCTTTGGAATCGACCTTCGCGGGCGCCGAATCAGACGGCGGCGAGATCGGAATCTCCTCGACGACTTCCGCACCTTCCTCGAGCTCGCGATTCCCGACGACGATCACTTTCGCTCCGGCGACGAGAGCGCCCTGGAGACGCGGGCGCACTTCGACGTTGGCGTCGTCGGAGAAGCCTTCATCGATTTCGATGCGACGCGCTTTGCCGTCCTCGATCACGAAGACCAGGTTCTGTTCGCCTTCACGGCGCAGCGCGCGTTTCGGGAGCACGAGCGCATTGGGATGTCGCTCAGTGACGACTTCGAGACGCACGAGCATCCCGGGCAGGAGGCGCGCGTCCTTCGATCCGCTTGTCGCCTCGCCAAGTCGCACGGTGACGCGAAACGATCCCGACGCCGGATCGATCGAGGGCGAAACGAGCTGCAAATCCCCACGGAAAACGACATCCGGGAGCGCTTCGGCGAAGACGCGGATCTCGAGCGGTTGCTGAGTGCTCACCGCCCCGTCGCTCTTGGCTTTGCCCGCGGTGAGGAACGTGCCGAGTTCGCGTTGCGGACGGTGGAACACGGCGCGCAAGTTCTGCGAGTCGGTCAAGACGAAGGCGGCGGCTGCGGGGCCGACGGAATCGCCTACCTTGATCGAGCGCGTCGCGATGACGCCCGCGAAGGGTGCTGTGATCGACATGAACGAGTCGTCGAGTTCGGAGCGCTCGAGCCCGAGCTTCGTCTTCTCTTGATTGGTGCGCGAGGCTTTCGCTTCGACATCGGCGCGCTGTGTCGCGAGTCGCTGAGCCTCGAGATCGTTCTTCGCGGTGTCGCGCACGACGCGCAAGTTGTCGAGTGCTTGCGCCGACACGAGTCCGGCCTTGTCGTTGCGCTCGAAGTCGCGCGTGGTCTGGTCGAGCTTCATTTGCGCAGAGGCGATGCGCGCTTCGGACTCGGCCTTCTGGATGTCGGCTTTGCGGACGTCGTCTTCGGCTGCGCGCACCGCGATTTTCGCTTCTTCGACCAGAGCCTTCGTCGCGCGTCGATCGAGCACCGCCAACACGGCGCCGGCTGCCACGCGGTCGCCTTCTTCGCACTTCAACTCCATGACGAGGCCGGATGCGCGCGGGAACAGTCTGATCTCTTGTTCCGATTCGACGACGGTCGTGGTCGAGAGCGTCTTCGTCATCTCGCGCTGCTCGACCAGAGCGACGCGCACCTTGGTTTTCTCGCGTTTTTTCGGCCCGTTTTGAGTTTCGCTCGCGCTCCCGGTCTCGACCGAACACGCAGTCGTCAGGACGGAAACGAAAGCAAACGCCGCGACGGCGCGCGCAGAGCGGAAGACGGGCATGGGGGCAACTCGAGGAGGTCGGAAAGGCGCTTCGCGACGGGCCGCGACAGGTCGGTTATGCTCCGCGCGGTGCGGACGGTAAGCGAAGCTATTGCGGAGATTCTACGGCGGATCGAGCCGACGGATGCGGTCGAAGAAGTAAGGCTGGAGTCGGCCGGTCAGCGCGTTCTCGCTCGCGACGTGCGCTCCGACGTCGACTTGCCGCCGTTCGAGAAGAGCGCGATGGACGGGTATGCGGTGCGCTCACCCGACTTCGCATCTGGGCCGCGCAGTCTCGCGCTGGTCGGAGAATCGCGCGCCGGAGCGCCTTTTCGCGGCACAATCGCGTCCGGCGAGTGCGTTGCAATCTACACGGGCGCCGAGTTGCCGAGCGATTGTGACGCCGTCGTGATGGTCGAAAAAAGCATGCTCGACGGAGCTCGCGTACGCCTGGACGATGCGCCGAAGCGCGATCAACACGTCTGCCATCGCGGCGAAGACTTACGCGACGGCGAGGTGGTATTGCACGCGGGTCGACGCTTGACGCCGATCGATTTGTCGGTGCTCGCCGCCGTCGGTTGCGAGCCCGTGCCGGTGCGAAAGCGTCCGCGTGTCGCGTTGCTGACGACAGGCGACGAATTGGTCCCGCCGAACGTGAAGCCCGGCCCGGGCGAAATTCGCGAAGGCAACACGTTCTACTTGGCCGCGCGCGCGCGAGCGGCCGGTGCCGAAGTCGTCAATTGGGGCGTCGTGCGGGACGACGAAGCTGCGCTCGAGCAGAAATTCCGCGAGCTGCTCGAAACGTGCGACGTCGTGATGACGACGGGCGGCGTGAGCATGGGCAAGTACGACCTGGTCGGCGCCGTTCTCGAACGCGTTGGTGTCGAGAACGTGTTCCACAAAGTCGCGATCAAGCCAGGAAAACCGCTGTGGTTCGGCATGCACGGTCGTGTGCCCGTGTTCGCGCTCCCCGGCAATCCGGTGTCGTGCCTCATCGGTTTCGAAGTGTTCGTGCGGCCAGCACTCGCGAAATGGGAGGGCGCTTTGGAGCACGAATGGACCGATCGCCTGCGGATCGGTCGCTGGCGCGGTGCGCCGACGAAAGGAAATCCGCGCCAACAAAATGTGCCCGTGCGCGTGGTGCAAGCCGCCGACGGAATCGACGACTTGATTCCGCTCGAGTGGAAGAGTTCCGCGGACATCGTCGGCCTGACGCACGCGCAAGGTCTCGCCGTCGTCGAGGCAGACATGCTCGTGACCGAACGCACACTCGTTCCCTTCCGGTCCCTGATTTCGAACTGAGGAAACCGTGGCGCGCACCATGACGGTTCTCCGCGTGAGATCCGCGGCGGACGAATTAAGCGTCGTGGTTGTCCCGGGCACCGTACTCCGGGCACCGTACTTCCGTACTTCGGTTTCACGCTCATGGGGCCGGGATAAACCTGGACCGTGAAGGCCTTCGATCCGGTGACGCTCGAGTTCTGCACGCTCCTGACGCGCGTCTATCACGGCAAGCGCGACTACCGACTTCCGCGCGTGCCGGCCGAGTGAAATCCATGCATCTGCCACCGAGCGAGCTTGATGGCGCATCGGAATCGTGTTGATCTCTCTGCCCCGCTGTGACTCCGACAACCGTTGAAAATGTGTCGCCGAAGAAGCGACTGCTCGCCGCACTCACCACTTGGGCGCTGCTCTTCGTCGCGACACCGGGCATGGTCACGCGCGACGGATTGTGGTTCGTCGCAGCCGTTGCGCTCGTGCCGTGGGCGCTCGTGTGTTCGCGGCCGGGCAAGCGCGCGTTCGTCGTCGAGTGGGTCGCTGCCGCGATCGGCATTTCGGCGGTGTGCTTTTGGAGCACGTACGTCATTTGGATCACGCTCATCGCGGTCGCGCTCGTGCCTGCGGTGTACATGGCATTCGCGGGAGTCTTGTTGCGACGACTGGGGCGCGCTTGGCCTCTCGCCGTCGCTGCTCCGTGCGCTTGGACTGCGCTCGAAACGCTGCGCCTCGTCGTCGAGCCGCCGTTCGGATTCGGATGGTTGAGGCTCGGTCACCATGCGCACGCAGAGCTGTGGTTTTCAGGCGGAGCCCGCGTGTGGGGGACGGCGGGACTTTCGTTCGCACTCGCGGCACTCGCGGGCGGTCTCGCCGACATCGCGCGCGCACGGACTGCGGGCCTTTCGTTCGCGAGCGCGAAAAAGAGCGTCGTTCTCGCGCTCGCACCACTCGCGCTGTGCGTCGTGTTCGCGCTCGCCACGAGAGCGCCCGAAACTGTCGCCGGCCCGCGCGTCTTGCTCGTGCAACCGTCGTTCACGCAAGAGCGCAAGATGGCGGGGCGATCGGGCCAGGAGATGCTCACCGAACTCCGCGATCTCACGCGCCGCGGCATCGTCGACGCCGAGCGCGCAGCGGAGCCGATCGACGTCGTCGCTTGGGGCGAGACGATTTTCCCCTATCCATTGGGCTCACCGGAATTGGGCGCCGCATACGCCGATGGAATGCGCTCCGTGCCGTACGCGCGCCACCCACTTGATTCGGCAGACATTGACGACATGCGCGAGGCCGAGGCGAAAGTGGTCGGCGAATTCCTCTTCGGGAAGGGCAAGTACAAGCCGCTCTTGCCGACCGGCGCGAGCTTCGTCTGCGGCGTCGAGTACTTCGCGCCACGCGACGGTGCACTGCGGCGCTCGAACGCGATCGTCGCTTGGGATCCGCGCGGCGAGCGCAGCGGCGTCGGCGGCAAAGTGCACTTGGTGCCCGGCGCCGAACATTTGGCCGGCCTCGAACGCTTCGGCTGGGTGCGCGACGCGGCGCTCGCGCTCGCCGGCTACGTCCCTGATCTCGTCGGTTTCGACACGACGCAGGTGCTCACCCTCGAAGGACAGGCCGGCCGGAAATGGCTGGTCGGCGCGACCGTGTGCTTCGACAACGCGTTCGAGGGGCCCTACGTCGACCCGCTGCGACGCGGTGAGCTCGACTTCCACCTCGTCGCCAGCAACGAAGCTTGGTACCGCGAGAGTTGGGAGTACGACCACATGATGGCGTTCAGTCGCCTGCTTGCGCTCGAGACCGGGCGCTCGATCGTGCGCGCCACCAACTCGGGCATCACCGCCGTGATCGGTCCCGACGGGCGCGAGGTGGCGCGGCTCGAAATCGGGAACAAGGACCGGATGGTCGCGGGCGTCCTGCGCGTCGTCGTTCCCGTTCCGAAGACGAATCCCGCGCGCGAGACTGCGCCGCGACCGCCTTACGTGGCGACGCAGCGCGCGTGGACCGTTGTGTGGATCGCGCTGGGTTTCGTGCTCGCGTTCTTCGGGGTGCGTCGCTCGGTTACCGCGCGCACGTGATCGGGTACAACCGCCTCATCGAAGGCGAAGACGACGCAGGTCTTCGCAAGACGTGAACCGCCGCTTGACCATGCCGGAAACCCTCCCTATACTGCGCCCCTTCGCTCTGTCCGCGGTGTGTGAAGTCCTCCGCAAGGCCTTACCGGCCAAGACTTTAGAACACCGCAAACCCATCTGAGTCGAGTGTCGAAACGGCCTATCGAGCCCACCGACGCGCGACTTTTCGCCCCGAGTCCCCCCCTCTCGAGCCCCAAAGCCCACGTGGAGTAGCATGAGCACTCTTGGAAAGATCCTCATCGGCCTGAACCTGGTCCTCGCCGCCGCCTTCTTCGGATGGGCTGCGAGCGCTTTGAAGACCAATCAGGAGTGGCGCCAGAAGTACGACGTGGCGACATCCGATCTCACGAAGACCCGCGCGGACCTCAACGCCGAAGTCGACAAACTCAAGGCCGCGAAGGTCACCCTCGACAAGGACGTCACGCTCTTGCGCGGCGATCTCGACAAGGCCAAGAACGAGAAAGATCGCGTCCAGGGTGAACTCACCGACGCGGCCACGAAGCTCGCCAACCTCAACGCCGACGTGACCAAGTTCGCCGCGACGTACGACGGCATGTCCGCCGACAAGACGCGGCTGCAAGGTGACAAGGACAAGGCGGAGAAGGCCCAGCGCGACGCCGAGACGGCCAAGACCGAAGCCGAAGCGAAGCGCGACGAAGCCGAGAAGGCCGCCAGCGCGATGAAGGCTGACCTCGAGAAGGCGAACAACATGATCGCCGACCTCGAGAAGAAGAAGACCGACCTCGACAAGCAGATGTTGTCGCTCAACGCGAGCCTCGACACGTTGGCAGCCAACACGAACGCAAACGCCGGCGACTTCCTCAGCATGCCGCAGATCGACGGAGCCGTCCTCGACGTCTCGAACGCCGTCGAGCCGGGCTTGATCGCGTTGAACGTCGGCTCGAGCAAGGGCGTCAAGCGCGGCTTCACCTTCGAGATCTACGAAGGCAAGACGTACAAGGGCCAAGCGCGCGTCGAGTTCGTGCACCCGGACATGTCTTCGGCGATCATCCTGAACAAAGTCCAAGGCCAGACGATCCGCCAGGGCGACAGCGCGGCGACGCGTCTCTGATCCCTACGGGGAAAAGGTTCGAGAACCATGGCTGCACGCCGCACTACTACTACACGCGAGACGAAGGTTACTTCGCGCAAGTCCGAGACGACTGAAGCAGCACCGCAGGCGAAGAAGGCTGGCGGGCTGACGATGCTCGACGGGCTGGCGATTGTCACGACGCTGCTCATGATTGGCGCGATTCTGCTCGTCGATTACCACATGGGGACGGCCTTTAATGAAGGCATGTTCTTCAAGAAGTGATCGAAGGGCGGGGTGATCCGCACACGGGGTGGATGGAGCGCGCTTCCTTTGGGGGGTGCGCTTTTTTTTGTTTGTGGGGGTG
>ENA-ORBV01002145-ORBV01002145.1-microbial-mat-metagenome-genome-assembly--contig:-NODE-2145-length-42249-cov-12.411671_pt1 | contig 42249 bp, 30 predicted proteins | sample MGYA00237777_ERZ505514 | MGnify/ENA primary metagenome ERZ505514 (study PRJEB26160, sample SAMN06269048) | microbial mat metagenome | isolation source: Oligotrophic lake microbial mat | place... | reverse complement strand
ACAAACCCGCCGGTGATGACGATGGCTTTGACGTTCTCGCGGTCGATGATCGCTTCGACTTCTTTCTTTGCTTTGAAAAGTGCTGCAAGGAAGGCGGGCCAGTGCCAGGGCTTGCTCGACCAGGGCTTCACATCAAGCTGCGTGAAGGGGATGTTGGTTTTGGTGAGGATGTCGCGATCGAGTGCGCGATTGGAGAGGAGGAAGTGGGCGCGCAGGGGAGACGGTGGAGGCGGTGGCGCAAGCGTTGATGTGGACGCGGGAGATGGCGGGGTGGTAGGGGCAACAGTGGTAGCGGTGAGTCTTTCCCAGATGGCGAGGTTGGGGAAGATGTGGCCGCCGGTGCCGCCGCCTGCGAAGAGAATCGTCGGGGTGTTGCTCAAGTTGCTCGAGTCGCTCAGGTCGTTCATGGGGGTCATCCTTGACCGTGCTTTTATCGTACTCCCTCCCTCTCAGGGAGAGGCGGGGGAGGGTTGGATCATCGGCAAATCAGTGATGTGTTTCATGCAGATTTGCTGAGCGATCGACCCTCCCCTAACCCCTCCCTAGGAGGGAGGGGAATAAGAAAAAAGTCAGATGCCTTCGCGAAGCTATTTCTTCCTCGCTGATTATTTCCGCGCTGCTATTTCCGCGCTGCTATTTTCCTCGCTGATTATTTCCTCGCTGCTATTTCCGCGCTGCACTGAATGCGTTGATTATTTCCGCAGCATACTTGCCTACCGCTTCCGCCTTGGGCTTGGCGCCAGCTACAGTTGTCGCATGATACGCGATGGCCAGCGCGGTGGCCTCGACGCTCGATGAAGGTTGCACCGTCTGCTGCACATCACCTTAAAAATGGTTTTGTAAGGAAAACAGGAAAAGAGGAAGTCAGGAAAAAACACTCATAAACAGGCTTCATTTCCTTATTTCTTTTTTTCCTGCTTTCCTTATATAACGATTGCCTCAGGGTTATTCAGTGGCTTCATTTGAACCTGTTCCCAATGATAGACGCCTTCGGCACAGCTAAGTCGGTTCTAGCCGATCTGATGCAGGCTGTGGGCGTACACAGTACGAAATCCTTAATGTCCGATACTCTGTCAACTTACTGCAATGATTCTGCGAGCAGTCGATGAGTACGAAGGTTTTCCACATCGGCTAATGAAAGGTGTTATCGCTGTCAAGGATAATCTTGCAGGGAAAGTTCCAAATTCATACATCCCCCACACACGTACGAATCGTCGCCATAACTACCTGAAATTAAATGATTAATAATTCGTCAAGGCCGGTGACGTTTTGAAAAAATCCCTAAACAGGGTAAATCCCTAAGACTTTTTTCTCTTCGGGTTTCCCCTTGAATTTGGTGATGTCAACACGTTATCCCCACGGCCTTGACTGGCCGCTTTCGCTCCGCATTACACTGCCAACCATGCTCCAAAGAACGGTTTATCCTCAAGGGCTGGTCACTTATCAGTCGCCGTGTCTGGCTCGGATAGGTGTGCCTCACGCCTTCACCACTCGGCTGGGCGGGGTCAGTGAGCCGCCCTTTAACTCGCTGAATTTTCAGCCTGCTTCGCGCAGCGTGGCTCATCTTGGGCCTGGGCCCAAGGTGCAGATGCGAGAGGGGCATAGCAGTGCGAATACGGATGCCCGCAGCAGCGCTGAGCCTGCGCCAGCTGCGCCGCCGCTGATTTCGTCAGCGCCGCCGGTGGATCAATATGAAACGGTGGTTGAAAATTTTCGGCGCGTGGCGACTGCACTGACCTGTCCCGATCGGCGGACCATTTGCATCTGGCAGGTGCATGGGCGATCAATCTGTCACTGGCCCGCAGAGGCGAACGATGCCACACCGGCTGACCCGACGACGGTCGTCGCTCAGGCCGATGCACTCATCACCACTGACGCCAAGGTTCTGCTGAGCGTGCGCGTGGCTGATTGCGTGCCGGTGCTGCTGGCGGACGCAACTGGCCGCTTCGTGGCCGCTGTCCACGCAGGCTGGCGCGGCATCACCGCCAACATCATCGCCGCCACCCTCGATGCCATGCAACAACATTTCGCCATCGCTCCTTCATCCATCATCGCCGCCATCGGCCCTTGCATCAGCACGATGAATTTCGAAGTGGGCGTTGAAGTGGCTGACGCCTTTGATGAGGCGTCGCTGAGCGAAGCAGTACACCGCGACTATCAGCCGCGCCCGCACATCGACCTTCAACTTGCGATGAGTTTGCAATTGCAACGCGCAGGTGTGCCGCTGGCGCAGATCGATGGCAACGACCGATGCACGTATCGAGATCAAGATGAGTTCTACAGTCACCGCAGAGACGCGGGAAGAACCGGGCGCATGGCGGCGATCATCGGAGCAAAGGCGGAGTAGGGAAGTTCAGGGTTCAAAGTTCAAGGTTCAAAGTTCAAAGTTCAAAGTTAAAGACAATGGGGCAACACGACACTGATGTCGGCGTGCTAATGCAAAGAACGGAATTTTTCCCGCCTTTGAACCTTGAACTTTGAACCTTGAACTTTGAACTTTGAACCTTGAACCCCAAACTTCTTCCCTCTTCTCACTTCACCGTCACCTTCACCGGTTTGACCCAACTGCTGTGCAGGTTCTGGTAGTACTCCACGGACGTTTCGTCATGGAGCGCTGCATCGCGAACCAGGATGCGGTAGTTGAATTCAAGTGGCGTGTCAGCCTTGAGCATCACGCTGGCATATGCGCCAAAGCGGCCGTAGTTGCGGGTGGAGTAAACCGTTTTGCCCTCAGCGGTGCCGGGGTTTTTCGGGTGATCGAAGTGAGCGACGGCGTATGGATTGCTCTTGATGGTGAACTGATTGACGACCCATGCACAGTTTTCCCAGACATCGCCCTTGCCGCCTTTGACCTGGGCAGGATAGATGTACTTGGCTTTGCTGGCACCGACGTCACCATGAGCGCGGAACTGGAAGCCTGCGTGCTGCGGGTCGCCATCGAGTTTCACATCGCCGCCGCCGCTGGTGAGTTTGAAGTGGAAGTCGAGCACGAGGTCGCCCTTGTCAACGGGCCAGGTGGTGACAGTGCGCTCTTCGGTGAGGATGGTCTTGTCATCGCCGGTTTTCCAGTCTGCGACAGAGACGCTGCGAGCAATGACATTGCCCAGCGTTTCGCGCAGGGGCAGAAATTCCTGATGCTTGAGAGCAACATTCTTGGTGCAGTGCCAGGTGTCGTACGATTGGCCGTTGAAGCCGGTCTTGGCCCAGCCCATGTAGAGGCCGCGGTGATGGGGGAACTGTTTGCCATCCACGCCCTGGGTGATGAAGCCGTTGCCGTGCATGTCGTAGATCTGGTGGAAGTGTTTGAAGGTGGGCACGTGATTGGCCGGGTCATACTTGAGGACATCGTGCCGCCAGATGAGCTGATCGCCCAGCTTCAGATCGCGGGTGTTTTCAGTATCGACCACGGAAAACTTCGCCGACTTGCTGGCTTCTTTGGCAGCAGCCAGTTCATACGTTTTTTTCTCATCCTTCTTAAGCGAAGGCTCGACCCAGTGGAGCAGCACCTTGCTCACCTTGCTCACCTTGCTCACGTTGCCCTGCGCATCGCTCACCGGCTCCACCTGCACCGGCACATTGCCGGGCATCAGCACCGCGCCGGAATTTTTCCACTTCGCCGCATCTTCCTGCGAAATCTGCGCAGGCACCGCCAGCTCCACTGTCACCGGTGCATTCACGCGCTCGACGCCATCGGCTTCCACCTGAAGCGAAATCGCCGCTGACACAGGTGCATGAAATGCGATCACAAGAAAAAAACCAAGAGCACAAGTAAACCGGGCGAGCGAGTTCCGCATGAAAAATCTCCTGCAAAATTGGGACTTTGTTCAGTCACATTGCGTGACGGACGAGTAATGTTACGTGTAACCTGCATGGTCTGCATGACATTTTTCATGTAAGACTTCGTTCGCCAACGCAGACGGCTAACCCGCTGAACTTGAACTTGGGAACCTCATCTATGTTGATTCGCGCATTGCTCATCTCGCTTCTCACCACCGCCCCGCTCTTGGCCCAGGCTGGCGATCGTGGCCAGACCAATCAGCCGGAGGTTTGGAAGCAGATGGATGTTCCCCCTGCTCCGCCGGTGCCTGCGGATAAAGCGCTGGCGACTTTTCGCATCGCTCCGGGCTATCGCCTCGAACTGGTCGCTCACGAGCCGATGGTGCAGAACCCTGTCGCCATTGCGTGGGATGGTGATGCTCGGCTGTGGGTTGTCGAAATGGTCGGCTACATGCCCAATGTCGATGGCAAAGGCGAAGATGTTCGCAACGGCCGCATCTCCATCCTCGAAGACACCGATGGCGATGGCAAGATGGATAAGTCCACCATCTTCCTCGATGAACTTCTGATGCCGCGCGCTATCACACTGGTGCATGGCGGCGCACTCATCGCCGAGCCGCCGATTCTCTGGTTCGCTCGTGACACCAACGGCGACGGCAAAGCTGATGAAAAAATTGAAGTCCTCAAAGGCTATGCCTCGCAAGGCCCAGTCGAACACACCGAGAACGGCCTGCTCCGCAACCTCGACAACTGGCTCTACAACGCCAAATCTTCCAAGCGAATGAAGTTCACCTTCGAAGATGGCAAGCCCGCACTCTTCGTGGAAACCAACATCAATCGCGGCCAGTGGGGCATCACGCAGGACAACTTCGGCCGCCTCTACCACAACAGCAATTCCAACTACCTGCAAGGCGACATGATCCCCGCCGACTACCTTCGCCGTAATCCGCACTTTCCGATAAGCACCTCAAAGAACCTCGCTGCCGATCAGTCCGTCCATTCCATTCGCGTCAACCCCGGCGTCAATCGCGGCTACCAAGGCGGCACGCTTCGCCCCGATGGTCGCCTGAAAAATACCACCGCCACCTGTGGCCCGGGTGTCTATCGCGGCGATCAGTTCCCCGCTGATTTCGTCAACAACTTTTTCATCCCCGAGCCTTCGGGCAATGTCGTATCACAATTCGAAATGATCGAAGGCGATGGCTCCATCAAGACCAAACACATTCTCTATGACGATCCCGATTGGAAGCAGCGCGAGTTCCTCGCTTCCACCGATGAACGCTTCCGCCCCGTCAATACCTACACCGGCCCCGATGGCGCGCTCTACATCGTCGATCTCTACCACGGCATCCTTCAGCATCGCATTTACGTCACCACCTACCTTCGCAAACAGATCATCGAGCGCGGCCTCGAGCAACCGCTGCACATGGGCCGTATCTATAGAGTTGTCGCCGAGAAACCCCGCGCTGGCTGGAAGAACGAAAAGCCGCAGCTCACTAGGGCCAGCAGCGCAGAACTCGTCAAGGCGCTGGCACACCCCAACGGCTGGCACCGCGACACCGCACAGCGATTGCTCGTGGAACGCAATGATTCTTCCGTGCGCTCTGCACTGAATTCGATGGCCACCAGTCATGCCGATCCTCTTGCGCGCCTGCACGCGCTTTGGACACTTGAAGGCATGGGCACGGACAAGATCGATTTCTACACCATGACCTCCGCGCTGGAAACAGGTGATGTGAAAGTGAAAGTTAGCGCCATGCGCATCAGCGAAGGCGTGCTCAATCGCAAGCTCGAAGACCCGGCAGAAGAACCCGAGCAACTCGAACTGCTAAACGCCATCGTCGCCAGCGCCACCGACAAGCGGCACGAAGTGCAACGCCAGGTGGCCTTCACGCTTTCGACGGTTAAGAAAGGCGCTGCCGCCAATGCTCTTCGCACCATGGCCACGAGCAGCGCGAGTAATTCAGAAATCCGCGAAGCGATTCTCTCTGGCCTTTATCAGCGCGAGCTTGAGTTCCTTCAGCGGCTGCTTGCTGATGAAGGCTGGAGCAAATTCGACAAAGGCCGTGAAGCACTCATTCGCGATCTGGCTGCGTGTGTGACAACGGAGAACAACAAAGACCGCATCGAGAAACTGATCGACCTCACCGGCGCACAGGTCGGCAGTGAAAGCTGGCGTGCCAAAGCGATGCTGGACGGCATTGCAATCGTCGCGTTCCCCAAAGGCCGCGCCCCTAAGCCGCTCTATTACGAGACGCAGCCGCGCGGCATGATCGTGCTGCTGGCGCACCAGGACAAAGCCGTCGCTGCTCTGGCGACAAAAGTGGGCGACTTCATCAAGTTCGGCGCTGCTCCTCCGCCCGCCGAGCCGCCTACGCCGCTCACTGCGATGCAGCAGAAAATGTACAACACCGGCAAAATCATCTTCGGCCAAACCTGCGCTTCCTGCCATCAGGCCAGCGGTCTTGGCGAAGAAGGCAAGGCCCCGCCGCTGATCGATTCGCCTTATTTACTGGGCAATCCGGAGCGAACGATTCGCATCGTGTTGCAAGGCGTGGGCGGGCCGATCACCGTGCATGGGCGAACTTACAACATGGAAATGCCGCCGCTCAAGGGCTTCACCGATGAGCAGATCGCATCGATCCTGACCTATGCAAGAAGAGAGTGGGAACACACCGCTGACCCGGTGGCGACGGAGACTGTCACGAAGATTCGCGAAGCCACGAAGGACCGCGAAGCGGCGTGGACGGAGAAGGAGTTGTTGAAGATCAAGTGAGGCGAGTTGTTTCTTTCAGAGCCGCAAGGCGTAAGCCTGCGGGGCCTTGCGTTTCCGTTTTTCTCCGCTCTCAATCCGAACTCAGATGAAGAGACCGCAGGCTTACGCCTTGCGGCTCGGATTTGATGAAGAGACCGCAGGCTTACGCCTTGCGGCTCGGATTTGATGCTCGCTTCACCCATACTCCCTCCCCACGTTCGCTATACTTGTCCGCATGGCAGCCACGGTCACCGCATCTTCCGTATCTCCGCCCGACAAACCTCAACGCGAGTCACTGCTCGAAGTCGAGAATCTGCGCACCTATTTCCCCGTCAAGCGCGGCCTCCTCAAACGCACCATCGGCCACGTCAAAGCAGTGGACGGCGTCAGCTTCAATGTAGGCCACGGCGAGACGCTGGGGCTTGTCGGCGAATCAGGCTGCGGCAAGTCCACTGTTGGCCGCACCATTCTTCGGCTGATCCCCGCGACCACCGGCCAGGTTTGGTTTGATGGTCAAGCCGTCTATGAAGCTGATCGCCATCAGCTTCGTCAGCTTCGCCGGCAGATGCAGATTATTTTCCAGGACCCCGTCGGCTCGCTGAATCCGCGCATGACCGTCGGCCGCATCATCGGCGAGCCGATCATCGTCCACGGCTTGGCCACCGGCAGCGAGCTTCAAGATCGCGTCGCTTCGCTGCTTCAGCGCGTGGGCCTCGAACCTGACTACGCCCAGCGATACCCCCACGAATTCTCCGGCGGCCAGCGCCAGCGCATCGGCATCGCCCGCGCTCTCTCACTCAATCCCAAGTTCATCGTCTGCGATGAACCCGTCTCCGCTCTGGATGTTTCCATTCAGTCGCAAATCCTCAATCTGCTTTCCGATCTGCAAACTGATCTTGGCCTTTCGTATCTGTTCATTGCTCATAATCTGGCGGTGGTCGAGCACTTCTGCGATCGCGTGGCGGTGATGTACCTCGGCCGAATCGTTGAACTGGCTGACCGCGAAACGCTCTACAAAGACCCGCGACATCCTTACACGCAGGCCCTGCTCTCGGCTGCTCCGATGCCTGAGCCGGTGCGAAATCGCAAGCGCATCGTGATGACCGGCGAAGTGCCCAGCCCGCTCAACCCGCCCACCGGCTGCGCCTTCCACCCGCGCTGCTACCTCACCCGCGATCTCGCCAAGGACGCCATCGGCGGTCAGGGCGGCGTCGGCAAAAACTCGACGACCGTTGAAATTCAGGTGCAGGGTAAGCCGATCCGCATCATGCGCCGCTGCACCGATGAGCGGCCGGACCTAGCACCCTCGATGAATAATATGTCGCACTGTGCCGCCTGCTGGTACAGCGATGAAGCTGTGCAGCGTGGCGGGCCATCGAGCAAGTAAGCGATCATGATCCATCACCCTTTCCCGCTGGTCGGGGTTGTTTTTTCATTGAATCGTTTCCCTGTTCTCCATCCATTTGATTTGATGCGTTTCTTCAACCTTGAGTGCATTTATGTTGACCTTCATCATCGCCGTCTCGGTCGCTTTGGTCATCTCATTTATATGTTCGGTATGCGAAGCGGTCATTCTCAGCTTGTCTCCGGCGCAGGTTGCGGAACTGGACATGCGCGACGGAGTGCCCGGCGGCAAATGGACGAATTTCAAGCAGAATATTGACAAACCCATCGCTGTCATCCTCACGCTCAACACCGCAGCCCACACCATCGGCGCATCGGTTGCCGGTGCTGCGTTTGACGAGATCTTCGGCGAGAAATGGATTTTCATCTTCTCCATCACGCTCACTTTTCTCATGCTGCAGTTCACCGAAATTCTGCCCAAGACCATGGGCGTTCGTTACAACTTCGCGCTGGCCCGCGTCATCGGCCCGCCGCTGGCGGTGATGGTGCGGGTCATGATGCCGCTGATCAATCTCATTCACTGGATCAACCGGCCCTTCGAAGGTCGGCGCGGCAAGCGACCGGCACCTGCAAACATCGACGAGATCACCGCGCTCGCAGGTCTGGCGCGCCTGTCGAATCAGATCAGTTCGCATCAGGAACACATCATCAAAACCGTCACGCGCCTGAGCAGAACAAAGGTGCAGCAGGTGATGATTCCCGTGGAGCAGATCGTCTTCTTCAATTCAAAGATGAGCCTGCCTGATGCGGTGATCGCAGCACACATTGATGCTCACACACGATTTCCTGTCTGCGAAAACGGCGACCCGCATCGTGTGGTGGGCTACGTCAATTTCAAGGAAATGATCTATAGCCTGCGCATGAATCCCAAGGACCCGAGCCTGACAGGCATCATGCGGCCGATGCACTTCACCGACCCCAAGACGCCGGTGAATGACCTGCTGCGATTTTTCGTCGATGAGCACGAGCATATGGCCATCGTCCGCGACACTGCGGGAAAGACGCTGGGCCTAGTGACGATGGAAGACATTCTCGAAGAAATGCTCGGCGAAATGGAGGACGAATTCGATCGCGTGCCTCACTACATCCATCCGCTTTCGAGCGGTATCTGGATCGTCGGCGGCGGCTCACCCATGAGCGATCTGGCCACCCGCATCGACCGAGGCATCCCCAGCAGCAAAGAAAAAGTCACGGACTGGCTGACGGAAAAGCTGGGCAAGCCTCCCAAGGCAGGCGACACGCTACGCCTGGAAGAATGCGAGTTTCTCGTCCGCCGCACGAGACGCGGAAGGGTGTTTGAGGCGACGGTGAATACGAATCTGGGCGATGAGTGAGAATTGCAATATTGGCGTTCCCACGATGAATCAATCATCTGCAAGCGGATCGATCACAGTCAAACCATCGATGTCCTTAAAGTCAGAAACATTACGCGTCACCAAGGTGTGACCAAAGACCAACGCCGTCGCGGCAATCAACGCATCTCCCAATTTCATTCGCCTGAGTTGACGCAGTCTTATCGCTTCATCAGCCACACTATCGGTCACTGGTAGAACCATCGCTGCTGCGAAAAACGATTCCAATAGAGAACGGGCGGGTTCACTTAACTGGTGATAACCCAACACTTCCACTTTGCTGATGACCGAAACGACCGGTGATTGCTCGCGCAGCAATTGACGAATTGTGGGATAGGCAGGTAGCGCTGAGTAGATGATGATGTTGCTGTCGATAATCATTCCGCTGCCCGCCTGGGCAGCGGCCGATCTTCTCGTTCATCGCGCAGCCACCGGTCAGGATCAGCAGGCAATCCGACATCGTTCGCCTTCGACAATTCCTCCATCACCTTTGCCATTCGCACCCCTCGCTCCACTTTCGCAGGTTCATCATCTTCGAGCAGACGAACTTGTGCGTGAACCGGGTGATTGCCACGCAGCAGCGGCGGTGGTTCACTGGCCCACTCGATTCGACCGTTGCGAATGACTACATCGTAAATGTTCGGCATCGTTCCATTATAGCCATGCAGCGGCAATGATGGCTCGTCGACGAGCAGTAGAGAAAGGCTTCAGAAGTCGCATCAAGTTGCACTCAGGCTCGCACCATTCTCCACCGTCTGCGGCTCGCTTTCGCCGCGCTGCCAAAGTTCATGCGTGCGGAAAGCCTCGGCAGTCTGCGGGTAGTCCGTGCGATAGTGCGTGCCTCGGCTTTCCTTGCGCCACTGGGCAGCGCGGGTGATCAGCGCACCGACCATGAGCATATTCTGCGTCTGCCAGCCGGTGAGGTCATCAAAAATTTTGTCGAGCGTGTAGCGTGCCCAGAAGTCGAACATCTCACCCACTTCCGCAAGCCTTGGGCCATCGCGCATGATGCCCACGTGTCGCCACATCACCGAGCGCAGACTGCTTCGCACATCGGCGAGGTCGAGTTCGCTGCGATCGCTGGGGCGAATGTCGGAGATGATTTTCGCCGGTGCCGTCGGGCCATTGGTACACATCTCGGCACAGATGCGGCCGGTGATCTCGCCATAGACGAGACCTTCGAGCAGGCTGTTGGAGGCGAGCCGATTGGCACCGTGCAGCCCTGTCGCCGCCGCTTCACCGCAGGCATAAAGCCCGTCGATATTGGTGCGGCCTTGGGTATCGGTGCGCACGCCGCCGACCATATAGTGCGCCGAGGGATGCACGGGAATAGGCATGAGGCCCGGGTCAATGTCGAACTTTTTCAGCAGCTTGAAAATGCCGGGAAATCGCTCGGAAAAGTGCTGCGTGCCCATGTGCCGACAGTCGAGATAAACATGCGTGTGATTGGTCTTGGCGATCTGCGCGAGAATCGCACGGCTGACAATATCGCGCGGCGCCAGTTCCGCCATGTCGTGATATTCAGGCATGAAGCGCGTGCCGTTGCGATCGATCAGATACGCCCCTTCGCCGCGCACTGCTTCGGTGATGAGCGAGCGCGAAGCGCCAGCGATGTAGAGCGTGGTCGGATGAAACTGCACGAACGCCATATCAGCGAGCACGGCCCCCGCGCGGTAAGCCATGGCGATGCCGTCGCCAGTGGCGATGGGCGGGTTGGTGGTTTCGCGATAGACGTGGCCGCAGCCGCCGGTGGCGAGGATCGTGGCCTTGGCCCAGATCACTTGCAAGCCATACTTGGGATGCCAGGTGATTGCACCGACGCATCGGCCGCCCGCGCCACCAGCACCGCCTGCGCCATCGAGTGTGACCAGATCGAGCACGAAGCATTCGCTGAAGGCGCGGATGCGATCGTTGCCCTTCATTTTGCGTTGCATGGTGAGGGCCAGTTCACGGCCAGTCGCATCGCCATCGGCATGAAGAATTCTCGCCCGGCCATGCCCCCCTTCTCTGCCCAGCGCAATCGGCCCTTCTTCGGAATCCGAGCGCGCTTTGTCGAAGCGCATGCCCCAGTCGATCAGTTCTGCAATACGCGCAGGCCCTTGCTCCACATTGATGCGCACGACGGGTTCATCGCAGAGGCCCGCGCCAGCCACGAGCGTGTCTTTCACGTGCTGTTCGACGGTGTCATCCTGATCGAAGACACAGGCGATGCCGCCTTGGGCCCAGTAGGTGTTGGACTGCTCGATGTGCCCCTTGCCGGTGATGATGACATCGGAATGCTCAGCGGCTGCGAGCGCTGCCCGCATACCCGCCACACCGCTGCCGATGACCAGCACATCGGTAAAGATCTGCGAGAGCAGCGTGGCGCGGAAGGGAATCAGATAACGTCGCTCGGAGAACACAGATTGCATGGGAGAAATGATAGGGGAAAGTCGAGCGGAAGTATTGATTCAGGGCAACACAAAACTCAAATCAAATGTGAAAGCCGGTTTAACCACGAAGGCACGAAGTCACGAAGGAAGAAAGATGAGAAGGAAGAATGACATCGCTTCATCGCATCAAACTTCATCGTTTCAAAACTTCATCGCATCAAACTTCATCGTTTCAAAACTTCGTGTCTTCGTGCCCTCGTGGTTAAACCGATTCATCCCTGTGATCAAGAATTGCAAGCTCGTCCTACTCCAGCTTCGCTTCGCCACTAAAACTCACACGCGGCAGCGGCACCGCAGAATCCGTCATGATCTTGCGAATCTCGCCCGGCGGTTCGTAAGCCATCGACCCGCTCACTCGACAAGCAGCCCCCTTCACATCGCGCCCATCCGTGGCAAACACCGCCAGCAGCGAAACGATCTGCGTCGCCGGCCCGCCGTTGATATCGGTGCGCTGTGCAGGGATCGCCTTGTTAGGCAGGTCCCTGAATGAGAACGTGCCAAAGCCTTCGAGCATCACCTGATAATCGCAATCAATCAGCGGCAGCGGCACCGAGTTTTCACTCTTAAGCTCAACGGTCACCCGCACCTTCGCCCCACTGACCGACTGATCGACCAGAGCGATGGAGGTGACCGCCGCAGTCGGCGCGTCGATGCTCGAAGCGCAGCCAGCAAGCAGATGACCGGCCAGAAGTACCAAGAAAAGTGGAAAAGCTTTCAAGTTGAAATCCTTAATTAGGCAACCGCGAAGGATAAGGCAATCGATCCAACGGTGCCAGCGAGCAGACACGCGATGGCTTTGGGCAATTCGTCCATCACCCTGCGTTTCGTGCTCGTTCCTGCTACAATTCTTCTTCTGTCCCTCGTGTCCCCGCCCTAAAGCTTACGCCCATGAACATTCGCAATTTCTGCATCATCGCTCACATCGACCACGGCAAGTCCACGCTCGCTGACCGCATGCTTCAGCTCACCGGAGCGATGACCTCGCGCGATGCTCGCGCTCAGACCCTCGATGACATGGACCTCGAACGCGAGCGCGGCATCACCATCAAAGCCTCCGCTGTCACCGTCACGTACACAGCTAAGACCGGCAAGTATGCAGGCGAAACCTTCATGCTCAACTTCATCGACACGCCCGGGCATGTCGATTTTAATTACGAAGTCAGCCGAGCTCTCAAGGCGTGCGAAGGCGCAATCCTCGTCGTCGATGCGACGCAAGGCGTCGAGGCGCAGACGGTGGCCAATGCTTATCTCGCCATCGAGGCTGATCTCTTCATCATTCCCATCATCAATAAGTGCGATCTGCCCTCGGCTCGTCCTGATGAAGTGGCGATGGAAGTCGAACAGATTCTCGGCCTCGCTGCCGAGGATTGCCTCATGGTTTCTGCGAAGACTGGCATGGGCGTGCCTGAACTTCTCGATGCAGTTTGCGAACGCGTGCCCGCGCCCACTGGTGATGCTAAAGCCAAAACGCAGGCTCTGATTTTCGACAGTGAATACGATGACTACCGCGGCGTCATCACCTATGTCCGAATGATGAACGGCAAGCTCTCGGTCGGCGACAAGATTTACATGATGGGCACCGGCCGTTCTTATCCGATCACAGAACTTGGCAAATTCGCCCCGAAAATGACGCTGTTGCCCAAGGGCCAAGGCATCGCCGCCGGCGAGACGGGTTACATCGTCGCAGGCATCAAAGAGCTGGGCGATGTCAACATCGGTGACACCGTCACTCTCGAAAACAACCGCGCTGATGAAGCGCTCGCGGGCTACAAGCCGCCGCAGCAGATGGTCTTCTGCGATTTTTATCCCGCAGGCGACACGCGCTTTGAACAGCTTCGCGATGCCATCGAAAGACTTCGCCTCAATGATGCAGCGTTTACTTTTGCGCCGCAAAGTTCTGATGCACTGGGCTTTGGTTTCCGCTGCGGTTTCCTGGGCATGCTCCACATGGAAATCATTCAGGAAAGGCTTGAGCGCGAGAGCGGTGTCGATGTCGTGCAGACCGCGCCCACCGTCACCTATGAAATTCAGATGACCGCTGACAACGGCGGCACAGTGATTCAGATTACCAACCCGGCTGACCTGCCTGATGTGACGAGGATCAATGAAATTCGCGAGCCGATCATCAAGACGGAGATCATCATCCCCAACGAAAACGTAGGCGACACGATGAAGCTCTGCGAAGCTCGTCGCGGCATCTATAAGAAGCAGACGTTTCTCTCCGAGACGCGACAGATTCTCGAATATGAACTGCCGCTGGCGGAAATCATCTACGACTTTTACGACAAACTGAAATCGATGACGCGCGGCTACGGCACGATGGATTACCACCTCATCGGATTCCGCAAAGACAATCTCGTCAAGCTCGACATCCTCGTCAACGGCGAACAGGTTGATGCGCTCAGTTTGATCGTACACCGTGACAAAGCTGAAGCACGCGGCAGGTCGCTGCTCGTTCGACTCAAGAAAGAAATCGATCGCCACATGTTCGAGATCGCCCTGCAAGCTGCCATCGGCGGCAAGATCATCGCCCGTGAATCGATCAGCGCCATGCGCAAGAACGTGATCGCCAAATGCTACGGCGGCGACGTGTCGCGCAAACGCAAACTGCTCGATAAACAGAAGGAAGGCAAGAAGCGCATGAAGCGCATGGGCAACGTCGATATCCCGCAGGAAGCGTTTATGTCGATTCTTGATACGGGCGAATAAGCAGTGGTGTGCAGAGCCGCGACTCAACGAGTCGCGGACGTCTGCGAACTGATGGAGCGTCGGTTCTTACAATTGATCCGTGACAACGACTGCGTGCTTTAGTTCCTCACGCCCAAGTTCGTTACGGCTCAAAATACACTGAAAAATATTTCCCCTTCAGGCCCGCGGCGTCCGCGACTCGTTGAGTCGCGGCTCTGAGAAACATTTCATTTTCCGTACACCGCTTTGGGGTCGTACGTTTTTTCTTCAACGTATTTCAGTTCACCTTGCTCATCGGCAGCGCGGTAGAAGCAACTATTGAAGCCGACGTGGCAGCATGGGCCGTGGCTTTTGCATTTGAGAAGGACGGTGTCCTGATCGCAATCGATGCGGGCTTCGACGACTTCCTGGATGTGGCCGGAGCTTTCGCCCTTGACCCACATCTTGTTTCGACTGCGGGAGTAGAACGTGGCCTTGCGCGTGGCGAGAGTTTGCTTGAGCGCAGCTTCATTCATCCAGCCCATCATCAGCACCTGGCCCGTGGCGATGTCCTGCACGATGGCGGGCACGAGGCCTTGCTCGTTGTATTTCACATCGAGTACGAGACCGGTTTCTCTTTTTTCGTCGCTCATGATTGATCCTCAAAAATTGGGAGGCGGGATTATAGGAAGAAGGGAATGTCCAATGGCCATTGAAAAATGAAAAATGCAAATTGACGGATCATGGCCGAAACCTGCTCGTCATTTTGCAATGGACATTTTGCATTGGGCATTGGATATTTCTTCATTCAATCAACCCGGGCCTTTGGCCCGGCGCTAAACGGGGGATCGTCGCGCTGCTCACCTTCCTTCGCGTCTCTTGGCACGTTTTCGCCTTGGCCACTATACTTGCCTCGTAACGATTCTTCGTCGCCTGGCGACGGTTTTGGAAGGATGGCACACGATGAGTAATGCACCCACCGGCGGATCCAAGTTTCAGATCGACTCAGACTGGAAAGCCGAGGCTGAAGCGGAAAAAGAACGGCTCGAACAAAAGGTCAAAGCAGCTGAGGCCACCAAGCCTGCTGCCGCGTCCAACAAGCCCACTGCCACCGGCAAGCGCGAGCTGCCTCCTGCTTCCATGGAGACGTTGCTGCAATCCGTCGCGTCGCAGGCCATGCTCTACCTAGGCGTCATACCCGATCCGCGCACCGGCCAGCGCATGCAGCATCTCGACCTGGCCCGCCATCACATCGACACGCTCGCCATCCTCGAAGAAAAAACGAAAAACAACCTGACCGATCCCGAAAAGAAACTCCTGCTCAACACGCTCTACGAACTGCGGCAGGCATACATCCAGGTCGCCACCGCGATTCGTGAACAGCGAAAGGGATGATGCATGATGATGCATAAAGCATGGTGCATGAAACTGCCCTGTGGCACGACGTAAGACAATTGCAAAATGACCAATGAACAATATCCATTGACCAATATCCATTGCAAAATGTAAAACCAGCACCCGCTCCTGCAATTTTCATTTTGCAATGGCCATTTTTCAATCTCTCCTTTTTTCAACCACCCACCGACCCACGCCCATGTCCGATCACGCTCCAGGCACCGCCACACCAAGCATCTCTCCTCTGCGCAAGCATCACTTTCTGCTTCGCCGGCTTCACTCGCTCTCGGGTATTCTCCCCGTAGGCCTCTTCGTCATCGCGCACCTCTTCACCAATGCGCAGATGATCTGGGGACAGTCCGCAGGGCCCAGCGGCGATGCTGCATTCCAACACGAAGTCGATTTTATTCACTCCATGCCCGCACTCTATTTTGTCGAACTGGCCCTCTGGGGTTCGATTGCTTTTCACGCAATTCTGGGCATCGGCTACATGACCGGCTGGGTGCCCAATGTGAAGCACTACCCGTACATGGATAACTGGCGTTATCTCCTTCAACGCATCACCGCGTGGATCGCTCTCATCTTCATCTTCCTGCACATCGCCACGCTGCGCTGGCGCATTAATGTGATTGGCATCTGGGACACGCCCTTCTTTCATCGCATGACTATCGATGGCAAGCCGGGGCACAGCCTCGATGATGTGCCGATGTCGCTGCCGCTGACGGCTTACGCCTTGCAATATTCCTGGCTGGTCGTGGGCTTCTACCTCGTGGGCGTTTTCTCCGCGATCTATCACTGGTGCAACGGCCTGTGGACCGCCGCCATCACCTGGGGCGCGACGATCACCAAAGGCGCACAAAAGCGCTGGGGCTATGCATGCCTGGGGCTCGGCGTCGCGCTGACCGTGTTCATGCTCGCCGCGATTGCCGGTGGGCTGATGTACAACCTCAAGACTGATACCACTGAAATGCAGCGAGCTGTACTGACGCAGATTGTGCCTGGATGGGAGAAGTAGGAGCGGGTGTAGGGTTTCGGGTATCGGGTGTCGGCAAGACATTCGGATTTGAAACCTACTGACTCTCGCCTGTTCGCTCACGCTTAAATCTTCTGCCTTTTCGATACCCGAAACCCGACACCCGAAACCCGAATCACCATGCCTGAATCTCCTCGTGTCATCGTTGTCGGCGGCGGACTGGCCGGCCTCTCCGCTTCCATTCGCATCGCCGAATCCGGCCTCGCTGTGGACCTCTTCAGCATGGTCCCCGTCAAGCGCTCGCACTCCGTCTGCGCTCAAGGCGGCATCAATGCCTGCAACGATGTCGCCCGTCAGCAAGGCTACTCCGAATGGGAGCACTGCGATGAAACGCTCTACGGCGCAGACTTCCTCGCACAGCAAGCCCCTGTCTATGAGATGGCTCACTGGGCGCCGCGCATCATCGACCTGATGGATCGCATGGGCGTGCCTTTCGATCGCACCAAGGAAGGCCGCCGCGATCTTCGCCTCTTCGGCGGGTCGCTCTACAAACGCACTCACTTCGCTGGCGCTTCGACAGGTCAGCAGCTCATTTATGCACTCGATGAACAGGTGCGTCGTTATGAAGCTGACGGCAAAGTGAAAAAGTATGAGTTCTGGGAATTTCTCTGGCCGGTGATTGATGGCGAAGGGCAGTGCAAGGGCATCATCGCGCAGGACATGCGGACGATGGAAATCAAAGCCTTCCGCGCTGATGCTGTCGTCATGGCCACCGGCGGGTGCGGCCTGATCTACGGCAAGTCCACCATGTCCGTCATCTGCACCGGCGGCGCTGCTTCGCGCTGCTATCAAGCCGGTGCTTGGCTGGGCAATCCGGAAATGATTCAGGTGCATCCGACGGCGATCCCCGGTGAAGATAAATGCCGACTCATGAGCGAATCAGCACGCGGCGAAGGCGGCAGACTCTGGGTGCCTGGCATCAAAGTCTCTGAAGGCGTGTGGAAGCCGCACCCTGAGTCCGGCAAAAATCCCGCGCAGATTCCCGACAGCGAACGCTACTACTTCCTCGAAGAGAAGTACCCCAAATACAAAAACCTCGTGGCACGCGATGTCGCCACGCGCGAAATTTTCCAGGTCGTCATCGAAGGCTTCGGCATCGGCGGCGGACGTCAGGTTTATCTCGATGTCTCCCACCTGCCGGCCGGCACCAAGAAAAAACTCCGCGCCATTCTCGAGATCTACGAAAAATTCACCGGCGATGATCCCACCGAAGTCCCGATGAAAATCTTCCCCGCTGTCCACTATTCCATGGGCGGCCTCTACACATCGTTCGTAACCGAAGAGCGCGAGCTCATGCCCGGCGACACGCCGCACGATGGTGACGGCAACGCCATCAGCAAAGTCACCGGCCTGAAGCTCGGCGCGCCCGGCAACATGATGACCAACATCCAAGGCCTCTACGCCTTCGGTGAAGTTAACTACAACTACCACGGTGCCAATCGCCTGGGCGCCAACGCCCTGCTCAACTGCATTTTCGATGGCCTCTTCTCCGGCCTGTCCGTCGTCAAGTACGTCAGCGATGTCGTGAAGAACCGCGCTGACTCGCTGCCCGATTCGGTGTATGACGCACTGATCGCGCAGGAAAAAGCGAAGATGCAAAAACTCATCGATAGCGCTGCCAACGTGAATGCGGATGCGAATCCCTACGACATCCACCGCAGACTCGGCGACGAAATGACCGAAGCCTGCACCGTCATCCGCACCCACGATCGCATGACCAAAGCAGTCGAAACCATCGCCAAACTCCGCGAGGAATTCAAACGCGTCAAGCTCACCGACACCGGCATGTGGACCAATCAAAACCTCAGCTTCACCCGCGCTCTGGGGGACATGTTGCTCTATGCCCAGTCGATGGTGCTGGCTGCCCTGGCCCGCAAGGAATCGCGCGGCGCTCACTACCGCAGCGACTATCCCGAGCGCGATGATGACAACTTCATGAAGACCAGCCTGCTGAAATATGAAAAGGCGAGCGACTCACACACGCTCGAGTATGAAGATGTGCTGACGCCGATGGTGCAGCCGCGACTTCGGAATTATGGAAAGACGGCCGAGCCGAAGAAGGAAACGGCGAAGGCTTAAGACAGATAGCTAATACTTATTATTTAATACTTATTACTTAATAGCTATTTCAGAGAAGTCATAGATACATCGCTCCGACCTGCCTTTACTCCGCCAATAACTGTTAAGTAATAAGTATTAAATAATAAGTAATAGTCTTTTTCCGATGCAACACGCCGCCGTACAACCTGCCGCCGCACCCCGCGCCCTCTGGCTGCCGCCCGGTCGCATGAGGCAGTACGCCATTGCTCGCGCAACGGGTGGCGTTCTGTTCGCGGCGATCTTTGCGGGTTGGATGGTGATTCAATGGTCGAGCATCACGATGCGCATCATCGCCATGTCACTGATCGCGCTGACTGCGTGGGTCACTGCGACATCAATCGCTACCGATGCCAAGCGCATGCGAGGCAGGCAGGTCGAATGTCTTGGCGATGCACTGCTCATCACCGCACCTGATAGTGAAGTGAATGTGCGGATTGATGCGATTGCCCACGCGGCATGGAGCGAAGAAGCGGACGGCTGCGGCCTTGCGTTCTATGATCGAAATGAGACGCGACTGGCTCGGCTCGATGAAAACATCATCGCCGATGAAGCCGAGGCCCGCGCTTTTTTACGCTGGCTTCGCACGCATGTAGAAACAAACTTTGAAGTGAAGTGGAGTTGATTGACTTATAGCGGAGCGAATACGCTCCGGCTCGCAATTAGGATTTCTGACATGATCGCACCGCACACCAATACGAATAACATCCGTCTTCGCATCACTCGCAAGGACAAGCCTGATGGCGCGCCTTATCAGCAGGAGTTTGATGTGCCGCAGCGGCCCCAGGCCAATGTGATCAGTTGCCTGCTCGCTATCGCCGGCAATCCGGTGACGGTGAATGGGCAACAGACGACACCCGTCGTTTGGGATTGCAACTGTCTTGAAGAAGTGTGCGGCGCGTGCACCATGGTCGTCAACGGCAAAGTACGCCAGAGCTGCTCCACGCTTATTCACGAGCTGCTTGCGGATGGCTTTGGCTCGCCGGAGAATCCCATCACGCTTGAGCCGATGAGTAAGTTCCCTGTCGTTCGCGATCTGTGGGTCGATCGTCAGCGCATGTTTGAGAATCTCAAGGCAGTCAAAGGCTGGGTGCCCATTGATGGCACGCATGCCTTGGGCGCAGGCCCTGTCGAATCGCAGAAAGACCAGGAGCTTCGCTACGGCTTATCGCGCTGCATGACCTGCGGCTGCTGCCTTGAAGCTTGCCCGCAGTTCACCATCGATAACGACTTCGTCGGCGCTCAAATCTTCGGCCAGGCGCTTTACTTCAACATGCACGAAACCGGTGCGACGCTCAAGGGCGATCGCCTCGATGCCATGATGGAACCCGGCGGCATCAGCGACTGCGGCAACGCCCAGAACTGCATCAAGGTCTGCCCCAAAGAAGTGCCCCTGACCGAAGCCATCGCCGCCATCGGTCGGCAGACGACGGTGCACGCGATCAAGAAATTCTTTATGGGCAAGTAGAGGCAGGAGACAGGAGACATATATTCTTAGCGATCAGTGTTAGGCCGTGCCTCCGAACGGCATCGGTTTTTTCATGTCTCAACGATTCGTTGTCGCCCGTTCCCGCTTCCTGTCCCCTGTTCCCTGTCCCCTGTCTCCTGTCTCCTCGCCATGCACAATCTGCAAGGGCGCGTAGTAATGGGTGAGTGGTGCGTTGCTCTTAACGGAGCGAAGGCGCGAGCGGCTAGGGAGGAAGGCGGTGATGGCCGTGCTCATAAACAGCCGATAAGTGGAACGATGAAATACAGAAATGTAGAGTCCGGTAATTTCAATGTTGGAAATGTTGAGAAAAATGTTCGGCTGGCAATTGACTACGTACAGAGCATCGTAAGATTAGTATGAACAGATTGGTGTGAACAGATTGGTATGAACAGATTGGTGTAAACAGAATTGTGAAAGGAAAGCCGAGCACTCAGAAATGCGGATTGAAAGTATTGAAGCGCGTGGCCTTGAGCTGAGTGAGCGAGGGCAACCTACTTCACCATCACACTCCATGTTTCTGAGTTCTCTTGAAGTTTCGACCTTTTGCAGGGAGCCTTGCCATGAGTGCTTCTTCATTCGTCAACACGCGTTTCGCTTCGATTCGTCCGCTGGTTCGGTATGTAGATGAGCAGCAGGCGGTGGTCGAGGTGATGATCAATCTTCAGCAGCCGCTGCCGTTGCCTGCTTCATCCAAGCGACGAGTGACAGCGACGGTGCTTCCGCGTGATGTGCAGGTGCGCGTCAACGTGGACACGGACGATGGCTTTCATGATGAAGAGGCGATTCACCTCAAGCCACGCAGCGATGCGGGTTCGGTGAAGGTGAAGATCGTCGAGCCTCGCCGGTGGTGGCCGGCGGGCATGGGCGATCAGCCGCTCTATAAGCTCAGTGTCGATCTGATGGTCGATGGCGAAGAGGCGGACACCTGGACCGGCACCGTCGGTCTCACCAGTGTGCGGCAGTGGAAGTGGCTCGCGCCCGGCATCAACTCGCATGGCCTGACCGTCAATGGACTCAAGTGCAACATCGGCGCGGTCGTACCTGTCGATCTCGTGCATGAGAGACATCTGCTGCCGGTGACGGGCGACTCGCTGATGATTGTGCGCGGGCACTGGGGTTCGGATGTGCTTTATGAAGCTGCGGACCGCGCGGGCATTTTGCTGATTCAGACGGTGCCGCTGGATGCTGAAGATCGCCACGAGGAAGCAATTGCCGAGCAGATCAATCGCCTGTCGCGCCATCCTTCGCTCGCCGGCTGGTATGTGGGCCACCTGGGCTGGTACACGCAGCGGATGGCGTACCTCATCGAATGCCTGGACCCGACGCGCCCGGTGTTCAAGGAAATTCCGCAAGTACACGACTCGGCAGCGTGAGAGGACAGAGGGCAGAGGACAGAAGGCAGTAATCAGAGCCATTGGCGACGTTGGTAAATTCTCATTCAGACAACGCTCGGCGCTCACGGCCGGGCGTTGACGTTTTTGGACAAAGAATTTTCGACCAATCTTTCTGACCATATCAGCGTAGATGCTGACCCCTGTCAACGCGACAGGCAAAGGCACTAAAGCATTAAGTGCAAGTACTTATGACGAGGATTGATTTCTAGGGTGCCAGTGCAGGGTCGCATGAATTCGAAAAGCGACTTACTGATCGTTTCGAAGTTACGCCAAAAGTGCAAAAAATCTAAAAAACACGTTGACACGCCGAATTTTCGATGTAGGATATAAGCGTTCGGTGAGGAAATGACCGAACCACTAACCCAGCCCCCGGAAGCCCGCGTTGTTGCAGTTCTGTAGCAGCGCGGGTTTTATTTTTGGGCTTGGTTCTAGATGTGCCTCATAGTAGCAAGCCATTAGACAACATGACCTGATCGGGCCATCGTCCAACTGATGATCCCCCGCTCGATTTCCGCAGGCCGAGGCCCACTCAATCCTTGAGCTTCTTCATCTGAATATTGCGGTAGCCGCCCGTTGTGGCGAAGGTCGCAAGGCCCAGCGGCTTGGACACATCCACCTCGATACGCGTCTCGATCTTGCGGCCATCCGTAATCGCATCGATCACCATCTTGTCATCGATGAACACCTGGATCGTCTTCTCCTTGACGATCATTTTCACCTTGTACCACTGCTCGCGCTTGAAGTTCATGTACTGCGTGTACTCGTTCTCCGAAGCATCCTGACCATCAAGGCTCGACAGCCCGACCAGCGTGCCGCCCCAGCCGCCGAGCACCAGCGAGATCGAAGCCTCGCCCACCGGCACCGTCAGCGCCAGAAAAAAATCGTCGCCTTCAATCCGCTGCGCCTCCAGCGAGATCTCATAATTCATCTTCAGCGGCGGCTCCCCCTGCCAGGTCACACCCGACAGCGGCGAGCCCATCCGAACCACCATCACCCCATCCTTGATTTCCACCGGCCCTTCCCCGCCAAAGTTCGTCACCTTCCACTTGCCCATCGTCTTGCCATCGAACAGGCTGATCGCTTCATCCTTGGGCGGCGCGACAGGTGGCGTGACCGTCTTGGAGGAAGCATCCTTTACTGGCGCATCCTTCGCCGTTGCATCCTTGGCTGGGCCGGGCTTGCCGCTGGCACATGCAGCGATCAGCAGCAGCGCAGCACAGAGTGAGCAGGTGGTGATTGAACGAAAGAACGATTGGCACATCACAGTCATGGCGTAGTCTCCATAATCAGAATTGATCTTCGCAATTGTAACGGATGATGGGCGGATGGAGGTCGAAATGAAGCGCCGGCGGACATGCCTTATCCGAGCCGCAACGCGTAAGCGTGCGGATGATACGATTTCACCTGTGCTTCGATCCATTCGCTCGCTTACGCTTCACGGCTGGGACAACCAGCCCACCTGCTCACTTCACCTTGACCACGCGCAGCGAACTCACATCGAACATCGCGCTGCCTGCGGTGCTGCGCAGCTCGGCGACAATGACCACTTCGCGCAAGTCCTCGGCGATCTCCAGCGGATAGCTGACGGTCTGCCAGTCGGCTGTGCCTGCCGCCTGATTCTGCGCTTGATTGACACGGTTGCCGCCGCTGATGCGAAGGCCCGCGCCGCCGCCGCGACCATCATTGATCGCTGCGATCGCATTGGTCTTCACTTTCGCTTCCACCTTGTACTGTCCGCGTGCCAGCCGCACGGTGGAGCGGAAGGATGCATCGCAATTGTTGCTCGGGCCGGTCTCAATCAGCAGCACATTTTTGCCATCGACCTGTTTGCTTTCGAGCTTGGCATCGCCGGCGCCTTTGGCTTCCCATTTTTCGATCACTGCGAAACCGTCCTTATTAAAAGGAATCGGCTCAGGCGGGAACTGACGCAAAATCCCATCGTACCGACCGGCCACGCGGTTCTTGAAATCCTGCACTCGGCCATCGAGATGCTTGGCGCGGTCTTCGCTAATCCCAGCGGCAACTGGACGCATGCGCTTATAAGCTTCGTCAATTTGTTCGTGCAGTTTCTTCGCTTCAAAAAGCGGCAGCATCTCGCGGACGATCTGACGATAGCGCTCGCGCCAAGCGGGATTATTCAGCACCGCACTGGTGACGATGGGGCCCGGGACATGGAAGACAGAGAAGTTGGCGTCGCCGAACATCTGATCCATACCGTGCGGCATGAACACGGCCTTCTTATCATCGCCACGGAAATAGACGCGGTAGTTGTTGCGATTCTGCGCGTAGCCATCCCAGTGCGACATCATCAGCTCAAGAGCGACAAACTTGAGAAACATATCGACATCAAGATTCTTTTCGATCTCGACCCAGCGTTTGTTCACATCACCTTCGCGGCAGGCAGCGATGAGGGCTTTGAGATCACTGCGATCTTCTGGGCCGGCGCCTTCATCTTTTTCGAGATTGGCGTCGATGTCCTGGCAGAAGCCCCCGTCGTAGAAGTTGCCATTGCCGTCTTTGAAATTACGGGCCAGAAAATGTTCATCGAATCCTTCTTTGAGGCCATAGAAACCTAGGTCGCGATCGTTGAGGAAGACACGGGCATGAGTCGCGCGAGTAGCGGGATACCCAGCAGCGCGGCAAATCTGCGAAGAAATCAATTCGGAAACGAAGGATTCATCCTGCACCGAGTTGTTGAGATGGAACTTATCCATGCCATGGAAGGCGTGCTTCTTACTGGGCATGTTGAGCGTGAAGGCGGGACGATCATCGAGATTGCGGAAGCTGCCTGCTGCACCTTTGAGCTTGACGCGTGCCTTCTTGATGGTCGTCTTACCATCGATGATGAGCGTGCATTCCACGTAGGCCCGCTGATTGCCACGCAGCTTGTCGGCTTGCTCTTTTGAAAGCTCGATCTTGATTTGCGGGATGACGCCATCTTTGAAGAAGGCATCGCTGGGATCAATCGGCTTGGGTGGCGGCGGCGGAACAGGAGCAGCGACAGGCACTGCCGAGGCGAGGGCTGCTTGCGTTTGCTGATCGCCATCATCACCAAGGCTCGCATCGACCGGCTGAGCATTACTGAAGACACCCGAAGCCAGCAGCAACACGATCGCCATCATGAGGAGCGATGAGAGAAGGAGCGTGAACTGAACTTTGCGAATGGGAGTGGTCATGGGTGGAAGACCAGAAGGAAGAGGTCAGAGGTCAGAGGTCAGACTTCAGGAAGTATAGGGTTGCAACAGCGACCAGATTTTATTCTGTTTGATGATGCCGTGTCCTCCGCAGGCTTACGCCTTGCGGCTCGGACAGACTTACGCATCGCGCAGGTCCACGCTTTGGACGCCTTCGATGGATTGGATCAGCTTGAGAAACGCGAACATGCCTTGGGGATCGCGCAGTCTGACGCGGTAGATCACATCGATGGAAGCACCTTGTTTGGCGGAGACGACGGACGCAAGCGTACACCTGCGAAGATGCTGAGCAAACACATCGGTGAAAAGCGACTGCGGTTCGCGGCCAGCGCCGATGCGAATTTCCAATCTCTGAGCAGTGGCAGCGGTGACCGACCTGCCCAGAATGCCCAGCAGAACCGCGATGAGCGAGACCAGCGGCACGCCCACGAGACAGACGAGCACGTGCCCAGCTCCCATGGCCATGCCCACGACGACGGCGAAGATGACGAAGGATGTATCGCGGGTGTCCTCGACGACGGTGCGGAAGCGAACGATGGAGAGAGCGCCGACGAGGCCGAACGCGCGCGCCACGCTGTCGCCGATGACGATGGTGGTCATCGCCACGAGCATGGTGAGCAGGACGAGCGTGGTGATCATCGGGATGGTCTCCCGCGCCGGCCGCTGCTGACTGACGGCGAAAACCACGGCAATGAACAGGCCAAACCCCATCGCCATGAACAGGCGCACGGACAACGCCGCAGCATCAAGTTCATGGGCGGGACCAGCAAATTGCAACCATTCAGGCATTGACCTGCCCCTGCTCTGCCGCAACAACCAGCGGCACCAGCCCTGTCGCAAGCATCATGCGACGATACTTGGATACGCTTCCCGTTTCCAGCTTGAGCAGTTGTATCAATTCCTTGAAGATGTTGGGCATCGCCACGCGAAACTTAAACTCGCAGATTACTTCGCCACGCAGAATCGCATGTCCCTGATCCACCGGCGTCAGGTCCCAATCCTTCGTGGCGTAGCCGCGAATGTTGCGGTCCAGCGTCAGACGCAACGGCCCATCCTCGCCCGCCTTCACAAAGGCACAGCGATCGTAGGTGATGCGACACGATGGCGCGAGCAAGTACCCCGTCACCCGTTCGCGAAACCAGACGCCAGCCCAGGCGGCAGCATGGTCGGCCCCGGTGGCATGTGTGGCATGTGTGGCATGGGTGGCATGGGTGGCATGGGTGGCATGTGTGACGTGGTTGGCATGAGTGACGTGAGGCAACTCATCGATAGGCACATCGCATCTGCGCTTGGAGACGCGATCCTTCTGGCGAGTCTTTCGCTCCAGATAGATGCGATTCTCACTGCCATAACGACGCAGGCGATATTTCGTTTTGCGGTGACCGTTGACGCGGTTGAAGACGCCCAGGTCAGGCGTGTCGAGATAGAGCGTGGTGGTCTGATAGGCCCCGCCCAGCGATGGGTCTGCGTAGGCATCGCGATGCATCACGCCGTCGGCCCAGGTCTGCACGTGGTTGGCGATAATCTCGGGGATCAGAAATTTGACTTCGAAAGCCCCGGTGTTTTCGCCAGCAGTTCGCTGAATCGATGGCGACAGCATCGACTGAGATTCCTCTCCTTCGCTGGCTGTCGTTTCTGGCGACTGAGCACGGACGGGACCGACCGATTCCTCACCCGACAAGAACATATTTTTATTCCTAGTAGGCGACTGGGCCTTGAGCGGCCACTCCTTAGATATGCCGTTGGCAAGTCCAAGGTTACACAATTCTAACAATTTCTCGTCGAATGCAATGGGACGATGGCAAAAAAAGTTTGGGATTGCCCCGCGGAGCACCCCCGATCCTCATTGTCATGGCGAAGAGCAATCAGCACCCCAACAGCGTGTGGCTACAGCCAGCGAGCTGACGATTTCGTTGCCTCCACTTGGCCCATCGCCTCCACTGCTCTACAATCCTTGACACATGGCCAAGAAACCTCCCAAACAACTGGCGCTGCTCGATGAAGATATGTGCACCGGCTGCGAAGCTTGTGTCTCGGTCTGCCCGGTCGATTGCATCGATACGCTGCCGGGCCCGCATCACCAACAGGTCATGCAGATCTGCTCGATCGATCTCGTCCGCTGCATCGGCTGCACGCTCTGCGCTCAGGTCTGCCCGTGGGACTGCATCACCATGGTGCCCAGCGATCAGATGCTGCGCGAGAAAAAGTATGCTGACCAGTTTGTCTAGATTCCGCTTCTTTGCCTTCCTCGGTGTCTCGGTGGTCGCTTGCGATTTTTCTTAATCGAACATCACGTTGCGGTCAGGAGCTGACGCGAATCAGCCCCAGAAATGCAGCAGCTTGCCCAGCAGAAGAACGGATGCGTTACCCAGCGTGATCAGACCGATCATGCCCACCATGCGGCGCTTTGATGCCGAGGCATGTCGTAGCGGCCGATTCAGCGCTGCACAAAGCTGGTAGGTCGTCACGCCTGTCCGCGCCAGAAGATGGCCGAGCTTCACACGCAGCGACACCTTTGCAGTCCTTGCATCTGCCAGCTCTGCATGGCTGGAATCCGACGCCAACTCGGCAGCAAGCTCCGTACGAGTCAGACTTGAAACAGCAGCAGCGCCGCCGGCATGCGCGGCATGCGCGGCAGCAGCTTCTGTCTTTGCAACATCGCCGCCATCAAACGGCTGACCATCGGACATCAAAAGCTGATCGGGCGAATCAAATTCATCGTCATACGCTGATGCATCGTTTGACGCAGCCGAGGTTGAAGACGAGTGGGCCAAGGCCTCCCCATCCATCTCCTCAGACACCACATCCTGCACCGTGTCAAAGGCATCGGCCACGGCATGATCCGCCTGGTCTGCCAGGAACGCATCGAGCTGCTTCATCGTCGATTGAGCGAGCCGCGGCTCTTGAATCTCGATTGATGCTGCCGATGATGTCGCTGAAGATGTTGACGAAGCGGTCACTTCATCAGCCACCGCTGCCAGTTGCGCCGCTTCTTCAAACAGATCGCGAGCATCGACAAACGCATCATCGAGCGAATCTTCTGAGTCTGATTCATCCAACGCCTGCGCACCACCTGGCGACGAAGATTCAGCGTCGCTATCGCTCGCTGTCATATCGAGCAGTTGTTTGAGCTGCGCATCGAGCGCCTGAATATCTTCGGCGACTGGCTCATCGTCTGCACCCGCTGCGTCTGTTTCAGAGATGGCACAAACTTCATCAGGCGACTCGAAAACTGCATCATCATTGGGCTCATCGTCCAGGACTGTTGAAGCCAGTGAACCTTCCACCTGTGGCGATGTTTGCGCTTCGTCGATCGCTGCGTCATCACCGGCTGTTGCTTCGAGCTGAGCCCGTGCTTCATCGAGCACACCTTGCAACTGGGCCGCGAAGTCATCACCGACGAGATCTTCAGGCGCAAAGAAGACACTGTCATCATCATCTGCGCCAGGCGCATCACTGGCAGGCGCATCACTGGCAGGCGGCGCGGCGTGCGCCTGCTTGGACTTGGATGATGATTGCGATGAACTGGACACCCGTGCTCTCCCTCAATGACTGCTGTGAATCCTGCCGCTGGCGTCTTGCCCTGCTCCATGCCATCATTGAGCACCGCAGCTTCACCAGTTGTCATAATCGGCCTGATTTGCAGGACAATTCACATGACAGCCTCATTGCCCGCTCAATTGCCTTGGGATGAAACCATATGTACCGCTTTTATCACCCTCAGCTTGCTTCCCTGCTTTCTGCTGCTGCGCCTATCCTCAGCGAGCCGGGATTATCGGCCCCCACTGTCGAACTCACTAAAGATGAATCGCATCATGCCTTCAAAGTCCTTCGGCTATCGCCGGGCCAGACCATCGGCCTCTTCGATGGCGCAGGCACCACCGCAACCGCGAACATTGTCAACCTGGCCTCTCGTGTGAATGTTCACATCACCAGTGCACAATCGCATCCTGTACCAGCCAAGCGCCTGACTATCGCCAGCGCTATTCCCAAAGGGCCGCGCGCTGATGCTTTGGTCGATCAGCTCAGCCAGATTGGCTGCGATGAACTGATTCCCCTGCGCACCGCTCGAAGCATTGTTGATCCTCGTGATGCAAAACTGGAACGCTTTCAGCGCGGCTGTATCGAATCTGCGAAACAGTGTGGCCGGGCGCATTTGATGACCATCGCCCCCTCCATGTCGCTGCATGAACTGCTGCGAAGCAGCGAGCATGATCTGAAACTCATCGGCCTGCCCGAGGCTACAAGTGTGCTATCGCGCGAAACTGTCGCCAGCGCTCGCCACATCCTGATCCTCATCGGCCCCGAAGGCGGCTGGCTCGATGAAGAAATCCACGATGCAAAAGAAGCAGGCTGCATCGCCTGGTGCTTTGGCCCGCATGTCATGCGCATCGAAACGGCAGCGATCGCCGCCGCCGCGCTGGTGCGATATCTGGCGACGAAGTGATGTCGCAAAGTGCGCGAAGGAGAAGTCACACGTTCAGAACCTTGCGCGAAGTGTCAGCGTCGGTTTCACATCCGCATCGCGATCGTTGGATACTTCAAGCATCCAGATATGCCTCGCTCCACCTGCGCCTTTTTCCGAGTAATAATCCAAGAGCGCTTTGTTTTTTTCTTCGCCCATGTCGCGGGCAAAGACCACCTTCGCACCATCGATATCCGCCCGGTTGAAGACCCACTCATTGTGTACGCTGTGGCCTTGGCCATAGCGCACAACGATCAGGTGGTTGCCTTCGATCTGTTCCATCTCAGCAAGGAATCGCGCACGCTCGAGGTGCCATGTCGGACGACCAGCGCGCCAAGGCGGATTGAACGCGGCAACGAACAACACCATCGAAACGCCAATCACCACTGCGAAAACAATCGTGCCTGTTTTGTTTCGCTGCGCTCTGGTATGCCGCAGACATTGCACGATGAGCAGCATCACCAGCGCCGTCATCGGCGCTGCGTAGTGCGGGAACGTCGCCACGGTCACGAGGTTCGCCAACACCGCGCCCAGACAGCAGAGCAGCGCCAGTTTCATCCCTCGTCTGCGCAAGACCCAAGGCAGCGAAAGCAGCGGCAGCGTCAGCAATCCGCCAAGCACCAGATCGCCAATCGACATGCCCGCAGTGATGCGCTTGGTGATGCCGACCGGTCCCTTACCAATCTGTTCCTCCATAAACTCAATGGGCTGATCCAAGCGCGGCGTACCCGCCAGATAAAACGCCCAAAGCGTGCGCAGCTTTCTTCCCGTCTCAACCGCTAGTCCTTCCGCCGAGCGATGGCGCATCCAAAGATCCACTTCCCAGAAACCATGAAATTCCTTGAGCTCTTCATGGTTCCAGGTCATCTCCATCTTGGGTCGCTGCCAGACGAAAATGGGAAACGTGCAGTATTGATCGTGATGATGTTCCCACGCCATGCGCGTCGCCTTGCCGGTGACGCGGTGGTTGTAGTAACCCATGCAGGCAAAGGTGATCAGCAGCACGATTGCTGCGGGCAGCGCAACACGAAGCCACGAAGGCTTGCGAAGTTCGCGCGGACGCTTGAGTAGCCAAATGAGCAGCGTGATGGCGGCGGGGAGACTGACGATCATGCCTTCAAATGGCCGTGAGTTTGCGAGCATCGCCACGCCTACTGCGAGCAGCACCGAATTGAGCGGGCAAGGCAACTTCGCGTCTGCACTTTGACATGACGATGAGTTTTGTGATGAAGCTGCGCAGCCGCCGCGAAATTGAATGATGCGCGCCAGCGCGCCATAGAGCAGCGCTCCGCCGATCGCTGCGACAGCGCCGCCGAAGTAACTCTGACTCCAATAGCCCGCCATGGCCAGTGGAGCGCCGCGGCCCAGCACGATGAACTTGCAGATGACAAGAACGCCGCCCAGTAGCGCCCATCGCCTAGGCATCCAGCCCAGAAGCATCCAGTAAATCGCACCCGTCATCAGCGCGATGCTCAGCCAGACGCCGACAGCGGGATCGCCCGTGGCCACTTGTCCCACAGCGAGCGCGAGGCCTTGCCCAGGCGGATACATCGAGGCATAGCTAGGGTCATGCACCACGTGCATCGTTTCAAAGAACTGCCACAGCGGATGTTTGGGATTGGCGATGCGGCCTTGCGCGAAAGTATCCGCCGCGAGAAGATAGCTGAACTCATCATGCACCAACGGCTGCGGATGACCCGAAAGAAGCGAGGCAAGCACGCAGCTGCCCAGCGCGATGAGCATCAGCAGCAACATCGCAAAAGCCGGCCGACGGGCCAGATGATGGAACAGATAAATGATCGGTTTGATCCGGCTCACTGCCAAGCCTTCCGGTTACGCCATCGCAGACTTTGCAGCGGCTGGGCGGGCGTCATCGCCTCCGCTCAGTCGGTACTTGGGATCCGTGGAGAAGATGCTGCCGTGGTACATGCCCCACTTCCACAGGCGAAACTTGGCGCTGGTGCCCAGCACGCCAAAGCCATATTTGCAGCTTCGGCGAAAATTAATCGAACTGGCCTCAGGAAAATATTTCGTCGGGCAGGAAATCTCACCCATGCTGAATCCCTGCGCTGCGACCTGCGCGAGCATCTGATTATCAAATACGAAATCATCGGAGTTGGCAGCCAGCGGAAGACTCTCGAGCACCTTGCGACTGAACGCGCGGTAGCCCGAGTGAAACTCGCTGAGCTTGGTGCCCATGAGCATATTCTGCGTCGCGGTCAGGCAGCGATTGGCGATGTACTTCCACAGCGGCATGCCGCCCGCGCGGGCACCATTGCCCAGGATGCGCGAAGCTAAAACGCAGTCATAAATTTCCGATGCCACCATGCCCGCCATCGCAGCGATGAGGCGCGGGTCATATTGATAATCGGGATGAAGCATGATGACGATGTCAGCGCCCGCCTTGAGCGCTTCGGTGTAGCAGGTTTTCTGGTTGCCGCCGTAGCCTTGGTTTTTTTCGTGAACGTAGGTGGCGATGCCCAATGTGCGTGCGAGCTGCGCGGTGTTATCGCCGCCGGCATCATCGACGAGAATGACGTGATCGACCACATCCTTGGGTATCTCGCGATAGGTGCGTTCGAGCGTCTTCTCCGCGCGGTAGGCGGGCATGACGACGACGACCTTTTTCCCTAGCAGCATGATCCACACTCCGTACCTGTACCAACGCGAACAAGGTGCACGATAACTCAAAGCGAAAGCGATGGGCTTAATTCCCTGTCAACCTACCTGCTCAATATCGGGAAATCGCAAGGGATGCTTGACGCCCCATGCTGCAAAGTCAAACGCCACGCGGACAATTATCGCTTTCGCTCAGCGGGCGGAGCCAGTTCGTACAGGTGAAACGCCACGTGATCGATCTCCACCGCAGCAGCTGATTTGCCATCGATGCCCTTGACGTCCAGCCGTTGGCCTAGCGAAGGCAGATACCAGCGCAGCCATTTGTCATCGGTGCGGTGGCCTGGCAGATCAGGCGAATGCACAAACATCACCCACACGCGGCCGGCTGGCTGTGCCGCGAAAGTTCGTTCATATTCTTCAAACCGAGAAACGTCGATGTACAGCGCTCCGCCATTCTCACCTGTCACACCAAAGCGAGGCGTGGCCTCGAGGCCGAACTTGGGCCAGTAATAATTCGAGACCATCATGCCCGCCCAGTTCACAAACACACGGTCGCCCGGCTGAATCTGTTCCTTGATCAGCTTCAGCGCCGGCCGAATGTCGTGAGGCTCATCGGGATTGCGAACATAACGCACCACCATGAGCAGCGGATGAACAAAAAGAATCACCAGCACCACTGCCACCGCACCACTGCCCGCCTTGCCTCCGCGATCACGCATGAGCTGAAGCCCACGCGCCATGATGATCAGAATCAGCGGCACAATAAACAACAGCACCCGCCCCAGAATCGGATGACGCAGTTCACCTTGCACACCAAAGGGGTACATCTTCGTCGCGGAAAGAAAAGCAATCATCACCACAGGCGACGCCATCATCAGCACCAGAATGCGATCCCGCCGCCACATGGCCCAAGCACCGGCGAATGTCAAAAGCATCGCAAGTCCGAAGGCGCGGTACCGCATCGGGTCCACAAAAAACTCCATCGGCTTAATCACAAACCAGGTCAGATCATCCAGCGAGCGCGGCGGCAGCGGCATAAACGCACGCTTTTGCGTCCAGAAACCGCGATGATGATGTACCGCTTCGCCCTCTTCCATGAAGTACTTTTTCAGCAGCAGAAAGACCACCGCACTGAAAACACAAAGCATCGCCACGATAATCGCATGACGTTGTTTCTTTTGAGTCCAGGCTTTGACGAACAGCCCTGCGCCCAGCACCGCGACCATGAAAACCAGCGTGTAGGAAAATAGCAACCCCACGCAGGCAACAACACCAAAGAGAATCAGATCGATTGCGCGCCAGTTCTCCTGCATGATGCGCAGCGTCAGCCAGAACAAGAGCAACGCGGTGAGCACATCCACGTTGTAAGGCTTGAGCTCCACCGAATAATAAATCATCGGCTCCGACAAACTGAAGAGCAGCATCGCCAGCACCGCGCCACTTGGCGTGAGCACCCGCCGGGCCACCACCATGAACAGCGGCAGCGTCAAGAGGCCCGCCACGAGCGATGGAATGCGTAACACTTTCTCAGTGTTGCCAAACGATTCAAGCAGGAACCGCTCAACATAGAGATAGCCAATGGGAGCGACCTGGCCGTAGTCTAGGGGTTTGCCCAGCGCACTGTAATCGCGCTCAACGAGATTGACGGCGAGCATGGCTTCATCAATCCAAAGCGGCCGATCGACTGCGAAGAAGATCAGTCGTAGCAGCGCACCGAGCAGCACGATGGCGATCATCAGCGTGCGCTGGCGCGGCGACCACGTCGGCCGCTGCGACAAGTCGCAGCTGCCTGATGATGTTGGCGCAACCACCGCTTCACGGACGGACATGATTCAACTCCAAAAGCAAAGACACAATGACCGATAAACATCTGCGAGAACACTGATGCCCTCTTCACCATCGACCATGCAGCAAAAGCGCTTGAAAGCCACGAGGACAACAAGCGCGATACACCAGCATTCTTACTTGTAGCTTTACGGATAAAAGCGGAACAGGTTCCCGGTATCCGGGATCGAAGGCAGCAGTGCATCGCTGATGGCGGTGAGTTCATCGAGATGTTTGGGATCAATGCTGCCGCCCATCGCACCGGCTAGTTCGTTGACCTGCACCGCATTGCGAGCGCCCACGAGAATGCTCGTGATCTCCGGCCGCGCCGCCAGCCAGCGAATCGCCAGATGCAAGAGCGGTCGCTTCGCCTTCGCCGCAACCAGCTTCATCTGTTCCACCGCCTGATAAACCGCCGGCCAGACGTCGCGCTCGAGCAGCACCGTCTGCTGCCTCAGATCACCGGAGTTGAACTGCGGCTCCTTCGCAAAAGTGCCCGTGAGAATGCCCTGCGCAATTGAACTGTACGACACCATCGCGATCTTGTGAGCTTTGCAATACGGAATCATCTCGCGCTCAGGAAAACGCCAGAGCAGGTTGTAGCAAAACTGATGGACATTGATCTCGCACACTGAGCGCGCTGCTTCGAGGTCCGCGATGCTGAAGTTGCTCACGCCGATCGCTTCGATGAGATTGCTTTCGCGCGCTCGCTGCAATTCCTCGAACACCGGCCGCAGATCAGCGCCGCGCTTGGGCCAGTGTACGTAATACAGATCAATCGACTGCACACCCAGTCGCTCAAGGCTGCCTTCAAGCGAAGCGCGAATCGCCTCTGCGGTTGGCTCGTTTACGAATGCTTTTGATGCCAGAAACAGATGTCCTCGGCGAAGCGAATCCGCGCGAAGAAATTCGCCGATGATCGTTTCGCTGCGGCCGTCGCCGTAAATCTCCGCCGTATCAAAGTGATTCATTCCCCTGCGAAATGCCACTTCCATCACAGCACGAGAATCCTGCTGGCTCTGCCCTGCCCAGTGCGTGCCGCCAAACACCCAGGTGCCCAGCGCGAGCTTGGCGTGATCCATGGCCACCGGATCAATCGTCACGCGCTCGATCTGCATCGCACCCAGCGACTGGCCTTCATCTTTTGAAGGCTCTTCATCTTGATCTGGTTTGGTCTTCATGTCGTGAATCTCAGTCGGCGCGCAGCCTGGCGGCACCCATCAGCTCAACAGCAATTCAAGATCACTTCGCGTCAGCGAGCGCAGCAGATTCTCTTCGCCGCCAATGATCGCATCGGCGAGTTTCTTTTTCTTCTGTTGCAGTTCAGCGATGCGCTGCTCGACGGTGTCTTTGCAGATCAGGCGATAGGCAAATACATGCCGCGTCTGTCCGATGCGGTGCGCACGATCGATGGCCTGCTGCTCGACAGCCGGGTTCCACCAGGGATCGAGGATGAAGACATAATCCGCAGCCGTCAGATTCAGCCCCAAGCCGCCCGCCTTCAAACTGACCAGGAAAACAGGGCAATTCTTGTCGTTCTGGAATCGCTGCACCGGCGTCTTGCGGTCCTGCGTTTTGCCATCGAGGTATTCATACTTGACACCCGTTTCATCGAGCCGCTTGCGCACGATGGCGAGCATCGAGGTGAACTGACTAAAGACCAGCGCCTTGTGTCCTTCATCGATCAGCTCTGACAGATTTTCCAGGAGCGCTTCGAGTTTGGCACTGGGCTGATCCGTTCGCTTGTCATCAATCAGGCCCGGATGGCACGCAGCCTGCCGCAGCCTCAAGAGCGCCTCAAGCACCATCATCGGCATGCCTGCTTTGGAAGCACCCCCCGTGAGCACGGAGCCGCCGCTAGATTTTTCATTGCCCGGCGCACTGTCGAGTTTGCTCAGCAGTGTGCCGCGATAGAACTTGAGCAGATCGTCATACACCTTGCGCTGCGATTTATCCATCTCGCAGATAATCGTCTGTTCCGTTTTCTCCGGCAGCTCGGTAAGCACCTGCTGCTTAGTCCGGCGAAGGATGTATGGCCGAAGCGCTTTCGATGCGGCGATGGCGACATCCATGTGCCTCGCGTCATCCAGCGTGCTCAGTCCGCTGAGCTCGAACTCATCCGATTCATCTGCACCCGCATCAGCAGGAGCGCTGGCCAGCATCGGCTCAGACGATGCAGCTTGCGCACCACCGCGCGCACCTTTGACCAGATCGCCAAAGCGCGTGGCGCTGCCGAGCATGCCGGGGTTGAGATACTCGAAGATGGACCAAAGATCGCCCAGATGATTTTCAACTGGCGTACCTGTCAGCGCCAGTCGATGCTGAGCGCTTAGAAGTCGCGAAGCTTTGGCGACCTGCGAATTGGGATTCTTAATTGCCTGCGCTTCGTCGAGGATGACATACTCAAACTCCACCTCGCGCAGCTTGGCGATATCACGGCGAAGCAGACCGTAGGACGTGACCAGCACATCGGGTTTGTCATCGCCTACGAGCATCGAATCCCGCTCGGTGCCACTGTAAGAAAGCACCTTCAGATCAGGCGTGAATCGCACCGCTTCATCAAGCCAGTTGAAGACCACCGAGCGAGGCGCGACCACGAGCGATGTGCGTTTCGTCTTCGAATCAGCCTGTTTATCAGCTATTTGCTGAAGCATCGCCAGTACCTGCACGGTCTTACCCAGGCCCATGTCATCAGCGAGAATGCCGCCCATGCCAAACCATTGAAGGAAGTTGAGCCAGCCCAGGCCTTCGCGCTGATAGCCACGAAGTTGCCCCTTGAAACTCGCAGGCGCATCGCTGGGCGTGATGCGCTCGAACTCGCGTAGCCTCTGTCTTGCTTCGGAGAATTTTGCATCAACATCAACGAGCGACTGCTGATCGAGGAGCACATCGAGCAGCGCTGCCTGACTGTTTTTGAAGACGAGGTGATCGCCTTCTGCTTTGGCGATGGCGGTGAGCAGGCCGTGCTGCTTGAGCCAATCTTCGGGCAGCATGCCTTGCGTACCGTCGCTGAGGGTGATCATGTTATGACCGGCTCGCGCAGCGGCAAGAATGTCAGGCATGGAAATGATCTGGTCGCCTTGCGCGGTCTGGTAGGTGATGCCGCCGTGCAGTTCAAACCAATCAACGCCGCTGCGAATGGTCAGCCGAGGCGTGGCGGCTGCGCGAATGATGTGGCGATCAGCGCGCACCAGCCAGTTGCGCGAGATCAGCGCCGTCACCGCAGCAGGCATCATGCGCACCGGCAGAAGCAGGTTGTATTCCGCTGTGATCGGATTCGATCGAAACCCGAGCATCGCCAGCGATTCCATAGCCACGCGCTCAAAGCGCAGATCGCGCCGAATGAGTCCGGGGCCCGTCTGTGCAGCATTGACCTTCGCGGCAGTATCAGTGGTGGTCATTTCGGTGGTGGTCAGCTCGCCTGCATCACCATCGCCATCAGCATCGCCATCGCCGTTCATCTCCTTCGCGCGCTCGATCACTTCATCAGGCGAAGGCATCGTCATCGTGTCGGTCGTGGCGACATGACCATCATCAGTAGCAGCGACGAAGCGACCGGTTTGGCCGGGCTCGACTTGAAGGCCGCCGTATTCAAACCAGACTTTCGCAGCGAGCTGTTTGCTGGCTGGCCCGCCACCAGCGGAAGCGGTCGGGCTGATGATGTCGATGCAGGGACGCGCGGCAACCTGCTTTTCCAGAAACGCAACATCATCAGGCAGATCGATCTCCGGCAGATCAGGCAGCAGATACAGTCGTTCAACAAACTTCGCCACATCCAGCGGCGGAATGATCAGCGGCCCTGCCGAGCGGTGGCGCGATTCATCTTCGCGAAACTGACTGACCCAGCGAAACGCATCGTGATCATCAAAGCTCGCCGCCTTGCCGCCGGTGAGCATGATGCCATCCGCGCCGCCGAGAATCAGCTGCGGACTGTTGATGTCGCAGCGCTCGCCATCACGGCGAAGTTCCACATTCACCGTCAGCCCTTCATCGCTGTGACGACCCAGCATCCAGAGCACCCAAGGCTGCTGCGGCTGATCATCCCATTCAACAAAACGCGGCACGAGCATCGGATGCTCAACCACACATCGCCTCGCTTCCACCATGCGCTTGATCATCGCGCGCCACGTACCCACCGGCAGACGAAACGCGCTGCGCCTTCGGTGATCGAGCGACCAGTCGCCCGCTTCATATTGATCGACCCATGTTGAGCCAAGAAGAAGGCCGCACAATTCGCGATCCGTGGCATCGCTCATCTCCGCGAGCATGTCCACGCTGATGCGATAAGGCTTGAGACTACTGAGGCCCCCGCGTGGCGTAGCGCGATGACGCACTTCAACCACGAGGCCGCCGTGCCGCTGCGAAAGCTCGGTGCTGATGACGTAATAAAGAAGCTTGGCATCGAGCAGCGCGGAGGAGGCGGGCTGATGCACACGTGAAGGCGAGAGAAGCGTGAGCCGACTGACCCATTCAGGCTCAGCAGGACGAATCGGCCGCTGCGGAGAGGCATCGCGCTTGCGAGCTTTGGGCGCAGCGGGGCCCACTGCATCAAGCGCTGGACTCTTGGTGCCACCTTCGCCCATTTCCTGGCGATCAAGTGCGAGCAGCGAGGCCCAGATGTGTTTGCAGTAGTGGCCTTCATCGAAATGGGGACAGGTGCAGGTGACCGCCGCCTTGTCATCATCATCGGTGAGGACAACGGTGTAGGTTTCGTCGCCGGTGACTTTGGCGCGGGCCAGTTCGCCGGCATGAGGCGTCTGCAATTCGACGTTACCGCCTTCGAAATACTCACGCCCGCGCTGGCGAACCGCGCTTGAAAAATAGCCTAGCCATGCGTTGGTTAATGACACGTCTGCTCCCAAAGAGTCCAAAATCAGTCAAGTAAAAGCCAAGCGAGCCAGTTTACCTGAATCGCGTGAATCAGCAATGTTGAGAGTAAGTAGAGTCAGGGCAATCGCATGTACCAGGTTCGCGCGTAGAGTGTGTCAAGACTTTTTCCGGGAGCGCACCCGCAATGCCCCTCACCCCTTGCGCCAGCGACCTTCGCGTTGATCGAAGATGAACGACTGCGGGTTCTCGCCGTGTGAGTCGCTGCGGCCATCGGAGGTCACCACCGTTCCGCCCCAGATGCGAATCTCGTGCTCGCTGATCGCCTGGGCCCGATGCTTGTAAATCCAGCCGGGCGACGGACCCGAAGAGGCCACCGCTTCGATGCGCCAGGTGTGCAGGTGCAATCGATACACCGGCGTGTGGCCGTAGTGCCGATCCTCCCCATAGCCCAGGCAGCCGATGATGATGATCGATTCACCCATCAGCGTCGCGGTGTGAAAATCAGTGGGAGGAAAAACTGATCGCGGGTAGCCGAGGATCGCCAGCGAACCATCGGGCTTGTGGACAAACACATCGTTGTAGATGCAGAAGTCGGGGTCGTAATGATCCTCGTGCTCTCCGCCAATCTGCACCGACTGGCCATCAGGCAGCAGCGTGAGCGTCTGGCCAAAACGATTGGCACACCAGACCGGCTTGCCGTATTCAAGCCCCGTGCGCCCGAACTTCGTGCGCGGCCCCCAGCCCGTGGCACCACTGCGGATCATCGCGTGCCAGAAGGGAAAATCCATCCGCTGCGGATTGGCATTTCCAAAGCGACGGGTTTGAGCCTGCTCGAACTGCTTCAAGGTGACCTCGCTGAGCAGGCCATCATCCGCCGGTGGCAAACCCAGCACTGCCCGCGTGCCTTCGCTGGTCATGTGTGCGGGGGCGGCACCGGCTTCGAGCAGCTCAAGAATGATGTCGCGAGATTCGGCGCGATTGATGGCGGTGCCGTTGCTATCGACATGCACATCCGCACCGGCTTCAAGCAACCCCTTCACGCATTCGATGCAGTTGCTTTCAACAGCATTCATCAGCGGAGTGTGGCCGAAGTCATCGGTCTGGTTGATCGCCGCACCATTCTCAAGAACCCACCGCAGCATCTCCACGCGACCGGAGGTGATCGCATGAAACAGCGGCGGCTGCCCGCATCGTCCGCGCGCTTGTTGATTCGCACCACTGCCCGCCAGTAGCTGCGCTTTGCGAATATCGCCCGTCACAATCGCCAACAGCCATGCGGTGCGGTCCCACCAGTCCACCTCCTCCATCGCTGGCTTCTGTGCCAGCGTCGCTTCGACATCCGCGAGCGTGCCCAGCGCCACCGCTTCCATCAGAGGCGTCCACTGAAGCTGACTGCGATCAGCACCAGCACCCAGCAGCAGACGAATCGCATCGAACCGCCCGAGGCGCGAGAGCACGCGCAGACCCGATTCGCTGTACGAACTGACTCCGGAAAGACACACGCGATGAGCAATGAGCAGTTCGAGAATCTCAATCAGCCTGGAGTCACTGCTGATAGGCCGACCGTGCACCGCATCAATCAGTGCGTCGTAGTCATGCTCATCCTTGAAATGAAGATCAGCACCGCCGGCAACCAGCGCGGCCACCTTCTGCGGATCACCCTCGCGTAGTGCTGCACGAAGCGAGGCAATGTCAGAAGCTTTACGGGCAGGCATGGAAAACTCCTGAAAATTGAGCAACGGATCATAACCGCGACTCAACGAGCCGCAGACGCCATCGGCAAGAAGAGGCATCAAAATTTCGTGTGCTCAACGACCCCAGGTTGGTGGCACTTGGAGCATTGCAGTTGGTGGATTACAGCAAAATCTACACTCCATGATTCCGTTGGCGTCCGCGACCTGATACGTCGTGGCTTTTCGTGAAGTCGCGGCTCTTGTTGTCGCCAATAAAAAAACCGCGGCTGAGGGAGCCGCGGTTGATGAGGTTGAAATTGAAACTTGGATCAGGCCTTGGGCACTTCGTTGAGGAAGTTGAGTTGGCTGGCTTTGAGGCCGCCGTAGCCTGGGAACATGTCGGCGTTCTTGGAGACGTCGAAGTGGAACATCTTGCCGAGCGACTCGGAGAAGACATCGCGGAAGTCGGTCTTAACCGGCTGGAAGCGACCGTAGTTCATCTCGGCCAGGCCGTTCCATGTACCCCACATCTGCTTCTTCTGGCCCTTGACCAGTTCGGGCCCGCCGACGGCGAGCATCATGCCTGCGCGGCCATGATCGGTGCCGTTGGAGCCGTTTTCCTTGACTTCGCGGCCGAACTCGCTCATGACCAGTACGAGCACCTTGTTGGAGCGATCGCCCAGATCACGCATGAAGGCGGCGATGCAGTCCGAGACGTGGCCCAGCATGCGGGAGACGTTGCCGTCCACGCCACCCTGTCCGCGGTGGCTGTCCCATCCGCCGTAGTCCGCCTGGGCAACTTCGAGGCCGACGTTGGCCTTGATACACTTGGCGATGGTGATCAGCTGCGGCGCGAGGCCGCCGCCGGGGTACTTGGCATCGGCGCTGATGGGCGTTTTGTTGGCCTGTTCGAGGGCCTTCATGCGCTCGACGGCATTGGTGCCCGACTCGGTGATGACATCGCGCGCCCACTCAGCGGTGAGCTGCTTCTTGAGTGCCTTCATCTCCGCGTCATCCGTGGGAATATCATCCAGGCTTGAGCCTTTGATGTTGCCAGCGCCTTCGCGGGATGACTTGTTGACCATGTTGTCCATCGAGTAGAGGTCCTCGAAGGTGTCCATGTCATCGCACTTGTTGTTGCCTGCGAGCACCGGGTACTTGCCGCGCAGCGAGCGAGGCAGCAGATTGCGGGCGCTCAGGCCACGCAGCGGCGCATCGGTTTTCTTGCGGGTCAGCCAGAGGTAGCGGTTGAGCCAGCCCTGGGTGATGCGCTTGTTGCCCGGGGCACCGCGCTCCATGTAATCCTGAGCCTCGAAGTGGCTGCGCGTGCCGTCGGGTGAACCCACGTTCTGAATCGGAGCGACCATACCCTGTTCGAACAGGGGCGCGAGGCTCTTCATGTACGGGTTAAGGCCCCAGTACTTGTCAGCCAGGACATCGGTCAGAGCCGCGTTACGGTTGCCGTTGCCTGCTTTGGCGGGAATGGCGATGGTCGGGCGGAACTGGTAGTAAGCGGAATCGCCAACGGGCACGAAGGCGTGCAGAGCATCGGCACCACCGCGAAGGTAGATGCAGACGAGGGTGGGCTTTTGCCGCCAATCATCCACGGAGCCCGTGGGTGTCTTGTTGGGGTCGCTCTGTGCCTGGGCGCGGATAGCGTCCATGGACACCGCGCCGTAAGCGGTCAGTGCGACCATGCCGGAGTTGGTGAGAAAATCGCGTCTTGACGAACCCATGTGAGTGCTCCCTTGAAGGTGGAAATCTCAAATTTCAAATCACTACTGTCCGGTTAACGATTCAGCATACTTCTACGTCACACTATGTTTTCAGTGGTTTGATTGCACGATGA